>Ga0180433_10010803_pt1 | contig 10923 bp, 7 predicted proteins | sample SS_ome_8_FD_132980 | JGI IMG/M metagenome (GOLD analysis project Ga0180433, IMG submission 132980) | Hypersaline lake sediment archaeal communities from the Salton Sea, California, USA - SS_1_D_1 metaG | ecosystem: Environmental > Aquatic > Non-marine Saline and Alkaline > Hypersaline > Sediment...
AATACACAGTGTTCACAATTATCTATTTTTGAGGATAAATATTCTGACCAATTTTTCCATTCAAAGTGGTTTGTATTTTCAGCACCAAAACCATATCGATCAACAAACTTATACATACCGCATTTAATCTCATCAATACTATATTCTTTTTTCCCAATGGCCACATCTTTCAATTCTGAAATATCACCAATGAGGTTAACTATTATTGAACATCCCCGATCAAGGTAGTTTGGTTTAAAAAAAATACTCCTAATTGGATCTTTAGAAACCAGCTGATCAATTGTATTATCATTTGGTGTGGAACATAAATTCCAGGGGACAAGAGGCGTCATATTGGGGATAAATTCACGTTTCATTTTGATGTTGAACCACGCATACCTGTTTTGTTCAACATTTTTTGAAAACCAGACCCGTAAACTACATTGAATACGGATATTTGTTAAATAGAAATTTGATTTGTTAATAACACGAATTCTTATCACTTTTTCTTTTGTGTAATAAATTGCATATTTGTCGAATTTAAATACATCCTTAGGAGCTTTAAGGAACTTAAATATTATCACAGCACTTGTGACAACGAAATATAATTGACCAAACATAGTATGAAAAATGACAATCCACTGAGCAGTGGGCTTTACAATTGGTTTAAAATCACCGAAGCCTAAAGTCGTTTGTGTAACCATGCTAAAGTAAAAATTAGTCATAAATCTATTTGTACCAGCAATAAAATCGAAATGATAATAGATTAAAGCAAAAAAACATCCCATAACAAAATAGCCTAGGACAAGAGAGCCTAATGCAAGAGGCCAAGGAATCCGGGCAATTAAGGACTTTAATTGGCCATGTTTTTTTTCTTTCATAAAAGATTCTATAAAAAAAATTATCAGAGGACAATATGCTTTGTTTTTAATAATGTAAATAGATATGGTTATAAAGGGGTGAAGGGGTCAATGAAGGGATCAAGTCTTCGTTTGATGTTTGAGAGAAGTTATCCTAAAATGGTTGTATGAGCAGACCTTTGCGAATCGAGTATCCCGGTGCCTGGTACCACGTGATGAATCGGGGCAGGAGATCTGAAAAGGTATTTCTCAATCGGAAGGATTACCGACTTTTTCTCGATCTGCTGATTGACAGCAGTGACCTGTGGGCCGTCAATATATCCGCTTTTTCCCTGATGCCCAATCACTATCACCTGCTGATCAATACACCCTTGGGTAATCTGAGCCGGTTTATGCGCCATCTCAATGGTATCTACACCCAGAGGTTTAACCAGAACCACCGGACCGAAGGGCAGTTGTTCAAGGGGAGGTATAAAGCCATTCTGGTGGACGGTGATGACTATCTGCTTCAGCTGGTCCGGTATATCCATCTCAATCCACTGAGAGCAAAGATGGTAAAGGATATCGATGATTTTGAGTGGAGCAGTCACAGTGGATATATATCTGAAGCTAAAGAATGGGAGTGGTTGCATAAATATTTTATTCTGAGGATATTCTCCGAAACCAGATCCGAAGCAGTTAAACAATACAGGGATTTTATCTCAAAAGGGGATAAACCGGGTTTACTCAAAACCATGGACAGTAAAAAATGGCCGGCGATGATGGGGGATGACCCTTTCATGTATTCGATTAAAGCAAAATATTACGGTCAGAAACGGGACAAGGAGATCCCGGATTCTTCTCAATTGTCTCCGGGTCCGGATAGGATCAAGGAAGCGGTATGCGAATATTACCGAGTGGATCTCAGAGATCTTAACCGGAAAAAGGGACATACCTTCAATGAACCCCGCAATGTGGCCATGTATCTGTCAAGGATACTGAGAAACGATACCCTGGAGGAGTTGATGAGAAGTTTTTCGTTACGCAACCACAGCTCAGTGAGCAGCGCCCTTGCCCAGACCAAAACATTGATGAATAAAAACCGGAAATTGAGAAGAAGGGTAGAGGACATTGAGAACCGGTTGGTCAAACGTCAAACGAAGATTTGACCCCTTACTTAAAAAAAGGAGGTAAAATGTTGTTAAAAAAACGCTGTCTGATCAGTCTTTTTGCTTTCATCTTCATTCAATTTTCATTCGGAGCCGATGGGCTTTCCGAAGTGTATCTTCATTTTGTGGATGCGTCTGGGTTTCCGGTTAATTTTATCTATTATACAACCCAGGATGCAGGGGGTCAGTACGGTGAATCCTTGTGGGAGGATAACCTGGAGATCAGTGAAAACGGCCGGATGCAGCAGATCCACACGCCGGACCAGGAGGAAGCGCTTCCTTCTTCGGTTGTCATCATTCTGGATTCAAGCGGCAGCATGAAAAACACCATGGAAGGAGTTTTATCAGCGGCCGGGACACTGATCGGGAAGCTGGGACCCAACGATAAAGCCGAGATCATCGATTTTGACAGCACGGTTAAGGTTAAAAGAACATTTACCGGAGATAAAGAGAAATTAAATTCTGTTTTAAAGACGATACAGGCGAACGGTGGAACTGCTCTGTATGATGCGGTGAAATTGGCAATCGAACGGGCCGGAGAGCGGAGGGGTCTCAAAGCGATTGTGTTGCTCACCGACGGCAGGGATGAGAATGCCCCGGGAACCGGACCCGGAAGCGAAATAAATTTGGCCCAACTGAAAGAGATTTTGGAAGGGTTCCCAATCCCGGTTTATTCCATCGGCCTGGGCGAAGGTGTTGATAAGGCAACCCTGGATACGATTTCGGACCTGTCCGGAGGAAAGGCCTATTACGCTGAGACCACCGAAGCCGTGAGCCAAATTTACAGCGACATCATCCAGTATCTTCATTCGCTTCACCGGATGTGGTATTCAACCAGCAATGGTCAATTTGACGGCACACAGCGGGATATTCAGTTTGTTCATAAACACAAAGGAATAGAGGAAAGCATTTCCTATTCCGCGCCCGAAGCTGAATTCTGGTCTCATGCTCTCAGGCCTGAGGGCGGAGATACGGTAGACAAGCTCGCCATAACACCGGACGGCAGCCGAATCGCTCTGCTCGATATGAGAGCTCTTTTCACTCCGGAAGGAAAAAGACTCTACATGCAGCATTGGGAAGACATATGGCCGGGTGTGCTTACAGAGCATCATATGGTGGCGGCAAAAAATCGGGAGCACGGAGTTTTGTATCAATACGATGATGAGAGGGTCGAAGAAGTCAATGTGAGAGAAATGCTGTCATCGACTGACGGAGACTTTCATTCGGACTGGGAGTGGAACCCCAAGACCATTTCCAGGAACGAAAAATATATGATCTTCTGCAGTTATCAGAGCGAGGCGGAATATCATTATCATTTTATGCTGTATGATTTAAGCAGCAAGCGGGCTCTGTGGGAGAAAACACTGTATAAAGGCGAGTTCGAAGAACCTGGCGATGTGGCTGTCTCTGACAATGGAATGTCCCTCATAACCCAGGATCAGAACCTGTTTGCCCTCAACCCGGAGGGTGAGATTTTGTTTGCAAAGATGTGGGAGGAAACAGACAAGAGGTTTTACCGTGTGTCCCTTCCCGGGGACGGCTCTCAGTTTATCGCCCGTATCCAGGGGAAGGACCGGGTTGAAGTCTTTGATATGGGGGGGAATGTTCTCTGGGACGTAGATTCAGAAAACAACGAAAAAGGCGGCATGATTGATGCCTCGGCCAACGGGGAATATTACGGAATCAATGATAAGTTCGGTCCCAGGATATTTGACAGAGAGGGAAATCTTTTGTTTTCCGAAAGGACAAAAGACCCGGTGCATTGTTACGCCAATGGAATCGCTATTGCTGACGACGGCAGTTTTGTTTATTCCTTAGCCAACCGGTTTTACTACGGAAAAATAGAGAAAAAGGGGTCAGATCTTCGTTTGACGTTTGAAAGAGGCAGGAGGCGGGAGAAAATGGTTTCGGCTTCAATCCGAAATCCGAATATCGAAATGCCAAAGGTCATGAATTCCAGTCCTGTTGGGGAAAACAAATCCGAAATTGAAAATTCAATATCCAAAACCCAACCCACCCTTCCCCGGGGGAACTCGGTAAAGCTTCAACGGTCACTGATCTTTGGGTCTTTCACTGGGATCAATTTTGTCCGAGGTCAGGGGGAGGCAGTTCAGGAGACAGGGTCGGCCCGGAGGGCCGGGTGGGAAGGGTGAAATGGGAAGTGGGAAGTGTTTTTTTAAAAATGAGTTCAAGGTTCAAAGTGCAAAGTTCAAAGTTAAGATTCCGGCAATTCCGGAGTTTATCTGAAAATGATGGTTTCTTCTATTCCCAAACAATAAAGACCGGCGGGACCGGCCGGGGATTCTTGCCGGCCCGGGAAAAAAGAAGTATACTCAGTCCATGGGAAAAAACACGTATCGGTGCTGCGGGGCGATCCTGGTTTTTTTGTTTGCCTTCTCCGGCGTCGCTGCAGAAAAAATCGATCTTTCCCCGTTGTTTTCCCGCTCCGGGCTGACCGGCACCCTGGTAATCGAATCCCTGGATGGCGGGACCACTTATGTGCACAATCCCCAAAGGGCCGACACCGGTTTTATCCCGGCATCCACCTTCAAGATCCCCAACTCACTGATCGCCCTGGAGGAGAAGGCGATCCGGGATGAGAGGGAAGTGATCCCTTGGGATGGAAAGCAGCGGTCCTATGCCGCCTGGAACCGGGACCAGACCCTGGCCAGCGCATTGAGGGGATCCTGTGTCTGGTTCTACCAGGAACTGGCCCGGCGGATCGGCGACCCGGTCTACCTTAGGTACCTGGAGATCATGGAATACGGCAACGGCCGTACCGGTTCCCGGGTGGACCGTTTCTGGCTGGACGGGGACCTGCGCATCTCCGCCCGGGAGCAGGTATCTTTCCTGCGCCGGCTGGTCCGGGGGGACCTTCCCTTCCGCGAAGAGCACCTGGAGACGGTCAAAAGGATCATGATTGTTACAAAAACCCCGGCCTGGACCCTGCGGGCCAAGACCGGATGGGTCCTGCGGGCCGACGTCCAGACCGGCTGGTACGTGGGATGGCTGGAGAAGAAGGGCGGTGAAAACTGGCTTTTTGCCCTCAATTTTGACGGGGAATATACCCGGGATCTCAACCAGCGCCAGGAGATCCTCATGGACGCCCTCCGGCTCCAAAAACTGATTCCCCCTCACCCCTGATACCTATCCGTGAAAGGATCAGGTCTTCGTTTGACGGTTCAAAGAGGGAGGAGGCAGGAGAGGCCTGGAAGGCCGGGTGGGAAGGGTGAAATGGGAAGTGGGAAGTGAAAGGAAGGGGTAGTGTCAAAACATAGGTAACACTTTAGTGTCAATACATAGGTAAAGGAAGAAGTAAATCGCTTTTTTCTCCTCTCTGTTTTCTCTTCACTATTTTCTTTCCCTCTTCACTCATTACTCGTAACTCATTACCAAGTAAAAAATGACCGATATAAGGTTGGTGAAATTGAGAATCGGTTGGTCAAACGTCAAACGAAGATTTGACCCCTTTTCAATCTGACCGGTTGGTGTTATGATAGGCTCTGGATTTCTGATTGCCAACCGGTGGCGGCAATTCAGTAAGTATGAAAATGATAACCAGGTATTTTACTGACCGAAAAGAGTGGAGAAAATGGCTGGAAACAAATTTTGAAACTCAAGATGAAATCTGGTTGGAATATCCTTTGCAAAAGACCGGTAAGAAAAGAATCTTATACAATGACGCAGTCGAAGAAGCTCTGTGTTTCGGATGGATTGACAGTACCGTTAAATCATTAAACGAAGAAACTACTGTTCAAAGGTTTTGCAAACGAAGACAACACTCTTCCATTTCACAACCAAATATTGAGAGACTCAGGTGGCTTTTTGAGAATCACCTTATTCACCACTCAATAAAAGATGACGTTCTTACTATCATTCAACAGGAATTTCGTTTTCCGGAAGACATAATAAAAGAGTTACAATCAAACAGGACTGTCTGGAAGAATTTTCAAAACTTTTCGGAGCCCTACCAACGGATTCGAATTGCCTATATTGACAGTGCAAGAAAAAGGCCGGATGAATTTGATAAACGTTTGCATCACTTCATTGAAAAGACCAAAGGTAATAAACTGATAAAAGGATTTGGTGGAATTGACAAATACTATTGATGAAAGGGATCAAGTCTGCGGAGCGGAATAGAGCTCCCGGTTAGGGGTACGGGGAGTGGCTAAGGAGGTAGGAGTTAGGAGGTAGGAGTTCGGGTGAGAACAGCGAAAAAACTAAAAAAGTATAGGAAGAAGTAAATCGCTTTTTTCTCCTCTCTGTTTTCCCTTCTCTATTTTCTTTCCCTCTTCACTCATTACTCGTAACTCATTACCAAGCACCCTTCTCTCTTCACTTTTTTCTATCGGCAATGTGTTTTTTTTCCGGCCGGTAACCGGTACAATGATCACAGGGAGTACGAATGAAACTGAAAAGCGCCTTGATTGTTTTGTTGATGACGGCGGGTCTGGTGACCCTGCCGGCCCAGAAGAGCCGGGTCACGGGGCTGACGGAGGATTATATCCGTGAATGGAAACGGTTCTACCCGACACGGGCCTGCCAGGCGGGGTTTTTGGAGGAGATCTTTCACTTTGAGGATTATTCCCTCTCCAGTATCCAGGCCTGGGTCCAGATCAACAAGGATACCCTCGCTGAGCTCCAGCGCCTGGGGGAAGGGCAGCCCCATGAGCACCAGATCAACGCCCGTCTCCTGCGGGTATCCATTGAGCGGGAAATCCACCGCTGGGAGCAAACCGCCCCCCATCTGTACTCCCTGGATTTTTATGTCCGGCCCATTACCCGGACCCGGGATCGAATGGACCCGACCCCGATTCTGAGTCCCCGCCAGCGGATCCGGGTGATTCAAAAGGGGCTGATCTGTATCCATGGACTGTGCCGGGCGGCGGACAGGATGGTAGGCCGGACCATTACCACCTTCCGGGACGGGCAGATCAAGAGCCTGCATGAAACGGAAACCTATCTCAAAAAGGAACTGGCCCCGGAGGTCCGGGAGCACCTGACCCCGGCCCGGTACGATGACCTGGTCGCCCAGTGCCGGAGCGCCGGCAACCGGATCCATGACCTTATGAAGAAGATCAAAAAATCCGCCCGCCCGGTGAAAGAGAGTCAGGTTAAGGATATCCTGGGCCGGGAGGCCTATGCCGGACAGTTGCGGCTCTATACCGACCGGAACCTCTCGCCGGAGGACCTGGAAAAGATGGCCCGGGAGGAGATCCGCCGGGTGCGGGACCGGATCGCCGTTCTGGCCCGGGCCTATTTTGAGGAGACTGATCCCGGGGAAAAGATGCCCGCGGATTTTCAGGCCCTGGTGGCAAAGGCCTTCGGGGACATGGAAAAGAACCGGCCGGCCGGCGGGGAGGAGTACCTGGAACTGTTTCGAAATTATGCCCGGGAAGCGAGGCAATTCATCGCAAAACACGATCTGATCACCCTCCCGCCCCACCCCAGCTTAAGCATTGAGCTGGTGCCGGAAAGCGCCGGCCCCATGGCCCGCATCGGTTATGTGCAGCCGGCCCCTCCCTTTCACCCCAATCCCTGGACCACCCTGTTTCTTCCCTCCATTCCCGATTCCTTTCCCCAAAAGGAGCGGGATGATTTCTGGCGCTCCTTCAACAACCATTTCAGCCGTTTCATCGTCATCCACGAGCTGATCCCCGGTCACTACCTGCAGGCCAAAATTGCCCGGGAAAATCCCCACCCGGTCCGCAGACTCTTTCCCTTCGGCCTTTATGCCGAGGGCTGGGCCTCCTTTTGCGAAGAGGTGGTCCTGGATGCCGGCTGGGATGATCACAATAAACTGACCCGGCTGGCCCAGTTACGCAAACGATTGGAAAACGCCAACCGGGCCTACATGAGCGTCCAGGTCCACTGCAACGGGTGGACGGAGGAGAAGGTGCGGGCCTTTTCCACCCGCACTGCGTTGCTGGCTCCCCAGTTTGCCAGGAGCCTCTGGTGGCGGATCCTCAACGCCCCCCTGCAGATGACCTCTTACTTTCTGGGCACCGTTCAGCTGGAGAAGGTGTACCGGGAGGAGAAGGAACGGCTGGGGGAGCGGTTCAATATCAAGACCTTCCTGGACACCGTCCTTCGGGCCGGCCCCATCCCCTTTGACGAATTCCCCCGGATATTTCGGGAAAACCATCCCTCCGGACCGATGCGTTGAAAGGTTACAGGACAGGGGAAGAAGGAAAAAAAATTACGGATTGCAGATGGAAAATGACAGATTACAGATTCAGAAGATGGCAGGTTTTTCAATTATTCCGGCTTTTGCCCCAGGTAGGATCAGTGTGTTCTACGGGTTTTTGAGTGGGCAAAGGGGTCGGATCTGCGGTTCATTCTGATTACCGGGAGGTGTTGATTTGAATCCCAGGGCTCTGTTGATCGGGAATTCGGATGGAATCGGGTTGGCGACCACCAGAAGGCTGCTGGCCCGGGGCTGGAGCGTTGTCGGGGTATCGCGAAGTGATTCGCCGATTACCGGTGACCACTATCGGCATCATGTTTCGGATGTCAGCGACAGCCGGTACGGTGAGCTCCTGGCCGCGGTCATCGAGGATTTTCCCGTTGACCTGTGCGCCTATTTCGTGGGGATCGGTGAGCCGCTTGATCCCCTGGACATGAGCATGGAAGTGAAAATCATGGAGGTGAACCTGACCGGAATGGTCTGGACGGCGTCGGTCGTCATCCCCCGGATGGTTGCCCGCGGGAAGGGCCATTTCCTGGGGATATCCAGTCTGGCCGATGAACTGATTTCCCCCGAAGCGCCCTCCTATCATGCCTCCAAAGCCGGCTTTTCCAACTATCTGGGGGGGCTGGGGCCGGCTGTGCGGTCAAAGGGCGTGGCGGTCACCAATATCCGTTTCGGTTTCGTGGATACCAAGATGGCAAAGGGCGAGGCAAAGCCGTTGATGATGACGGTGGAAAAAGCAGTGGATCATATTGAACGTTGCATCCAAAGGAAACCCTCCCGTCACACCGCGCCCCGGGTGGCGATTCCATTGGTGAAACTGCGAAAATTTCTCATGAAGCTGGGGATTTAATCAAAGTTACCATTCGGACCGGTGCGTTGAAAGGTTGCAGGGCATGGGTATTATCGCTCATTCCTGTTCCGCCCCAGGGGTTTCGGGTCCGTTTTCTGACCGATGAGCTGGCCGGTGCCGGCATTTTGCCCGGTAGGGCGGCTGTCAAATAAGGGACGGTGCTTGTGTTTTTGTATTTATAAAGTGGGCGACTCTGTGTTATTCAGGGAGACGGGTGTTGGAAAGCGGGAGGCCGAGAAAATCATGAGATTGCAAATGACCAATTTAGAGGATTGCCGATTTGAGGACTCTTCTGTTTCCCTCCGCATCTGCATGTGATCAGGACAATCTTCCGGTTTTTGCATTTTTTCACTTTGTTAATGGATTTTTTTCACCCAGAACCTGAAACCCAAAACCCATAATACTTTTTTCTTTTGTTCAAACGTCAAACGAAGATTTGACCCCTTCCCATTTCTTTTTTCTCCAGGGTTTCAGGGTGGAAATAAACAGGGCCAGAATAATGCTGCCCGCCTGAATGGTGCCAAATACCAGGGAATGGTGTTGATGGCTTACGTAAAGCGGATCGGTGAGGGCTTCGATTCCCTTGATGTCGGCAATATGGGCCATTCCGCTCAGCCATGACCCCAGCCAGAATGTCCCCAGTACCGTACCGAAAATGCAGATGATCCATTTCACGATAATCCAGTTGTGCCTGAACCAGCCCCAGTTCGTCCAGATTGAATAGACCAGCGCGGTCAGGAGGGTACCGATCGCGCCGGGAACCAGAATACATAAATCGATGAAATCAAGGGTGGCCAGAATGCCGTACAACTCCCGACCACTTTCCGGTTGGATAACGAACTGCATCACGACCAGAACCGTGGCGCAACCGACCCACATGGATGCCGAGTATATATGCAGACACTTGAGCCATTTCTGTCCTCTTGCGCTGAGTTTTGCCATGTCTTCCTCTTCTTTCTTTTATTATAAAGGGGTAAATTACGAAAGGGGACGGGGCCGGCCCGGAGGGCCGCTGTCTTCTCCCCTCTATTTTCTATTCTCTCATCACTCCTTACTATTCACCCTTCACTAAGAATCCTTCACCCTCCGGGGGACCTGGATGTTGCCGATGTCCAGGCCGTCGGCCTTGTATAAAAACCAGTCTTCCGCCCGGTTGCGGCGGGCCTGGATGAAGGCCTGGAAGGCGCGGCTGTCGGTCCGCAGAATCTCCAGTTTATCCCGCTCGGATTCGGGCACCTGGGCGGCCAGGCGGATGGACTGGATCCGGGGCAGGGGTTGATCCGGGGCGTAAAAACCCATGACCCCCTTTCCCCGGGGCAGCACCGTGAGGAGTTCCATTCCCCGGATCACCCGGCCGAAAAGGGTCACGTTCCGGTCCAGATGCCGGGGGGCGTGGCCGCACACCACGTACATCTCGGCGCCGCTGCCGCTGTCCGGGGCATTGCCCCGGCCGGCGCCCACCATGCCATAGCAGTGGGTGAGCCACATCTTGCCGGTTTTGGTATCCCGGGCGGCAGGGAATCCCTTGACAAACCCCACCTCGGGGGCATAGGGGTCCGGATCGGGCAGGGGGGTAAAGGGGAGTTGGTCATTGCAGTCCACCGAAAACTCCGGCGGAAGGGTTCGTTGGGCCTGTTTCATCTCGCGGGCCTTTTCGGGGTCCTCCCCATGGGGATCCCCCCACTGGACCACGTAGTTCTCCTGCACCCGGACAATGGCCAGGCCGTCAAAGAACCGCTCCCGGACCAGGGCCTTGATATTGGCCACATGATTGGGCGCAAAGTCCGGGGCCAGCTCGATAATGACCCGCCCGGTCTCAAGTTCCATGTAGAGGGTGTTTTCCGGATCCAGGGTGCGCCAGTCAGACGCCCGGGCCCGTTTGAGGGCCTCCGA
>Ga0180433_10010804_pt1 | contig 10922 bp, 5 predicted proteins | sample SS_ome_8_FD_132980 | JGI IMG/M metagenome (GOLD analysis project Ga0180433, IMG submission 132980) | Hypersaline lake sediment archaeal communities from the Salton Sea, California, USA - SS_1_D_1 metaG | ecosystem: Environmental > Aquatic > Non-marine Saline and Alkaline > Hypersaline > Sediment...
CCCCATGGATTCATCTTCCTTCGTCCGTGGCACTTCCCTTTGGGGTTTTCGAAAAGGTCCTGTCCCAAGAATCGAACAGGAAGCATGCCGAACGTTATGAGGCACTGACCCGTGAGATGGATGGATCCGGAGAAGAGCAGCGCTCCGAGGTCCTGAGGAGATTCCGGGAGACCGTTTTGGCCCTTCAGGCGCCGGATGACCTGGTCTTTTCCCTTCGTCAGGTGATGGAGGAGGTTGGTCTTCCGTGGCCTGCAGACTGGAAAGGGGCGTGGAGATGTATCAAGGGGGTGTGGGGCTCCAAGTGGAATGAAAGGGCCTTTTTAAGCCGCAAGGCCAGAGGCATTCCCCATGAGGATCTCTTCATGGCGGTCCTGATCCAAGGGGTGGTGAGAGCCGAATACAGTTTCGTTATTCATACGGTCAACCCCTTCACAGGAAACAAAGATGAGATCTACGCTGAGGTCGTCCCAGGCCTTGGGGAGACCCTGGTGGGCAATTATCCCGGAAAGGCCCTCAGCTTCACATGTGAAAAAGGCAGGGATACGCCACAAGTCGTAGCCTTTCCGAGCAAAAGCATCGCCCTTTTTGGAAAAGGCCTGATCTTTCGTTCTGATTCCAATGGAGAAGATCTCGCCGGTTATGCCGGCGCCGGGCTTTACGACAGTGTCATGTTGAAACCGCCCGAGAAGATTCGGCTCGATTATTCCCGGCAGGTGCTTTTGCAGGATAAGGACTTTCGAAAGACGTTTTTGATCACCGTCGCCATGATTGGAACAATCGTTGAAAAGGTCTTCCACTCTCCCCAAGACATCGAGGGCGCTTACGCCGGAGGTCAATACTGGGTGGTCCAGACACGGCCACAAGTGGGCATTGAAGATGAATAGGACACCCCGCATCAGAATCGGCAACCAGAGCGCTTTCTCAAGCGTTACAGTGATGGAGCCTTTTGAGTTTGCCTTGACTCACGGCTTTGATGCCTTTGAGTGGTTTCCTGACAAGAAGGAATCGGGTGAAGGATGGGAAGAAAGCGACATGGACGCCGAGACACGTCGCTTCATCCGGGACACCGCCCTTGATCACGACATACGCCTGTCCGTCCACGCCCCTTGGCAACTCAATCCCCTGCTGCCAAACGCGCGGAAACGGATTCTCGAATCCTTGGCCTTTGCCGAAGATGTGGGGGCATCGCTTCTGGTTATCCATCTCTATATGGAACAGGGCATTGATGCCTACGTCCGAGGTATCGCGCCCTTCATAACGCCTTTCGCACAGGTCGGGATCAGACTGGCCATCGAGAACACCCCACTCATAAACCCTGACGATGTGAACGGCTTCTTTGGCAGGCTTGAAGCGCTTGAACCGTCTGCCTCAGGGCAGGTGGGGATGTGTCTAGACCTGGGACACGCCAACCTTTGCAGAGCCACCTGCAATGACTACCTGCGTTTTATCGACCTCCTCGATCCCCACGTTTGCATCATCCACGTGCACCTCCACGAAAACTATGGCGACGACGACAGCCATCTTCCCCTTTTTACAGGCCCTGCGGGGCAGGATCCTTCAGGCATAAAGGGCTTTGTGAGCCGGATGAAGAAGCGCGGGTTTTCAGGTTGCATGATCCTGGAGAACTGGCCAGAGCCTTCCGGTTTGCTCACGGAGGCCAGAAAAAAGCTCCTGACCATGATCGGCCATGGGCAAGGTGCGCCCGTGGCATCGAAGGAGACCCGAAATGGTTTTCTAGCCAGGATCGCCGACGCCGACAGGCGATGCCAAAGCTGGAGGAAAAAGCTCGGCTGGATTCATGACCTCTTGGCGCATAACAGGCCCGACCTCGGTGTAGATGAGCTTGCATACATCGCCATCTACCTTCGTTTCATCGCAACGGGACAGGTCCCCTGTACCGAAGACGGCCGGCACTGCCGTCCATCGAACCATGCAAAGCTTGCCCGTGACATATACATTCGACTATCTGAAATGACCACACCCGAAAACGTGTTGGTGGTCCGGAAGATCTATCCATGGCTTCCTGCCTTTGGAAAGGGTTTCACCAGAGCAGAACCCCTCACCCGGATCAGGGACATTGCTCACAGGAGCGATATTCCCAAAGAACTCAAGAAAGAGATCAAGGACACCCTTCAGAACAAGCTGCACCGTTGCGCCGGGCCCGAAGACCTTGCCACCTCGTCGGCCCTGCTCGAGAAAATAACGGCTCCCCATGCCCATTATTCGCCTCCCTTCGTAGAAGTATTTAAACAATTCCACGAGGAACTCAAAGAATTCTTCAACGCCCGGTCTCTGGACGAAAGATTGAAGGCCATGGCCCGTAAGGCGAATCTACAAGTCGTGGGCCAAGGTGGACCAAGACCTGTGGCTGGAAGAAATAAGACGACCTGTCTGCTCAGACTCATCAATGAATTTCTACACGCAAAGAACAAGGCCACTACATCTGAAGAACTTTTAACGACCCTCGAACTTTTAACGACCCTTCGCACGCAGTTCCATAAGAGACTTTCAGGAAACACAAGCGCCGAGGGGCAGGAGCGTCAACTGGCCGATATCGCGCTGGAAGATTTTTCCTTTGTCCTTTTGGGCCGGCTGATGGATCACCTCGACACGGCAAAGGAAGAGGTATTCTGGTCGCTGGCCCTCCGCAGCCTGGGTTTGGCCATGAAGAACTTGCGCCTCAGCCACCTCCATGCTGATGAAACTCAGGCCATAGCATCCGAGTTGATGCTCTGGCGTCAGGGGTTTAATGCTCGCAGCTGCGAGCACCTGATGCGCCTTAAGGCTACCCTCGATAGGGCGCGACGCCTGACAGCATCGTACTGCGACAAGATTCTGTCATGGTTTCCTGAGAAGGCCGAAAGGTTGGGCCAGGCCTTGGGCGTCACCGAAGATGCCAGAAGGAGCTTTGCCGAGGCTGAGATTCGAAGCCACTTGGTCTTCCAGATCTCTAAGGGTCTTGATCTTTTGCTGAGATTCATTCGGAAGCGCACAGCCGGTTCTTTGTGGGATATTATCGTGCCCGGCAAGGTCTCGGGCCGTTTTTCAGAAGCGCCGGGGCTTGATGCCCTGACGGGACCTTTTGACGAACCCATCGTGGCGCTTGTTAAAAAAATAGAAGGCGGTGAGGATTTCCCGATGGACGTGGCCGGCGTCATCGTGGCTCATGAAATACCTCACCTTTCACACTTCGCCATTCGGGCCAGACAACGAAACATCGTGTTGGCGGCATGCGAAGACAGTCATCACGTTGGAAAACTGAAGGATTTCCTGGCAAGCCGCATCATCTTAGACGTGTCTGAGGAAAAGGTGAGTGTGGCATTAGCTTCCGGCCGTGGGGGAGAAGGGGCGCGCAAAAGGACAAGGAGGATTCTGCATGCACCGGTTCAGGCGCCTGACGTCCTATTGTCCTCTGGGGAAAAATGGCTATCCCTGGATCACGTGGACCGGGCAACCGGAGGCAGCAAAGCTTATACGGCAAGACGGCTTGCAGAGATCTCTAAAATGAACAGGGCGGGCTTTTCTACGCCCCAAGGACTCGTGATTCCCTTTGGTGTGATGGAAGCCTCACTTAAAGCCGCGCCGGCCCTGGAACGGGCCTACCGGGCAGCGGCCAGCCGGTTGAACGGCGGATCCGATATGGATCTTTCCAGGGTCTTAGAAGAATTACGAAATATCATCAAGCAGCTTGAGGTGCCCCGCGAGGTAGTCTCCGCAGTGACGGCAAGATTCCCACGGAATGAAAGGCTGATGATGCGTTCCAGCGGCAATTTCGAGGACTTGGAGGCGCTGTCGGCCGCCGGGCTTTATGAATCGATGGCCAACATTGAACCCTATGAGACGGCTCAAGGGATACGCGAAGTCTGGTCATCGCTGTGGACCCAAAGGGCGGCTATGAACAGAAGAAGGCTTGGCATCCCCCATGATAGAGCCCACATGGCGGTGCTTATCCAGGAGATGCTTGTCCCGGAAATTTCCTTTGTCATGCATACGGTCAATCCCATCAACCATGATACCAATGAAGTTTATGTAGAATTGGCCGTAGGCCTGGGCGAAACCCTGGCCTCTGGCAAGGTCCCTGGGGGGCCTTATCGCATGGTTTGGCAGAAGCGCGCGGGCGCCGTTCGGATGCTGGGTTTCGCGAGTTTCGGTCAAGCCATATGGCCTGATCCGGCGGGCGGCCTCGTGCGAAAAGCAGTCGACTATACCACAGTCACGCTGTCAACCAATGAAGGCTTTAGAAACCGCTTGGGACGCCGCTTGGGGGCCATTGCTCAATTTGTCGAAGACGCCTTGGAGGGGCCACAAGATGTCGAGGGGCTGGTCCTGGGAGACCAGATCTATCTGGTTCAATCCCGTCCACTGCACGGATCTTGAAGCCATGGGGATACAAAGCATATGAGTCCGGTCTCTCTGCCGCGATTGCTGGCGCTTTTTCAGAAACGCCTCGACGGTGATGACGCCCTTCTGCAACTCGCCAGCCTTCGTTTTAAGCAAGGAGGCCTTGGAACAGAGTTTTATGCAGAGACACCCGAGGCGTTGAAAAGCCTATTGTCCTTCAAACCCACACCTGAAACCCCAGCAGTGGTTCACTTGCGTCGGGGAATCAATTTGTTGGACGAAGGGAGCCATGACCTCATTATGGATTTTGCCACAGGATACAAAGATCAAGTATTTGGATTGGTCATCCATGATCAATGGGAAATCGCCACCCACTTTGACGATTATCTGGCCGCCCTGCGAGAAGTGGCGCGCAGATCGAAAAAGATTCAAGGGGCTCCGTACATCTATATCGAATACGCTGTGGGCTTAAACCTTGAGGTCTTCATCCACCTCTTTAATGCCATAGCAGATATGGAACGTGTGAGCAGCTGCATTGACATCGGCCATATCGGCTTATGGCAGGCGAGAACCGCCTACGGCCAAGACCATCGGGGAAAGGACGTATGCGCCATGACGGCCGGAGATCCGGACCTGCCGGAACTCATCGACGATGTTCAAATGGCAGTCGAATCTGCGCCAGACGCGGTGATTCGAGTCATTCGAGGCCTCGCCCAACTGGAGAAGCCGTTGCACTTTCATTTACATGATGGGCATCCTGTTTCACATTTAGGCCCTTTTGGGATTTCCGACCACTTAAGTTTCCTGGACAAGATCCCTATACCCTTTGAGTACAAGGGCAAAAGACATCTTGATCCCATGTTTGGCCCTCTCGGACTTTCAACGATTCTCAACGCGGCCCTGGAAAGGCTTGGCCCAGATCGCGTTTCCTTCTCACTTGAAATTCACCCTGGCGAGGGAAGGCTTCCTCTAAACGACGCCTCTTATCTTTTTGACCACTGGCAAGATAAAACCAATGCGGAAAGGATGAACTACTGGCTGTCGGCACTTCTTCAAAACCATGAACTCGTCTCGCGACTCTGCGCGGAGAGTCCGCGGCTGGCGCAGAAATGACTAGAAAGGAAAAGGTCCTTGAAAAAACCCGAAAAGATGATCATCTATAACTTGTTTCCTCTCTTGGCTGGAAAATTCACAGACTGGGAAAGGCATCTATCCAGGGCTTCTGAGCTGGGCTTTAACTGGATATTTGTGAATCCGATTCAACAGCCAGGTGGGTCGGGCAGCCTTTACTCCATATCGGATTATTACGCTTTCAACCCACTTCTGATTGACCATAGGAGCGGGAAAAAACCTCAGGAACAATTAAAAGAGGCAATCAGGAAAGCGCAAAGACTGGGTCTCAAGTTGATGGTGGACCTGGTCATCAACCATTGTGCAGTCGATTCGGATCTGATCAAGGCACACCCCGAATGGTTTATGTGGACGTCTAAAGACCGTGTCGCACATCCATTCTGCAATGAAAACGGAAAAAAGATCGTCTGGAAGGACTTGGCACGGTTTGATCATAGACACACGAGAGATAAAGAGGGGCTTTTTCGATTTTTCTCAGATGTCGTGCAGTTTTTGATAGAATTGGGTTTCAAGGGGTTTCGGTGTGATGCGGCCTATCAGGTCCCCAGGACGGTGTGGGAAAGACTCATTCACGAGACGAAAAAGAGGTATCCTGATGTGATCTTTTTTGCAGAAACCCTCGGATGCCAACCAGACCAGACCAGGGAGACAGCGAGTGCCGGGTTTGACTATATATTCAACAGCTCCAAATGGTGGGATTTCAAAAGCCGCTGGTTAATGAAGCAATATGCCCTCACACGAGACGTGGCTCCCTCAATCGGGTTCCCTGAGAGCCATGATACGGTGAGACTCTGTGAAGAATTTGACGGCAACCTAGCGGGGCTCAAGCAGCGTTATCTTTTTTCGGCGCTTTTTTCTGCCGGCGTGATGATGCCCATGGGGTTCGAATTCGGTTTTCGCAAGAAACTCCATGTGGTAAAAACAAAACCGGCAGATTGGGAAGCAACAGACATTGACTTGACCTCTTTCATAAAGAAAGTGAACAAGATCAAAGGGGTGCATGCCATTTTTCAGGAAGAGGCTCCCACAGAGATGATTGACTACGGCAATCCGAAGGTTCTGCTCATGTGGAAGGCATCCACCACAACGCAAGAAGAGTCCCTGCTTATTTTGAATAAGGACACGGACGATAAACAACATTTTGGTGCGGAAAGCCTCCATGAATTTGTCCAGGCGGGGGCCCCGCTCGTTGATCTTTCGCCAGAATACCCAATGGCCTACATCCCTGAGCCTTTTGCATATGATTTGCGGCCAGGCCAAGGTATCGTCCTGATCACTCAAAGAGACGCTGTCGAAAGGGATTGACCTGCTGCAAGGTTGCGTTTTTCCTAATTTTCCTGTAACTTGATTTAGCGCCTTAATCCCTTGTGGGCGGGCTCCTTGGGACTGATTCCCTGGGACCATCCCTTGCCTCTTACTTTCAAGGAGCGAGCTTGCTGAGGTTGGGTGAAGGAGACACCCGGGGGCTGCCGAGAGAAAGGGACCGGCAAGTCCTGCTTGGGTCAGAAAAGTTTAGAAAAATCCTTTGCCTGCGTCACGGGGCTGCGATGGGTAATGGCATAGGCACAAAGATGACGGGAGTCAAAGCCGGCGAAAAGCAAAAGATCAGAAGATTGAAGGTTTTGAAGCGAACACCCAGAAGACACAAGACGCTCCAGGATTCAGGCTCTGAAAGGAACAGGAACGCTCGTGAACTAGACAGGGAACCGATCGATCTGCCGGATTCATATGGTGAGACAAGGGCCGTTTTAATGGCCATTGAGCCTTACTTGCTTCATGTCTATTGGGAAGTCGCGTCAGTCGAGATCGAGAAGGCCAAGCATTGGTTCGGTGATGACCACGCCCAATCCGAGACCATCTTGAGATTCCATGACGTCACTGACGCCATCATCGACAATGGGAAGACCCATGGCTTTTTTGATATGGACATCGATCTTTATTCCAGAAGCCGGTACGTACACCTTTGGAGCCCAGACAAGTCATACTTTGTTGAATTGGGGTTTAAGACGGCAGATGGCCGCTTTTTCCCCCTCGTCCGATCAAACGTGGCCAAGACCCCTTCTGCTTGGCCTGCCCCGAAAGCCGACCAACGCGATGCGGCTGTTCATGGAAATCCGGAGGAGGGTGTGTCGAAAACGCTCGTTCGCGAAGATTGCTGTGTTGATCCCACAATCAAGGCTGGAAATACAGAAGAGCAGGCAAGACCTCAAAACGAGCAAAGGCCGAGGCATCAAGGAGAAATCGCCCTAGACATGGATTCGGCACGGACTCTGCCCACGAGACTTGTTGGGGGGCGTGAATTCGAGACGAGAAGAAGGCCCTCTTTTCAGCCAGCTCCGGCATTGAAAGAAAAGGTTCAGGGGCAATCTGAAAAAGGGGTTGGTATTGATATTACAGAAATGAGCGAGGAAGCGTTTGTCCTTGGCATGTCGTCAAAACGGGGTGCATCTCCACAAAAAAAGAAGGATTCGCCTGACAGCTGAGAATTGACTCAGCGCACCACAGAGAGGTTTGAAAATGGAACGAGGCTATTTAGCCATTGTCCTTCATGCACACCTTCCGTTTGTGCGGCATCCTGAATATGCCGACGCTCTTGAAGAGTACTGGCTCTACGAAGCCATTACCGACACGTATCTCCCTCTTCTTTTTGTCCTGGAGAGCCTTGTAGAAGAAGAAATAGATTTTCGATTGACCTTATCTATTACACCCACCCTTGCTTCAATGCTCGCCGACCCCTTTTTGCAGTCCCGGTACCTCTATAGACTGGAACGACTGATAGAGCTGGGCGAAAGAGAAGTCAAGCGAACCAGATCCGAACCAGAGCTTAATGCCCTGGCTCGTATGTATTACCAGAAGCTTCTGGAAGTACACGAAGCGTTTGTCAATCGATATCATCGAAATCTGGTCCTGGCGTTTAAACGTCTACAAGAAGTCGGACTAGTGGAGATCATCGCTAGCGCCGCCACGCACGGCTACCTTCCGCTGCTTTCCGTCAATACATCGGCTGTCCGATCACAGATTCGTCTTGGCATCGAAGATTATCAGCGAGCATTTGGCGGGAGGCCCAAAGGCTTCTGGTTGCCGGAATGTGGTTACTATCCTGGTGTTGATGAATTGCTTAGCGAACATGACATTGACTACACGATCTTAGAGACTCACGGGATCACCCGAGCTGAGACGAGGCCGAAATATGGCGTCTATGCCCCGATCTGTTGCCCATCAGGAGTAGCCGCTTTTGGGCGCGACCCCGAGTCGTCCAAACAAGTCTGGAGCTCCATGGACGGGTATCCTGGAGACTATGATTACCGGGAGTTTTATCGCGACATCGCCTACGATCTCGATCTTGATTACATCCAGCCTTACATTCACCGAGACGGCATTCGAATGGACACCGGCTTCAAGTATTTCCGCATCACCGGCCAGAACGATCATAAAGAAGTATATGTGCCGGAATGGGCGGATAGGAAAGCCGAAATGCATGCGGGGAACTTCGTGTTCAACAGGGGGAAACAGGTTGAATATTTGGCGTCAGTCATGAATCGCAAGCCTGTCATCGTGGCGCCTTACGATGCCGAACTCTTCGGCCACTGGTGGTTTGAAGGGCCACGCTGGCTCGATTACCTGATTCGCAAGATCAATGTGGAGCAAGAAACGATCAGGCTTATCACCCTTTCCGAATACCTTGAGGAATACCCCTTCAACCAGGTCGTAACACCATCTGGTTCAAGTTGGGGATACAACGGTTTCCACGAAACTTGGCTCAATGGGAAAAACGATTGGATCTATCGCCATCTCCATCGGGGAGCCCTTGTTATGGAAGAGCTAGCCAAAAATCACCCCAGGGCCAAGGGTCTGAAACTGAGGGCCCTTAAGCAAGCGGCAAGGGAGCTTCTGGTGGCGCAGGCAAGTGATTGGGCCTTCATGATTAACACGGGCGCTATGGCAGAATACGGAACCCGACGGACGAAGACGCACCTTTCGCGTCTAGGTCAGCTGAAGAATCAAATCGAAGGTCGGACCATTGATGAAAGGTGGCTTTCCTTGATTGAAAACCAGAACAACATCTTCCCCCGGATCGACTACGGCGCATTTTTTGATCAAGGACGCGAATCTCACAACTAGGAAATTAGCAGCATGTACATCGTGATGATCACCCCTGAGTGTGCGCCCGTCGCCAAAGTCGGTGGCTTAGGAGATGTGGTTCAGGGGCTTTCCCGTGAGCTTAATACACGGGGCAATGCCGTAGAGATTATTCTGCCTAAATACGATTGCATGCGGTACGACCGGATTTGGGGTCTTCAAAAGGCGTACGGTGATCTCTGGGTCCCCTACCATGACCAGCGCTTTCATTGCGATGTATACTTTGGTTTTGTGGACGGTCTAAAGTGTTTCTTCATCGAATCCCATTCGTCTGAGAACTTCTTCAACCGTGGGACATTTTATGGACATCAAGACGATACTGAGCGCTTTGCCTTTTTTTGTAGGGCGGCATTGGAATTCATGCTGAAGGCGAATAAGCACCCCGAAGTGATCCACTGCCATGATTGGCAGACAGGGCTGGTGCCGGTCCTTCTCTTTGATATGTATAAATTCCTGGGGATGACCCATCCCAGGGTTTGCTATACATTGCATAATCTCAAACATCAGGGGGTGACGGGGGAACATACCCTTAGGCAGGTGGGCCTCAACCCTGCCCATTACATGACCCAGGAGAGGCTTCAGGATAACGTTAACCGCGGGGCTATCAACCTCATGAAGGGGGGCATTGTTTACTCCAACTTTGTGACGACTGTGTCTCCCCGATATGCTGAGGAGATAAAACATTCGGATCTTGGCTATGGACTTCAGCATACGCTTCATGTGCACGGCGTGAAGTTCGGAGGGGTCTTAAACGGCGTTGATTACAATGTATGGAACCCAGAAATCGATCCCTGCGCGGCCTGTCAGTATGGAATCGATACCCTTGATAATAAATATAAGAACAAAGAGGCGCTTCGCCATAGATTATGGTTGAGACAGGACTTCAAACCGATTGTCTCAGTGGTAAGCCGATTGGATCACCAAAAAGGCGTTGAATTGATTCGACACGGGATCTTTTACGCCTTGGCAAACGGCTGCCAGTTCATTCTATTGGGCTCAAGCCCTGATCCGTCTACTAACCATGCTTTCGGGGGGCTAAAACATCATTTGAATGATAACCCGGACTGCCACCTTGAAATCTCGTACAATGAAGAGTTGGCTCATCTCATCTATGCGGGGGCCGACATGATACTCATACCAAGCGCATTTGAGCCCTGCGGTCTCACGCAGATGATTGCGCTGAAATATGGAACGATCCCTGTTGTTCGGGGCGTTGGCGGATTGGCAGACACTGTGTTTGATGCGGATTACGCCCCAAAACCGTATCATGAGCGTAACGGCTATGTCTTTAATGATTTTAATCATCAAGG
>Ga0180433_10010805_pt1 | contig 10922 bp, 7 predicted proteins | sample SS_ome_8_FD_132980 | JGI IMG/M metagenome (GOLD analysis project Ga0180433, IMG submission 132980) | Hypersaline lake sediment archaeal communities from the Salton Sea, California, USA - SS_1_D_1 metaG | ecosystem: Environmental > Aquatic > Non-marine Saline and Alkaline > Hypersaline > Sediment...
GAATGCGAATGTTCAAGCTCATGGACATGTCCTTTCATGGTTGTTGATAGGCCGTATATGCGATCCTGAAGGCACACCGGACTATTTACCCGCAAGAACGGCGAGTGTGCAACATGAAAATGATCAGATAGGAAACACTTGTGGCTGCGCCACGCGCCTTTCCCACTGCCTCGCCCGGGTGTACTCATTTGGCAGTAACTTTGGTGGCACGGTTACTTGGGGAAAGTCTTTTCGGCAAACCAACCTTGCTCTCTAACCACAGGCATCTAACAAGTTCTTTGCCGTTGTCTGATTCCTTTCACTTCTAGGCAGCGAGGAGCCTTTCCAAGCGCCGAACAGTCACCTTGCTGCCGTGAAATGGCGGCAAACCTGAGTGATATCCCTTGGGCCATAAACTGATATAAGAAGGCATACAAAGAAGAGACACGCCTCTACTCTTTAGCAAATACTCAAAGGTCATAGTTTTGCAGGTTCTGCGAGAATTGTGATTAAATTGGTAACTGATAACCACTTATGACAACTGGCCGAGAATCAGGCTGACAGCGAGAATCCCACCGAATCAGCCTGGTTCGTGCGCGCGCACTGGCTTGAATACGCTGGTGGGATCCATCCAGAAGCTTATGGCTGATGTGTGGTCTTCTGAATTTGCAGAGTTAACGACGAATGTGAAAGCAAGGCATCTCTTTGCACCAATGTGGGGACTATGTTCATGTTGTTAGGATTGAGTACTGTTGCCATAAGCCGCCTTGGCGATTATAGTCTGGCGAAGTAGGAATCGTTTGGACAAATGATGTTACTGATTTGCAGATTAGCCAGTGAGTGGGCAACCTGAGGATTTAGGCTATGAAAACCTTATCAATTGTCTCAAGAAGCACGTTCATCGTGTTGGCCCTGTGCATATTGGCTGCAGGTTGCTGCGATACAGAACTTAGAGTACCCACGAAAGTCACCGTTTTGACGTACAACATTTATCATGGAGAGGATGCCAGCGGCGATTCAAATCTGGACGCTGTTGGCAGGATAGTAAATTCGCTCGAGCCCGATCTCGTTGCGCTGCAGGAAGTGGACAACAAAACGACGCGTGTCAAAGGTCTGGACCTGACGGCCGAGTTAAGCCAACGTACCGGTATGCGGGGATTTTTTGGAAGAGCAATGGATTATGCCGGAGGCCAGTATGGAGAAGCCGTTCTCTGCCGCCATCCCGTTGTCCGGATAAGGAACAACCCGCTGCCGCACACGTCGGAAGCTGAGCCACGAACTGCACTGGAAGTGCACGTTGAAGTGTCGACTGGAGAAAGAGTAGTCTTTGTGGGCACGCATTTGGACCATCTGCGAGACCAAAAGAATCGGATGATGCAGGCCAGCCAGATCGTGCACTTATATGAGAATTATGATCTGCCAATAATCTTGGCGGGTGATCTGAACGCGGTGCCGGGCAGCGATGCGATCAAGCTTCTCTGCCGAGAATGGTCCTACGCAGGCCAAGCCAATCCTGATCCGACATTTCCCTCTATTGGGCCCAGGCGCAAAATCGACTATATCATGTACAAACCAGAGCGCCGGTGGAGGGTATTAGAGACACGGGTAATAGATGAGAAAGTCGCTTCAGATCATTGTCCGGTCTTCACCGTACTGGAATTACTGCCAGAGCGCGAAAATACAGAGCAGTGATTACTACGACAATCGCTTTTCTTTCACGATCAGCCTAAGACGAAAAGACCCTTGGTGAGTTGGACCTGCGGGTGTGGGTTCTCCCTCCATAACTGCCCCCGGCAGTCGCGAGTCGGGGAAGGTGCTGAGGCTGGAGTAGTAATTCTTCGGCGACGGGCGTTCGGAGGGCCCTGACAATGTAGCCTCTTTCCATAGCCTGGCGCAAAGAAACCCTGTAGTCTTCCTCCTTGGAGGCGAGGCTTCGAAATTATCGGTACGGTCGTGTGTGTCCATCGTCTCTGGTTTTCTTAAGCAGAGCGGCCAATTCTTGGACAACCTCCGGATGTTCTGAAGCTACATTGTTCTTTTCGCCGATATCGCTCTTCAAATTGTAGAGCTGTGGTTTCGGGTCATTTCCCAGTTCTATGTTGACATTGCGGTTGAGCCTCGGCCCCTTGCCCGGCTCGATATACTTCCAGTCTCCTTTGATCAGGGAAAGAACGCCAGCATGTTCGACCAAATGGCCACGGCCCATCGGAGTTTCTCCAAGCAGGGCTGAAAGAACATCAAAGCTGTCAGGCGCATCATCAGGAGCAAGTCTGTGGCCGGTTAAAGCGGCGAAAGACGCCATCAGGTCAATCTGGCAGATTAGTGCATCCGAGAGACCAGTCCCCACCCGCCCGGGCCAGCGTACAATGAACGGCACGCGCGTTCCGGCCTCGAATGCGCTGTACTTGCCACCACGCAGCGGCCCGGCCGGTTTATGCCCGCTTAGTTTTTCCACGGCCTGGTCCCTGTAACCATCATCCACGACAGGTCCGTTATCGCTGGTAAAGATCACCAGCGTGTCGTCAGCGAGGCCTAGACGGTCCAGAGTCTTGAGGATTTCGCCGGTACACCAGTCAAGTTGTAAAATTACATCGCCGCGAGGGCCAAGGCCGCTCTTGCCAGCAAACCGAGGATGAGGCACACGCGGCACATGAATATCGTGTGTGGAGAAGTACAGGAAGAATGGCCTGTCCTGGTGTTTCTCTATGAAATCCTTGGCCTTGCCGGTGATCACGTCAGCCATGTCCTCGTCTACCCAGCGTGCCGCTTTTCCGCCGCTCATGTAGCCGATACGGCTAATGCCATTAATGACCGTCTGGTTGTGCCCGTGACTCGGATGCATCTTCAGCAGTTCCGGATGGCCTTTGCCTGTCGATTCACTACCGACCGGCTTGCCGAAGCTGACCTGGATCGGATCCTTGGGATCGAGCCCAACGACACGCCGGTTTTCAACGTACACGCACGGCACACGGTCGCCGGTGGCGGGAATCAGGAAACAGTAATTGAAGCCGATATCGAGCGGGCCGGGCGTGATCTCTTTGTTCCAGTCAAGTTTGGCGCCGTGTGCCCCCAGCCCAAGGTGCCATTTGCCGACGACGCCGGTCACATAGCCAGCCTTCTGCATGACCAACGGCAACACCATCCGCCCGGGCTGGATGATCATACGGGCATCACCTCGCGCAATGCCCGTGCCTCTCTGACGCCAGGCGTATTCACCGGTCAGCATAGCATAACGTGAAGGTGTGCAGGTCGCCGAGGGTGAATGGGCGTTCATGAAGCGCAGACCCTCCGAGGCAAGCTTGTCGATATTCGGCGTCTTGAACTTCGTTGCGCCATAGCAACTGATGTCGCCATAACCGAGATCGTCGGCGTACATCACCACGATGTTAGGACGTTTCGTGGCGGCTGCCCTGATTTTGACCGGAGCCATGGCCACAGCGACAGCCAGACCGAGCGATTTCATAAACGTACGGCGAGACATATACGGTGATCCCATGATTTCTCCTATGATAACAGTCTAATCCACGCGCAAAACAGCTCGGCGATGTATTCATTAGTTTGCTGCATTCTAAGCATAGACACGGTTTCTATCAAGGATTTCTCTGTCTCATCCTCGAAGCACGTGATCCTTTCGATGTTTGTATGTACCATATTGGTTACATTCTGCGAAGAGCGCTCCAATGTTCCGAAATAGATGTCGTCGGCTACCTATGAAGACCCTAAAGTCAAAAACTACCATCCCAGTTGGCACAGAGAATTTTCTTGGAGGTATTCACGCTATGGCGTACGAGCCACGCTTCGTAGCTTGTCTGAACAGCCTTTGGACTTCACGATGCATTATAATGGACATCGTGAAACGGTCTCATCCTCAGGATGATGGCACGTTCTGCTCGGGCGGGCATGTAATTCCGGCAGGGACGGCATGCACCATCCAAACGGGAATCCACCGAGTTACCAAGAATCGTTTGACTTGAAAACAACGCGTTTGCCAGTATGATTCATATGGAGATTGATAGAATCGCCGGAATGAAGGGGGTCAGCATATTGCGTACTATTCTTGCTATACTATGGGCTTTCAGTTGCTTGTGGATCGTTCTGTCTTCAACATCTTGTTCGTGCTATGAAACTAAGGCTCGAACGCAACCACAAGGCACAGGCGATCTCGCCTATCGTCCTTCATCTTGGACCTTCCCTGTTACTGTTGATGTCGATGTGTCCAGACCTATTGGCAAGTTTCGCCGAATCTGGCGTTTTTTTGGGGCAGACGAATCGAACTATGCCTACATGAAGAACGGCAGGAAGCTCATTCGAGAATTGGGCGAACTTGCCCCGCAGGAAGTATATTTTCGGGCTCATAATCTGCTGACATCCGGTGATGGCACGCCCGCACTAAAATGGGGCTCAACGGGCGTATATTGCGAGGACGCAAATGGTACCCCAATGTATGACTGGACCATCTTGGATCGAATCTTTGATACTTACTTAATGCACGGAGTCAGACCTTACGCACAGATGGGTTTCATGCCGAAGGACCTCTCCATCAAGCCGGAACCTTATCAGCACAAATGGAATCCCGATTTGAAGTATGAGCAGATATACACCGGCTGGGCATATCCTCCCCGTGATTATGCCAAATGGGCAGAACTTGTGTATCGGTGGGTTCGGCATTGCGTGGACAGGTACGGCGCTTCGGAAGTCAAGTCCTGGTATTGGCAAACGTGGAATGAAGCGAATATCGCCTACTGGCAAGGAACTCCCGAAGAGTTTCTCAAGCTTCATGACTATGCAATTGATGCAGTGCGGCGTGCGCTTCCGGATGCCCGTGTCGGCGGGCCGGACACAGCGGGTCCGGGAGGCCAGTTTATGCGGGATTTCCTCGAGCATTGTTTGCGAGGCACAAATTACGCAACCGGTGAAAAGGGAACTCCGCTTGACTTTGTTTCGTTCCATGCCAAGGGCCGGCCGGAATATGTGGCCGGTCACGTGCGAATGGGCATGGATAATCAGCTTCGTGATGTCGACAGAGGATTTGAAATTATTGCATCCTATCCGGAGCTGCACCGAATCCCTGTTGTGATTGGTGAGTGTGATCCGGAGGGTTGCGCTGCGTGCCAGGGGGAACATTTAGGTTATCGCAACGGAACAATGTATTCGAGCTACACGGCGGCAAGCTTCGCCAGGATAATGGATCTGGCGGACAAACACCAGGTCAACCTGGAAGGAGCGTTAACCTGGGCTTTTGAGTTTGAAGACCAGCGCTATTTTGCAGGATTTCGTTCGTTGGCTACGAACGGCATCGATAAGCCAGTCCTGAATGTCTTCCGCATGTACAGCAGGATGAGCGGTCAGCGTTTGGCGGTCAATAGCACCGGCGCAGTCGCGCTCGATACGATACTCAAGGAGGGAGTTCGCGAAAGGCCGGATGTTTCTGCGCTCGCTAGCTTGGATAAGAACAGAGTATGCATGATGTTGTGGCATTACCATGACGAAGATGTTCCCGGTCCCCGGGCGGATGTCGAGCTCACATTAAGTAGCTTGCCTATTCGGTCCGGCGTATTACAGCTTCAGCATTATCGCATTGACAGGGAGCATAGCAACGCGTATGCCTTATGGAAGAAGATGGGCTCTCCCCAGCGGCCAACTGTAGGGCAGTATGCCAAACTTAAAAAGGCCGGGCGGCTAACAGAGATTGGTCGGAGGCGATCCTGTCATGTGCAGAACAATAGTGTCGTGGTGCGGCTCGATATGCCTCGCCAAGCTGTATCTCTGCTTGTATTCAAGTGGAGCCCGAGTATCTCACTGAAGTCTCCTGAGACAACCCAGCCGACTTTTGGCTCCGCAATTGTCCAGCGCCATGGCCATTGAAGTGATGACGATGCCAGCGGTACGAGCGAGGGCTGGATCTAACTAACAATGGGAGCGTCAAGTGGCAAGACCTGATGGTCTTTGCGGAGAACCGGCTTGGGGCTATATTGCCGTAAAGACATCGGTTCTTCGTGATAACCGAGGATCTGAGAGTGGTGCAAGTTTCTTTGCACTGGCCACAGTCCAGCTTGACTGATGGCATCCCCGCGTGCGAGCGGGCTGTGACATCCTATAGCAATACTGGTGAGACATAAAAAGGCAAAAGGCTGGTAGCTTCAGACACCGCCGGCCTTTTTTGTTCGTAGTGCCATCACTGTTGTTCTTGTGGAGACCTTCTTTCTGGGCCGAAGACAAGAACAGCAGGTCTGAGTCCGAAGCTCTTGGGGTGTCTGCGGCCTGGCGAACGTTCTAGAGAGCGCGCAGCGCCGCTCGTCCCAAAGACCGAGTTTCTGTTGCGAGGGTAGACTGAGCGCGTTACGATTTGGCGGTGGTCTTTGTTATCAGTAGAAAATGCCCAGAGATATCAGTGTTGGCCGGGAGGCATTTGGAATGACGAGAGCAAATACAGTGGACGCCCAAAGGACCTTGAGTCGCCGGCATTTTATCAAGTCTGTGGGTCTGGCGGCATTCTCTTTGTTGACTGCTAAGCCCATTTCTAGTTGGGCCAAAACGCGGCCCAGGTCTAATGTCCTGTTCATTATCGCTGATGATTTGAACGATTCTATAAAAGGCATGGGTGGGCACTCACAAGCCTGTGCGCCAAATATCGACCGCGTGATTGCACGTGGGACTATGTTTACCAACGCTCACAACAACCAGCCGTGGTGCGCTCCTTCACGAGCAAGTCTCTGGAGTGGGCTCTATCCTTCCACCAGCGGCTACCATGGTAGAGGACACTGGCGCAGACATCCGGTTCTCGGCAAGAGCGTGCCGGTAATGGAGCACTTCAAAAATAACGGCTACAAGGTCTACGGCACCGGCAAACTCTTCCACAACAATCACGAGGACAAGACTATCTACCATGAATACAAATATGATGCCGAATTTGGTCCATGGCCGTGGGATGGTAAGCGTCGAAGGGAACATCCCGACCTGACATTCATGTTCGAGACGCACTACGTTAGAAATCTGCCGCGGCTCCATGATGCACCGCATATGCAAACCTTCGGACCGCTGTCGAGCATACCGAGGTTTGCCCCAGACCCGGATACTGGAGTTCCGGGTTTCAAAGGCTGGTATCTCGACGGCAAGCCTTTCCGTTACGTAAGCGAGGACGACCGCGACCTGATGCCGGATGAGCTCTCAACACAATGGGCCACCGAAGTACTCAGTAGGCGGCACGACAGACCGTTCTTCCTCGGTGTAGGATTCAATCGGCCACATGTGCCCATGTATGCACCGAAGAAGTACTTTGATCTTTTCCCCTTGGATGCTGTTGAATTGCCCCCCTATCTGTCGGACGATTTCCGGGATTGCGCCAGAGCTTTGCTGAACGCGGACCGTAAAGGTTGGCAGAACTTCCGCCTGCTGCACGCGGCCGGTGGAGAACAGATGTGGAAGCGCTGGATACAGGCCTATCTGGCCAACGTGGCCTTTGTCGATGACCAGATAGGCGAGATCCTGGACGCGTTGGAGCGAAGCCCATATGCCGATGACACCATCATCATTCTCACCAGCGACCATGGCTTCCACATGGGGGAGAAGGATTGGCTCTTCAAAAACTCACTGTGGGAGGAATCAACGCGCGTTCCGCTCGTAGTTGTTGCTCCTGGTGTTTCGAAACCAGCCCGCAGATGTGATCATCCGGTCTCGCTAATCGACTTGTATCCTACGCTCATCGATCTGTGCCGACTGCCCCAGAATCCCAACGCTGGCAGAAATGGCTATTCGCTGGACGGCCACGGTCTCCGGCCGTTTCTTGAAGACCCGCAGAGCGCCACATGGGACGGCCCGGAGGTCGCCCTAACGATGCTTGGTAATCAAAACCGTGCTCAGTTTTCTGTACGCAGTCGTCGCTGGCGGTACACGCTCTGCAACACCGGTGAAGAAGAGCTCTACGATCACGCAAGTGACCCGCATGAGTGGACCAACCTCGCAGCCAATTTGAAATTTACTGAGATCAAGAGTAGGCTAAAGAGTCAACTTCAGCAATTGAGGAAAAGGTAATGCCTGACGTTAGTGCCAGGAAGAAGGGCGAAGAGACCCGGCGACTCACAAAGAACAAGTCGGACGAAACGGCCGCAGGATTCTCGCAAGAGTTATTCAGATTCAGTAATTGGAACGTAGGTGAACATCAACAACCGTCCAAAGCTACTACTGCGCGTCTCTCGCCCAAATCTATCTCCTCTTCAGAACACAAGAAAGGCAAGTATGAGTGACATCCCTTGGGCCATAAACTGATATAAGAAGGCATACAAAGAAGGGAAACGCCTCTACTCTTTAACAAATAGTTAAAGGTCATAGCTTTGCAGATTCTATGGGAATTGCCATTAAATTGGTAACTGATAACCACTTATGCGAGCTGGCCGAGAATCAGGCTGACACCGAAAACATCATGGAATCGGCTTGGTTGGTGTGCGCGCACTGGCGGTTTTCAGCTGGTGGGACCGGCCCGGGAATGTGCTGAAAGATTTTCGGCTTTCGTAGTAGAGCTAATCGTGAATGCCAATTTCTTCGAAGAGTTGGCGCTGTTGATCACACTTCCAAGCCGCGTTTGTGGAGTAGTGGTGGCGAGTAACCTTGCTCCATCTGCCTTTGATGTTTGGAATATCGACTCCGGACTCGCCCCCTGCTCATGGAAGCCAGCCAGGGTTTGACATCAATAAGCCGAGCCCTCAGTGTGTCATCAAGTCCGGCTGGACTTGATTTGCTGAGGATTGCGGTTAGGATTAAACATCCCTCGGTGCTCAAGATGATTTGATGGATGCGAGAAGAGCGAGGTATGGAAGAATGAATTACAGGTACGAAATCAGCATAGGCGTGTTTCTTGTTCTTGTTCTTTCCGGAAGCCCAATCTCGCGCTCGGCTTTTGCAGGAGAGATCAGCTTTGACTTGGTCAAGCCCACTATGTGGACGGGGGAACCCTATGCACTGGCCGGCAATCGAATGGTATTCACCAATTGGTACTATGTTCGCGCAGGCGGTTACTCCTGGAGAAACGCCGAGGGCAAGGCGGTTAATACGAGCAAGACCGAGGCCCTGGGCCCTTGGGATGCGCACTTCGAACGTGCAGTTGATGCGCCGTCAGGCGTGCGCATAGTTGCAGAAAAAGCCAAGCGCGTAGGGCCGGTCATCAGAGCTGAACGGTCCTGGGAGGAAATGGGTGTTACTCTGGGCTTTGTGATGAAGGAAGGCCGGAAGTACCGCGGGTGGGGCCCCTGCCAGGACGACAAGGGTGTGACCCGGCGGTGCTATTTTGAGTCGAAGGACGGCCTGCATTGGGTCCGTCCGAACATGGGTTTGGTGGAATACGACGGAGACAAGAACAATAATCTGATCCCGGATTTCCCATCGGGCAAACGGGGCCTGGCCTGCAGTGACGTCACCACTTGCATCTTCATCGATCCGACGGCGCCAGCGAAAGAAAAGTACAAGTGCGTCAAGAATGGCCGTGTCACAATGGACGAGTTCAGGGCGTTTGCAAGCAACTACCCTGACAGATGGGAACACCGGGCGCTGCGAAAGGACGCCGGCTTCATATACGCTCTTCACGGCTACACTTCTGCGGACGGGATTACCTGGAAGCGGCTGCCTGAGCCGTTGACTATCGAACATACCGACACGCAAGTCGTCGGCTACTATGACACGCTGCTAAAGAAGTACGTCATCTACACGCGCAATTACTATGTCGGACCGACGGCGCACAATGCTCCCGATGATCCGAAGCGAATGGGGTGGCTCAGTGAAGCCCATGGTTCGGGTCGGCGATCCATTGGGCGAACGGAAAGTGACCGCTTTGACAGCTTTCCGGTTTCAGAGGTCATCGTGGTTCCGCGAATCGATATGTCGCCCTCGGCGTTATTGTACACAATGTGCTATACGACGATTCCGGGGGCGCCGGACCACCATCTGATGTTTCCGTCTGTGTGGGATACGCGTGATGATACAACGCACCTTGAGATGCTGTCCAGTCACGATGGGAAGCTGTGGCAGTGGGTCCCAGGCGACGCTCTTATGGAGACGGCCAACTTCGGTGAGTTTGACGGGGGTTGCATCTTCTGGCACCCTAATCTGATCGAGTTGGCCAACGGCGACTGGGCTCTTCCATATAGTGGTTACGCATATCCCCACAAGTACCCGCGCGCTGCGTGGAGCTTCGGACCAGGGTATGCTGTCTGGCCGAAGGGCAGATTAGTCGGGATCGAGGCGGCCGAGACAGGGCAATTCTCGACCGTCAGCATTATGGCACCGGGAAGGAAGCTGCGAATTAACGCAGTGACCAAGCGCGCAGGCAAGATTCTGGTAGCCGTTGCCAAGCGCAATGGAACACACTGGCCGCGAAGGTCCTTCGAAGACGCTATCCCAATCATTGGAGACCACCACTATACGCTGGTGCGGTGGAAAGATGGGCCGGATATGGGATTCGATCCGGACGATCCCATCTGTCTGCAATTCAGGCTTGATAGGGCGACGATCTACGGAATACAGTTTGACTGAACGCATAAACGGATATCATCAATCCGCAGATAGGTTGTGTATAGAATGGCTTTCCACAGAACGATCAGTCTCTTGCTCACGCTGCTTGTGTTGGCCAACACCCTGGCATCAGAATCGCCGGCTGCAGAGTCCACGGACGAGCGTGAGAACAAATCGAGCAACGCAAAGCGCTGGTACGAACGCGCGTTGGTTGGTATCGAAGTCGGTCCAACCGGCGCGCAGTTTGGCCATAGTGACCGCACAGATATGCGCTACTGCAGCGAGCTCGACGGGGCTGAGATCGTTCGTCGGTGCGTGTCCGCGAATTGCGATTATCTGGTCATTTGGGCGCGCGACGGCGACTACGCCTACTACGACTCGAAGCTGCTGCCGAAAGCCCCGGGACTTGGCAAAAGGGATCTGCTACACGAGACAGTGGAGGA
>Ga0180433_10010806_pt1 | contig 10921 bp, 24 predicted proteins | sample SS_ome_8_FD_132980 | JGI IMG/M metagenome (GOLD analysis project Ga0180433, IMG submission 132980) | Hypersaline lake sediment archaeal communities from the Salton Sea, California, USA - SS_1_D_1 metaG | ecosystem: Environmental > Aquatic > Non-marine Saline and Alkaline > Hypersaline >...
TGAAAGAAAGCTAACAGGGAAGGGAGAGCGAAATGCCCAAGACGACGTTGAAGGTAGGAGATCGGGTGATGGTGTACGAGGACCCGCTCACATGCGAGAAAGAGGAAGGGGTTGCGAAGCTGGCGAAGTTCATATCGGCTGACCCATTCCGCGATGGAAAGGAGCGATGGATGGTCCGGTTCGGCACAGAAGGCCCGTACATGCGGGTGATTGATCCGAAACATCTCCAGCGATAGACAAGAATCGGAAGGGGTGTCGAGAGGCGCCCCTTCCTGACTTACGCGATGGGAAAGTGTGCTATAATTGAGATGGAAGGAGAGAGCGATGGCGTACGGGTTTTTGCCTGATATTGGAACGAGAAATGGTCCTTGTGAAGACGAGGACTGTGGGCATATCGACTGCGCGAAGATCCGAAAAATGGCCGCTGAGATTTGCCCCGGTTGCCGGGAACCGATAGGATATGAACGGGCGTTAATATTGATCGGAACCCAGAAGATGGACCATGACGACATGTCCAAATATGTGGCGTGGCACCTTGATTGCTTCACGGAGAGTTAGGATGGCGAGTAAAACAAAGCGATCTGGCCCCCGGTATCAGTGGGACGAGGTATCTCGTCCTCTGATTGGGTATGTCCAGTCCCGCCGGTGTTCAAGGTGCTACAGCCACATGGAAATGGTGAAGGACGAGAATGGTCCGTGGCGCTTGATCTGTACAGAGTGCGGGAACGATGGGCATGTGTCCGAGGCGTGGGTTGAACATCGCCGGGTAGAGTCTGTGATTGAGTATGAGAAGGTCGCGATGATCTATCCAGACCTTGATGATAGTGAACCGATGACCAGCGATCCGAAGGCGGACGCTGAGTCGCTGTTTGGAGAGGAGGCCGCATAAGAGTTGGCGTTTCGATCCGATGATCAGAGGAAGGAATGAGCGATGCCAGTAAAAGGGTTGACGGACGGACCGCCCGCATTTGTGGAGATTGGGCGGATTCGGAAGGGAGCGCCCCGCGTGCAGGGAGAGTTCCCGAAGGATTTGGATTATTTCCGACTTGATTTGTACGAGGGCGAGGAGGAAGCGGCTAAACGGTTCTTTGAAATCTACGGTGCCGAACCGAAGGAGCTTGATGTTGTTTTGCCATTCGACCGGGCAGAGGACAATTTCGTCGCTTGGCGGGAGGCGTACCTGAGGGGCGGACTTGTTCATCGGTGCGATGGAGAGTTCGTCCATTATGAGATTGACATCGAGACCGGAGAACGGACCGTGTACAATCGCCAGCCTGAGAAGTGGTGTGATGGAACGGTGCCGGTTGGGTTCTACGTCTCGAAAGGAAAGCGCAAGCCGTTGTACTGTGAACCGAGGGGTCGGTTGAAAGTGATTCTCCCGCTCCTGCGCCGGATGGCGTTCCTGACGGTGGTAACGGGGTCGAAGCATGACATCGTGAACCTTACAGCGCAGTTGAAGGCGATCGAGAAGTTGGCCGGTAAGGTGAGCGGCATCCCGTTTGTGCTCAGGCGACGGATGAAGGAGATTTCTCGGCCTGATCCCGATACGGGCCGCAAGGTCAGAACGCGCAAGAGCCTGTTAAGCATCGAGCCGGACCCGCGGTATGTGGATGCAAAGCTGGCGGCAATGGAGATCGAGGCGATACCGCAGTTGGATGCTCCGACGCGCGGTTTCATCGAACCGTCGTATCAGTCCCTTGGCGGAGCGGCGATGTACGATGAGCAGGATGCGATTGAGGAGGCGGAGTATTTTGAGGACGAGGATAACGGCGAGCGGGAGGTTGAAGAGCCGGAGGGCGATGGTCCGTTCGGCAAGCCGGTTGATCCGATCCTTGAGTATTTCGCCCGTGTGCATAAGCTCGGATTGACGACGCAGGACGGGAAAGACATCGCGGCTGAGTGTGAGAACGATTGGGAGCTTGCGTTGAAGAAATTGGAAGAGCAACATACCCCGCCAGACGAGGGTGTTGCAAAGGATCAGTGATCGTGTTAGTATCAGGGTGTAGGGATTGCCGCGGTCGCCCACCGATCGCGCGCTCTCCTTCCTTCCTAGACGACCGTCCTGCTCGGACGGTCGTCGTTTTTTATTTGCATCACTTTGAGTTCGAGTATATAATGAGATGGGATTGTACGGTGGCTGTAATGTGGGACGGTCAGACTCGCTCTCGAATGGGCGGTGCTTGCGACTGCACTTCTGGCGTCCCCCGCCACAAGCCGCAATCCCACAAGCGCAAGCGCCGACCATGCGGGAGCGATTTCCGTTTCAGGGAGGAAGGCTTATGTCGATCATCCGAACGAAGAAAACTGATAGGTATTTTGTAGCGAGCAACGCGCCTTTCCACGACGAGCGATTGAGTTGGGAGGCGCGTGGTCTTATGGGGTACTTGCTGAGTAAGCCGGATGGGTGGGAGGTCCGTGTTGGGGATCTACTCGCGGCCGGGAACGCGGGCAGGGACAAGATGAGACGCATGTTGAAGGAGATGCAAAGTGCAGGGTATCTTGTTCGCAAGAAGGTGCGGTGTCCGACCGGAAAGTTCACATGGGTTTCAGAAGTTTATGAGCGTTCAACCATAGACGGGTTTTCAGGGCATGGTAAACCGCCAGATGTGGGGGTAGGGGAGGGGGAGGACCCCCAACCATCCATGACCGTGTTATCCACCGACGGTTCACCCACCGACGGCAAACCCGTCGATATAGTAAATACTGAATCATTAAGTACTGAGGAAGAGAAGCGCCCAGAGAACGGGCGCGATGCTCCTGATGAGATTCCCAAAAAACGACATGAGAAAGACTTGTTCCCGATGGCGCAGACCTTGGCATCCGTTTGCCGGATCAACCTGAAAGCGAACCGTGGGTGGTTGTTCAAGGAAGCAAAGACGCTGGATGGAATCGGTGCAACGGCTGAGGACGTGAAGAAGTATTACGGTCCGGGTTCGTGGTGGTACAAGAAGGATTGGCGTGGGCAGAAGGGGGAGCCGCCGAAGCCTGCGTTGATCAGGCGGACATGGGACCAGTGGCGAACGGTGGACGATAAGAAGGTTGGTGACACAGCGGAGGACAGGAGGGAGAGAGCGATCCGCCAGACGAATGAGTGGAAGAAGGAGAAAGGCATGAGCAGATGAAAAGGCATTGGCCGAGTGTATGGAATTTGCGAAGGCCGAAGGCGCTGTGGGAGATTGGGAAGGGTTGGCGGGTTCCGTGTGAAGTGAACGAAGGACCGGAAACGGATGGGTACTGCAGGAATTGTCTGGACCCCGAAGGCGTGATGTATTCGTACAGCGTTACGATGGCGCCCCGCGACCCGTTGCATTGGTTCTATGCGAAGGACGGGAAGTCTCGCAAGGTGAACGCGAGGCTTGAGAGTATGCCCTGTCCGGTGTGTCGAGGCGGAGAGCGTGATGAGTGGCTCCGACGTAACAGCGGTATGCAGGGAATGGTTCTCAGCGGAGGGTCGGCTTTCAATGTTCGAGTCGATGACAGCGTGACCCCGAATGATGGACAGGAAGACGCGTTTGAGACCGCGAGGAGTCTGATTGCAGAATACCCGAAGGCGAGACGATCGTTGTTGCTGATCGGTGGGTATGGGTGCGGCAAGACCCATGTTCTGTGCTCGATGGTCAATCACGCTCGATTGGCGGGAGTGCTTTCGATGTACACGACCGCGGCAAGATTGCTGAACGATCTTCGCGACACATATCGCGAAGATGGAACCCAAACGGAAGACCTGCGCCGGGAGTTCGAGATAGTTCCGGTACTCGCGATGGATGAGTTGCATCGTGTGAAGTGGACGGATTGGGCGGCAGAGCAGTTATTTGAAATGCTGAACGCGCGGTACGCATCGGGAAGGCCGACATATTTCGCCAGCAACGAAGGTGTGAGCGATCTGATTGACCGGCATGAGATGTTAGCGGCGCTGATGAGCCGATTGACAGAGGGCGAGATCGTGGCGATGTGCAGTACGGACCTGAGAGCAAAGTACGGAGTGACGGATGAGGGACAATGGCCGATAGAGTTTTGAGATTTGAGGTGGATGGTCCTCCGAGAGCAAAGAGGCGGGCGAGGATCGGAAAGCATGGCGGGTACACGCCGGAGTCGACGCGGGAATACGAAAGGCGTATCAGAGCGGCGGCGATCGACGCCAAGAGAAAGGCAGGGTGGGATGATGAAGATGTGATCGAAGGCCCGGTGCATGTGATCGTAATGTTCCGGGTGGCAGGCAAGGGCAAGAAGACGGTTGTCATAGTCAGGCAGGTTGACGAATCGTTCATGCCGAAGGTGAAGGTCAGGCCGGACTTAGACAACGCGTTGAAAGCTGTACTGGATGGGCTACAGCCTCCGCAGGGTAATGGCGTGGATGCGTTGGCTCCGATACTTGTGAAAGATGACAGGCAGGTGGTGGGAGTATTCACGATGTTCGAGGCTCAGGCCAAGAGGTTCGAGGATTTCATGGAAGGAGAAATGCGAGATGAACGGGAAGGAAGATAGCGTGATGGATTTGGTGCCGGAGATCCCGGATGAGGTGTACGAGAAGTTGCCGCCGCATTTGCGAAGAGGGGTGAAAAGGTATTACGAACATGGGATCTTGCCCGGAGAGTTTTTGCGACGGGTGATCTGCAATGACCTGACTGCAGTTATGAGGGCGGACCCGGAGAGTCTTGCCAGCATTGTTGACATCGTGAGATGGTTCTACAATGAGCTACCGAGTCCGTGTTGGGGATCTCGGAAGAAGATGGATGCGTGGGTGAAGAGGTGCGCGAAAAGAGATGATCAGAGAAAAGGAGAAACGGGAGATGCCAGAAAATGAAATGAGTTCGGGAGAACAGTCCGCGGCCGATATTGCGGGCGAGTTGTACAAGGAAGTGGCCGCGGATTATAACGGTGGCAAGAAAGCCAAGGAAGCGTTCGATCGGGACGACCTGAGTGACATCGTTCTGCCAGACGAGGCGATCAACAGGATCGTGCATACGCGCGAGAAGGGTGACGATTCCAAGTGGGCAGAAGGACGCTTGGCGGTCGAGTTGGTCGATGAGTATGGCAAGCGGTATGGGAAGGGGCGCCTGCGGAAGAAGATCGGCATTGAGGCAGGGTACGCGGCGGCGACGATCCGGGACCGGGAAGCGATGGCGAGGTTTTTCAACGAGGCCATTGTCGAGGATTATGGCGTCCTGTCCTACAGTCAGATGAAAGCGTGCAAGGCGGCGGGTCCTGACGGATGGAAGGATCTTGCGGATTGGGCAGTTGAAAGCGCCGATGATTTCGGAGGGCGACCGGCTCCGGTTGATGCGATCAACATGAAGCGGCGCGGTATCCCGCGGGATGATCCGACGTGGATCAAGCAGGCGATACGGGTGTTTGATCTGTGCGAGGTATTGTTGGGTGTGGGAGAGGTGCCGGAGGGCATCGCGAAGGGGTGCCGGGCCTTCATCCGTCACGCTGGCGAAGATGTGGACGGGTTGCAAGTGGCGAATGAAAAGGAAGAGTAAGCCTGAGTAGAACGGAGTTTCCGCTTGACAAAGTAATAGCGACCGTGATACGTTTGGTTTGGAGGTGGGCATGAGCGAAGGAACGAAGATGGGACGCCCGACCCGGTTTGGAGAAAAACTGGACAGCAACGGCTTGACGCCGGAGCAGAACGAATGGCTGAGGCGTGAAGCGAGCGATCGTGGGGTTTACAAGCGGGATGTCATCCGGGAAGCGGTTTGGCGATTTATGAAGGAGTGCGAACAGGAAAGCCAACCTGCAAACTGAGTAGAAGAGCCAACGCCGGAAGGGGCGTATGCTGATAGGAAGGCCGATTCGGGAGATCGGCCTTCCTTCCTTTTAAGTGTAAATTTGGTTGAGCGATGCCTATTGACGTTCATTCCCGTAGATGCTACCATAAAGGTAGGAAGGAAGATCATTCACAAGGGAGAGCGAAAATGGACATCGAAATCAGAAGCATCCAGATGAGCGAAGAAGAAGCGAAAAAGTGGAACGAAATTCGCAAGGGCACTTGCCCGCACTGTGGGCAACCACTGAGCAACGGCAAGGTTTATTTGGTCAGCAAGGGCGACGACAAGAAAGCAGTCCACAAGCGATGCTTCCGAGCCTTCTGCGAGACCAACGATTACTCCCACCCGATGATGTAATTGGAGAACGAAGGAGAGAGCGATGTCTGAGCAGAATGAGCAAGTTCGAGAATGGGTAAACGCAAGGCTGAATAAGTGGCAAGCCGAGTTGAACGAGGTAATTGAAACCTTCCGGGAGCGGGTGCAGGATGGCGAGGTGGCCTATGCAATCCGCTGGTGCGGGGAGGAGGCTATGCAGGCGGAGACGATCCTGAACCAGAGTTTCGGACACGACAAGGTTTTGGCGCTCTTTGATAAAGAGTCAGATGTTCAGGAAGGGATTGCAAAGTTGACCGACTGGAAAGATCGGCTTCTGTTCAATGCGATGCGGGGAGCGTATTCTGAGGAACGAGGCTCGATTATGAGTTTCACGATGAAGGACGCTCTGACGGTCGCCCGTAAGTACGACGATATTGTGCGAGAAGTCGGCTACATGACCAAGGAGAAGGATAATGGATGAGATGGGAATTTCAAGACGCCAGATTCGACTGCAGGCCATTTATGAGCGGAACGCGAAAAAGGCGAGGGAGTACGAGCAGGCCGGGAATGAAGGCATGGCGGAATTGTACTGGCGCTATGCGGATCGGGCGCACGAGTCGATGTGCCGATTGCAGTACAACGAGCATGTGAACCCATGATCAGTTTCGTTAGACACCGGCAGAGATGCCGTTGATCTAAGCTCTCCTTTGGAAGCGGGTGCGGTTGCTCGCCGCACCCGCAAGGGAGAAGGAAGGAACGGGAGATGAGTGCAGAAATTGAAGTGACCTTGAAGCTGAAGTTGAAGAGTGCGCCGGGAATGGCGAAGCGGGCGATGCACATGACTCTTGACGCTGGCGCGGCAACGATCGAGGCGGACGGGGAAGAGATCGGAGATATTGCGCCGGTTTTCGGAGGAGGAATGGTGATCCGAAGAGCGGTGGATTATGGGCCTCCGGGAGATGACTACGAAAAGTGGTTCCTGTCTCTGGTGGATCTGTGGGAAGCCTTTGAGGAAGCGAGAGGGGATCTTGTACCGCTTCACGAAATGGAGTAGGCGATGGAATTTGAAGAGGCGTTGGGAGTGGTCCTTGGACTGGCGGTCAAGGTGGGGACAGAGCCGTATGAATTGGATGCGATCAAAGAGGTAGCGGGCTTCCGGGAGGCGACCCGGTATTTCAGCAGATTGGCGAAGGCGATCCCGGTAAGTGAGCAGAAGAGAAACGATGAAATGGTGAGGCATTTGAAGTTCGCGGGTTTCACCGAGCTTGTGTTCTTGTCTAAGGCGGAGCAGGGCATGGAAACGAGACAGGCGTTGGGTTCGTTGGCGGATACGGCGGAGTTGCTTTCAGCGTTCGGTGATGAAGAGTCGGCCCGGTTCCTGCGTGCGCTTGCAGGGGAGATGGCGAAAAAACTGTAGATTGGGCTTGGAAAGCTCGAAGATTTGGTAGGGCGATACTTCTTGACGTTCTCCCCCGTAGATGCTATCATAAGGGTAGGAAGGAAGAACACACACAAGGGAGAGCGAAAATGAACAAGGCAGAGATGAAGGAAATAAAGAGAAGGGTAATGGAAGAAGAATTGGGAGAGGGTTGGGTTGACAGGTCCTTTGAAGTCGGCGACATACTGCACGACCCTGACAGGAACATAGTGACCTTGGAGCAGGCATCGGCTTTTGTGGCATGGCAGTCGATGAGGCTGGACGGACAGTGGGACCATGCAAATATGGCGGATGCCTTTGAGTGCTTGAAGACAGTTTTGGTTCTGTAGAAGGATGAGCGCCCGGCTCCAGAGATGGAGCCGGGCAAAGGAAGGAAAGAGCGATGACCCCCAACGTAGATACAGAACGAGGAAACCTGCAAGTGTCAGTGTCGGAATTTCGTGGACAGGATCGATTGGATGTCCGTCATCTGTGGGAGAAGGATGGGGAATGGCGCCCGACGAAGAAAGGCGTGAACGTCCCTCTGGACGAAGCGCCCATCGTGATCGAGGCCATGATCGAAGCCTACAACAAGGCGACCGGACAGAACCTGAGTTTACAGCAGGGATAAGGAACCCTGCGAAAGCAAGGGCGGACCTGAGAATGGTCCGCCCTTTTTGGAAGGAAGAGAGCGATGAACACAGGTGTGGATAAAATGACACGGGAAGAACTGTTGGCCTGTGTGGTCGGTGGAAGAGGAGAGCAGGCAATCAAATCGTCGAGGGAATTGCTTGAGAGGTTTGGTCATCGGCTGATCAATGTAGGGGTTGCGGAGATGTCTGAGACCTATGGGGTGGGGGAAAAAGGCGCTATGCGATTGGTTGCGGCGGTTGAGTTGGTACGCCGGATCAAGGAAGATGTTGATAAGAACCGGGTCAGGATTACGAGTCCTGAGACTGTAGCAAGTATTATGATGGAGATTTTGTTTGGAAAAGAGCAGGAACACCTTTATGTACTGCTTCTGAACACGAAGAATGTCATTATTGGACAGCCGCACATGCTGTACAAGGGAACGATCAATTCTCAGAATGTACGAATTGCAGAGGTTTTCAAACTGGCGGTGCGCGAGAACGCGGCGGCGATTATCGTTTGCCATAATCATCCGAGCGGCGATCCGGCTCCAAGCCCGGAAGATGTGGCGGTGACGCGGGCGATTAAAGATGCCGGAGAATTGATGGATGTGGAACTGTTAGACCATATTATTGTTGGAGATTTTGGATGGGTATCTCTTAAAGCCAAGGGGTTGTTAGGATAATGGCTGGATCGAGCGGTAAGAACCCTTGGAATGTAACAAGAATCCCCGGAGAGGAAATGCGTATAGTGAACGAGGCGGAGGAGCAGTTTGTGGATTGCGGCAAGAAAAGTAGCAGGTATAGATCAGAGCGTTGTTATAGGTGCGTTCATCTGGAACGATGCAGGGCGGAAGTTGAGAAGGGCGGTCTCGCGCTGTGTGAGGCCGGAGATCAATGGGACGTTCTGGAAAAAAAGGAATAACTGAAGGTTTGGAAGTCCCCAAACGGTTTCTAACGGAAAACTACAAGGAACCCATATCAGTATATCGGAGAATGGTAAAGATGGAACAGGGGCCGGTGGGGGCTGGTGGGGGGGGGATCTATTGAAACATGGTGGGGCTTCACGGAAAAATAATAGAGCGATCGTCGAGCGATACTTCTTGACGTTCTCCCCCGTAGATGCTATCATAAAGGTAGGAAGGAAGAACCTTTACAAAGAGAAGAAAATCCCCGGTGCCAGGTAGCAGTCCGGGAAACAGCGAGGGCGACCCGATAGCCGGAGCATCCAAGACGCATAGTACATTGGCCGGGCGGTGAAAGTCCGCGTGAGACGCCCTTAGACCACCGGGGATTTCCTTCTCAAAGGAGAGCGAACATGAACCAGCAAGAACGAGAACGCCAGAACCGACAGACGTTAGTCCAACAAGCCTTTGCTTACGCGAAGGATCAGGTGGAAGCAGGCGAGTGGAACCATGCGCAGGCGGTCGATTTTGTGGAAGAGGTTGACCAGCGGACCGCCAAGAGCATGAGGGAAGCACTGGAAGCGATGTAGGCGAATGGCCCGATGGAAGTCGCGATCCATCTCGCAATACCCGCTGACGCGAAGAACCGTAGATCGGTGAAGTTGAAGTGGGCTGGAGATCAAGTTGCCGTAAGGAGCGATGAGTGTAACAGGGCCTTCGGCGCAAGTGCGGGAAAGGACAGGACGATGGTTTTGTATCAGGACAGAGCAGACCACAGCAAGCCGATAGTGGATGAGGTAAAGAGAGTGGCGTGGGCTTTCGCATCGGAGCACTGGCCGGAGCCGAGAGAGATGGAGAATTTGCAGGTGGTTCCAGAGTGTGCGCCTTGGGTGTTCAAGTTCACGGTTTCAGGTGGGACGAAGACATATTTCGCCACATACCATGCGCCGGATCTTCCGGTTCGTGGAGCAGTTGTGGAAGTGGAAAGAATGTAGGATCTGTATAGCGCCCGGACCTGTGCCAGCCCGCGGGTCCGGGCAGGAAGGAGAGCGAAATGCCAGAGCAAGAGTTGATTGATCGAGTACGAACGCTCAGGAAATGGGCGGATCGGGAGAGGGAATCGGAGAACATGGCTTACGACGACTTGGCCTTGTTCCATGCGCCGGTTGAGTGCGGGACATTGATCCGCAGAGGGGTGATCCAGCGCACAAGAGAAGTTGTCGAGACATTGGAGTTGACGCCGTACACGATTGAACAGGTGTTTGATCGGTGGATAGACATTGAGGTGGAGAAGGACCCGAATTGGCGGCACTTCGGTATGCCGGATGCGGCGGATACGTTCTACTGGCTGTTTGATATAGTCGATTGAAGGAAGGGAGAGAGCGATGCCGAAAACGAACAGAGATGCCAAGATCGAAGAAATAGCGATGTTGATTGGGATGGGCAAGGAAGAAGTGGAAGTGCTGTTTGACGCTCAGATGGAGCGAATGGTACAGGAAACGGCTACGGTGCATGGAGCGGAAGTGGAATATGTCCGGGAGATTTATCAGGCCGAGTGGAACGCAGATAGAGTGGCGCCCGGACACCAGATTTGAGTTCAGGAAGGGAGAGAGCGATGCCGAAAACGAGAGTGTATGAAGTTCAAGTCAAGATGGTTCTGTCTATGAACGATGGCCGTTATCATCATGGCGGTGATGGTCCAACGGTCATAGTGGAAAGGTACGGAAGCGGGACAGGGAGAGGGATGACGGTGAAGCGACACAGCGGGGTTTCTCTTGCATCCATGAGACGCTTGGCGATGCTGTGTGAGGGTATGGCGGAACGGTCCGGGATTCGACCAGAAGGCGAAACCTTTGTCTTGGTTCCGACTGGTCTTTTGTGCAA
>Ga0180433_10010807_pt1 | contig 10921 bp, 8 predicted proteins | sample SS_ome_8_FD_132980 | JGI IMG/M metagenome (GOLD analysis project Ga0180433, IMG submission 132980) | Hypersaline lake sediment archaeal communities from the Salton Sea, California, USA - SS_1_D_1 metaG | ecosystem: Environmental > Aquatic > Non-marine Saline and Alkaline > Hypersaline > Sediment...
AGATAAATGACGAGATGAATCAAAGATAAGAAGAATTATATCTGCCAGATCAGCTTCCCTTAATGACCGTTTAATTCCTTCTTGTTCAATCTCATTATCCGTTTCACGAATTCCAGCTGTATCAATTAATGTCCAACAATTTCCATCTCTTGTCAGATGTGCTTCAATTACATCACGAGTCGTTCCTGCAAGTTCGGTTACTATTGAACGCTGCTGGTTGAGGAGCTTATTAAATAGCGATGATTTACCTGCATTAACCGAACCTATTAAAGCAATTCTAATTCCTTGCCTAATTTGTTGTTGGTAATTGTAGCTATTTTTTATTGATTTGATTGTTTCAAGAACATCTTCAACGATATGCCGAATAGATTCATCAAAGTTAATGTCTTCTTCAATAAACTCAAAGCTTGCCTCACAAAAAGCAAGAGCTTTTAATAATGCTTGTTCCAAATTAACAATCCACGAAGACAATGATCCTTCAACCTGTGCCAGTGATTGTTTCAATCCAACTTCTGATTGAGCATGAATAAGCTCATTAATGGATTCTGCTTGCATAAGATCAATTTTATTATTGAGGACTGCACGCTTACTAAATTCACCGCGATCAGCAATTCGAGCACCACAAAAAAGAGCTGCATTAATTATTTGTTCAATAATCAACTGATTATTATGGCAGGTGATTTCAACGGTATCTTGACCGGTAAATGTTTTTGGACCATGCATAACAAGAAACAAGACCTGATCAATTCTATTTCCTGCAGAATCAACAACAAAGCCAAGATTAATCGTATTTGTTGCAACGTCGACTATTTTTTTTCCTGATGCAAGACTACCAATCGTAGAAGCTATAGATAAGGCATTTTCTCCACTTATTCGCACAACAGCAATAGCACCACTACCACGAGGAGTTGCCTGTGCAATAATAGTCTGATCATCATAGAATTGCATGTCCCTAAAACACCTATTTTATGACCGCTGCCTTAACACAACCTTATATCCAATAAATCCTTTTTTAAACTTTGTGCGCAACATCTGCATCATTAAATGAGAGAGACTCTTAAATAATAGCTGCTCTCTTGATTTATCTTCTAATACTGGACGTTGAAATACAACGTTAAGATAATAACCTTTAGCATCTACTGAAAAATTAACATTCCCCGTACCCATATTTTTTAACATTTGCCCCATCCAATCTCGCGACGATTTGATCATTTCTGGAGTCCAGCGATTTTTGCGTACTTTTTTATCCTGACGAACAACAATTTCATTAGATCGTTGGCTGTCATCTCTTTCTTTTTTATAATATTTTTTTTCTTTATAACGCGGCGACTTTTCTTGGCGTACTTCTGATTTTGCTGAAACCTTTCCAATCTTTTCAACTTTTTCATCAAAAAAAAGTCCGATCTTTGCAGACCTAACGGTTAAGCCAAAGAAGTTTTTTTGAGGTTCTTCTAAGATTTTTGTCTGAAATGAAATCGGTTTTCCCGCTCGAACCCAAGCTTTTTCAACAGCTTTAATAATAGATGACGCCTCTTCAACAATAGATTTCATAATTTACCTTGCAAATTAAATTAAAAATGTAGCTTCTTATTAGCATTTAAATTTTGACCGACCAATCAAGAGGAGAATTTTTGTGATTTTACCAAGAATAAGAACGTTCTACAACTAACAGACATATTTCCATTTTAAAATTCATTATGGAGCGGGAAACGGGATTCGAACCCGCGACCTTTGCCTTGGCAAGGCAACGCTCTACCAACTGAGCTATTCCCGCAATCCTATCAATGAATGACTTTTCTAATCTACCGAGCAATGCCCAATTTGTCAACTTTATTCAATCCTGCGGCACCTTAGCAGTGTCACTTTTTCCAAGCATCTTTACAAGTTCATCTAAGATACCATTAACAAATTTATAAGCATCTGCCTCTGAAAAACATTTTGCCAACTCTATGGCTTCATTAATAATAATACTGGCAGGCATGTCTGTATTTTTAATTTCCCATAAAGCTTGTCTCAAAACTAATTTTGTAGACAAACCAAGCCGCTCAAATCGCCAGTTAATAAGCAAAGGCTTTATCTGTCCGTCTAATTCTTCTCGCTCATTGATTACTCCCTGCGCAATCGTAAAAACATCGCTATCCACAGGAATATCAAGTTCATATCCTTTATTAAAATTATCCACGACTGACTCTAATGAGACTTGATAATCAAAAGCATCCATTGCATAAAGCAAATGGAATATTAGAGACCGAATATCTCTACGTGATAAATCTTTGTATAAACGAGAATAACTTGGACCTTCATCCTGATCATGAATCTCAGATAACTGACTGTTTTTCATCATACCCAAAAAACTCCATTATTTTTTTACGCGTTCTATATATTCACCCGTTCGCGTATCTATTTTAAGTTGATCACCCTCTTGAACAAAAAGAGGAACCTGTACGACAAGACCCGTTTCAAGTGTTGCCGGTTTATTTGCAGATCCCTGAGCGGTATCACCACGTACGCCAGGAGGGGTTTCTTTAACCTCAAGCTCCATAAAAAGAGGTGGCGTTACGCCTATTGGACGATCATTAAAATAAAGAATCGTGTAAATCACTTGTTCTTTAAGATAATTAAGAATATCAGTTATTTGATCTTTATTCAGAATAACTTCTTCAAAGCTGTCCTGATCCATGAAGTGGAAAAAGCTGCTGTCAGCATAGAGATATTGCATCTGCTTATTTACAAGATCAGGAACATCAAGCTTCTCATCAACCCTAAACGTTTCTTCAAGAACCAAGCCAGAAATCAAGCTTCTCATTTTGGTTCGCACATAAGCGCCACCTTTTCCCGGCTTGACATGTCGATAATCGAGAACAACATATGGCTCTTTCCTATAAAGAACTTTTGTTCCTTTTCTAAAATCGGATGCAGAAATCACTAAAGCACCTCTTTCGAAATAATCCTATCAAAAATAAATTAACCCTATACAAAAGTATATGAAAAAGAATCCAGAAAAGCAATTTATTATCTATATGGACGACATTGCTTCATAAAGAACACCCCCCAAATAATAGGACAAAACCGCCGAGCAACACAATTTGTCAATTTTAAAACTTTGTGATACTCTATAATTATTTATCATATAAAAATGTGTATTTACAAACCCTTTAACCTCCTTATCTAAAAGGAAGTGGCACTTGTCCACAGGAGTAAACATTACATGTCAAAAGAACTTATCAGGCCGTCACAATTTTGCAAGGCCGATACACAAATAGCTCAAGAAGAAGAACTTTCATTAAATCAAGAACAACTGCTAGAACTTGCGGAGCTTTATGAAGGCTCCGTTAAAGATTTCAAGCAAGGGAAACTTGTTAAGGGATCTATTCTTAAAGTTGATGGCGACGGCGTCCTTGTCGATTTGAACTATAAATCTGATGGACTTATCCCACGTTATGAATTTGCCGACCATGAACTAAAAAATTTGAAAGCGGGCGAAAGCTTAGAGCTTCTAATCGAAGAACTTGAAAGCGTTGAAGGCAATATTATTGTCTCATACGAAAAAGCAAAAGCACTCAAAGCTTGGGATGCTATAATGAAACTTAATGAGGAAGGAAAACCTGTTGAAGGTACCGTTACTCATAAAGTAAAAGGTGGCTTAAGCGTAGACATCGGTATTCCAGCGTTCCTTCCCGGTTCTCAAATTGACCTTCACAAGGTAATGGATTTTGATCAATTCTTAGGTCAATCAATCACCAGTTATATTATCAAGGTTAATAAAAAGCGCGGAAATGTTATAATTTCACGTCGTAAATACCTTTCTGAGCAACGCGCAGATGCACGTAAAAAAGTTCTTGAGACCCTTTCTGAAGGACAGGTCATCAAGGGAATCGTCAAAAATATCACTAATTATGGTGTATTTATCGATATTGGTGGCGTAGATGGTCTCTTGCATATAACTGATATGACATGGGGACGAATATCACATCCAGGTGAAATGGTAAAAATCGGTGATGAAATAGCTGTCAAAGTTCTTTCCTTTGACAAAGAAAATGAGAAAATTTCTCTTGGTCTCAAACAACTTCAAGATAATCCTTGGGCAAATATCGACGAAAAACTCAAACCTGGAGCCCAAACAAAAGGTACTATTTCTAGTATTACTGATTATGGTCTTTTTGTTGAAGTTGAAAAGGGCGTTGAAGGACTCGTACATATTTCTGAAATTTCCTGGACTGATCGTATAAATGATCTCAAGAGTAAATTCAAACCAGGACAAGAAATAGACGTATATGTTGTATCTTTAGACAAAGACAATAGACGAATGTCTATGAGTGTTAAGCAACTAGAGAAAAACCCATGGGAAAGTATTAGCGAAAAACTCCAAGTAGGTCAAAACATAAAGGGACCTATTACAAATATTACCGACTTTGGTGTATTTATTGAAGTCGCACCAGGAGTAGATGGGCTCGCTCATATCTCTGATCTTTCATGGACAGAACATATTGATCATCCTTCAGATATTTATAAACGCGGTGACGAAGTTGAGGCAGCAGTTCTCAATGTTGACCCTGCAAACAAAAAAATATCTCTTGGCATTAAACAATTATCCGATGATCCTTGGAAAATGATCGAAGAAGAATACCCTGCTGGTAAAATAATTGATGGTATTGTGTCAAAAATAACCAACTTTGGAGCCTTTGTTAAACTACCAAGTGGAATTGAAGGACTCGTACATATTTCTGAACTAGGCAATGGAGATGTTGCAAAAGTTGAAGATGTACTTAAAGTTGGTGAAACAAGACCATTCCGTGTTATTAATGTAAGCAAAGATGCACGTAAACTTGGCTTGAGTCTTAAACTAGAAGCTCAAAAAGATGAAGGAAAACAACGATCATCTGCTCCAAGACCTGAACGAAAAGAATACAAGCATAAGAAAGAAGCTTATCAAGAACAGACAAGTAGAACTAAGAGCGCCCTACAAATGGCTCTCGAAGAACACGTTGCTCGTCAAAAAACAGATGATAAGGAATAAATCCATGATTGAAAAAACATTTGCTATTATCAAACCTGACGCCGTTCAATCTAAAAACTCAGGCGTTATAATTGACATGATCGAAAAAAATGGATTTGCAATAGTCCGCATGGAAAAAATGCAGCTAACCAAAGAAAAAGCTGAAGGTTTTTATGCGGTACATAAAGAAAAACCATTTTTTCATGAATTGGTTGATTATGTAACATCAGGACCTGTTATTGCAATGATTCTTGAAAAAGAAAATGCTATTGAAGCATGGCGTAATTTAATGGGATGCACAGATTCTACAAAAGCTGCACCAGGAACAATCCGCAATCTATTCGGAACAAGCAAATCAATAAATGCAGCTCACGGATCAGATGCTCCAGAAACAGCACAACAAGAAATTGATTATTTCTTTGCGAAATAATAATTAATAACTAGTTTTATAAAAAATAAAGGCCTGATTTATTCAGGCCTTTATTTTTTATAAAACTAGGTTCTGTTGACTTTTCATAGCAAATTAGAAGTGAATTATGAAGTTCTCCATAAACCGTTCGTACTGAGGGTAGCCCATAGGGCGAACTTGAAGTATTCGAACGAAGGTCGAATCGCCGTTAGCAACGTATATGCAAATCTTATTTTTGTATTGCAGTTATTTTAGATATCAACTTTATAATCTTTTATTAGATTATCCCTTTACCGTTCGAATGCTTCAAGTTCGTTTCGCTTTGCTCCACTGCCCTCAGCACGAACGGCGGGCTGCCATTTTGAACGTTGAAAAGTCAACAGAACCTAAGCTTATTTTAAATTTCGTGAAATCCGTTTCCGGCAGAATGGACATTTATTGGCACCGTTGATGCACAATTCATGCATCAACGGATCATCCCCGCGAAGAACAGGGTCCATATCGCATGCCTGTCGAACTTTATCTTGCAAATTATACAAACACACCTTACATAACGAATGACCACATGAAAGTTTTACAAATGAGAATCGCTCTTCTACACATATCGAACATTCTTTTTTAGAACAAGTCTTTTCAGTACCTTCATATACTGTTCCTGGTTTTTGTTTTGCCTTACTATGCGCATATAATCTATCAATACATTTAATTGTTTCATCAGATTCAGTATCACAAGCATAGTCAAACGAAGTCCGATTATATGTATCAATGGTATCGATATCAGCACCAGCTTTTATAAGAGCCTCCATTGCTTCTTCTTGACATTTCCCCGCCGCATAATGTAGAGGCGTACGATTCAACTTGTCTCTTGCTTCTAGGTTTAAATTCGCTGCCAACAGCAATTTTATAACCTCTACATGATTATGAAATGCAGCACCATGCAAAGCTGTTAATTGATCCAGAGTACAAGCTCTAGTATTTGCACCGAAACTCAACAAACATTTAACAGCAGCAACGCAACCATTTTTTACAGCCACATGCAAAGGAGTATTATTCTCCTTATCGAGATATTCAATTTTCGCTCCTGCTTTAACTAATACATGTATAATTTCAGCATTATCCACGGCCGCAGCATAATGCAATGGCGTCCACATCTCATCACAACAGCAATTAATATTTACCTTATGATCAAGAAGCAAACTTACAAGATCCCTATCACCATTAAATGCAGCGATGTGGAGTGGAGTCAGACCCCCACTATCTTGAATATTTATATTAGCTCCGAATTCAATAAGCATTTTAGCTATATCTGTATGCTCATTTAGAATTGCTATATGCAGCAAGGATGTTTGTTCGTCCCCGTTGACGTCATTAACGTTACCCCTGGAAAGAAGAGCTTCCACTTGTTTAATATCAGCAGTTGAAACGGCATCCCGCAAATCAGAAAGGCAGTGACCCTCATCTAGTTTTTGTTTTTTTTGAGGAGAGATTTCACCACTATCTCCAACACGAGACCTTTTTTTATTATTTTGACCGTCATCCATTGAATATAAATTTGAACATAACAACAGAAATGTAAAAACTTTTATCTTCATAAACATAATCTCAATTTAAAATGACAACTAAAACATCTAAATCATTTAAAACAATCAAACTATCTTGGTAATAAATTATATCTTTATCTCTGCGCGACATAATGGACACTTAAGACCATTATTATATATATTAAGAAAAGTCGGATCACTACCGCGCTCCACCGAATTCATTTCTGATATTTCTTTATGCTGATTTTTGAGATTCTTTAGACATGTAATACATAGCTCATGCCCACAATCAAGTATCTCAACCCCCCATCTATCCTCAAAACAAATTGGACATTTAATTTTTTCAGCAGGCACCTCACCTTTTAATTTGGCTAATGACTCATCTATAAAACTCGCTGTCAAATCAGATTCTGAATCAATAAAATAATTAACGTCAGGATCCATAGCATAGTCCATTGCTAATTTCCTATCATTATCAATTGCACAGATATCTACCCCACTGTCAGTTAAAACTTTCATTGCGTCGCAACAATTATAATATGCAGCCACAAGATACGGTGTTTGCTCAAAGTTATCCCGAGTCTCTTTATTAGCTCCTGCAGATATTAATATTTCAACAACATCAACATGATTATTCATTGCCGCTAGATGCAACGGGGTTTCACCATTTTCGTTACAAACTTCTTTTTTGACGCCCTTTGCCAATAAAAGTTTAACAACTTCAAACTTTCCTTTTCGTGCAGCGTCATGCAAAGGCGTCTCATGAAAATCATTAACGGCGTTTATCTCTGCACTATGATCAAGTAATATTTGAACAATATTAACATAACCTTTTTGTGCAGCAATATGCAGTGGAGTACAACCATTTTTGTCTTTAGTATCAATTTTTACGCCATCGGTCAGAAGTTTTTTAATCTTTTCCATGGCACCAACTTTGCAGGCAGCATGCAATTGCAACAATTCATTTTCTGTTATCTTTGCTTTTTTATGTGAAGCTATTTCTCCACCATCATCACTACGAAGTCTTTTTTTGTTATTTTGGCCATCTTCCATTGAATACAAATTTGAACCTAACAGTAAAACGGTAAAAATTATCATCAATTCATTTTTCATAGTAATCCCTACTTTATGAAGTCAACGAAAAAGAAACATTACATTTAGGACATTTAGGTTTCTCTAAATGATGAACAGTTCCTTTATTGATTAACATGCGACCTTTTATCACCGCATTTCTTCTAGTACGCAAACATATTTCGCACAAGAAATGATCACAGTTATTAAGTCCTGTACAATATCGAGACATTTCACATCCCAGACATGTTCTTTTTTCAGAAAGTTCTTTTCTTTTCAACTCCGCAAGATTTTCATCCAAAAACTGTAATAAAGACAATTGTTTCTTTTCACTGGCATAATCCAAGGCCATTTTTCCCCGGGAACATTCAGATCTAATATTTGCTTTGGCGGCCAAAAGATTCTGAATAGCCGAAACAAAACCATATCGTGCGGCTAAATGAATTGGCTTGTAACCAAATTTATCTACCGAATCTTTAGCCTCAGCAATATCGCCCAAAAGCACTTTAAAAACTTCATCAGTTTTTGAAAGATGCAGAGGTTTTCTATGCTTTTTATCCGCAATATCAATATTCGCTCCCGCCTTTATAAGCATCCTTACAATAGAAGAATCTCCAACCATCGCGGCATAATGTAACGGTGTATAACCTTCTTTTTTTTCTCGAACATCAAGTAATTTTTTTGTTTTATCTATACTTAATAATAGCTCAATGATCGCAGTACGTTTTTTGCAAACGGCCCTATGAAAAAGACTTCTTCCATCCCCGTCAAGACGATCAAGCGCAGCTCCCGCATCTATAAGCGTTTGAACACATTTAATGTTGCCACGATTAACGGCACAGTCTAAAGGCATTATCTCATTTTTATCCGGAGTGTTAACAAGATCTTTCTTATCAGAATGCGTTTTTAAAAATTCGTCCAGTTCTCCAATATCACCTCTTCTAATAATGCTACATAATTCATTAGCAAAATAAGAAATATCAACATGCTTACACAAAATATATTTGATTTCTCCAGCAATTTCTTGATTCAAATTTTGAGGTATACATTCCAGTGGTGTTTGGCCAAAAGCTATAACATCAACATCTGCACCTTCTGAAACAAGAAAATCTACAACAGAAGCCTTTCCGCATCTTACAGCATTATGCAACGGTGTTGTGTTACCCGCTACTTTAGCATTAATATAAGCATTCCTTTCTTCTTCTGATATTTTGCTTAATAATACATTGATAATTTCAACACTTCCGCAACTCGCAGCACAATGAATAGGCAACGCCCCGAGGACATCTTTGATTTTAGGATCTGCATTCATACATAATAATTCTTTTGCCAATTCAAAATGCCCTTTAGAGGCAGCACAATGCAAAGCTGTATGTCTATATTTTTTATCAACAGTATTAACAATTTTGGTTTTATCCTCTTGAGATAACGTATCTATAAATTGCTTTAATATATTAAAAATTTTAATGTTTCCAGAAGTTGCAACAATATGCAAGAGCGTTCGACCTTCTTTATCAGAAACCTTAACTTTTGCACCCGCTTTTACAAGAAGAGAAACAATTTCATCACGACCATTTGAAACAGCACTAAAAAGAGGAGAGTTAGTCGTATATCTTTTTAGCGAACCGACAACTTTTTTATTCTTCAAAAGTTCCTGTACAACGTCTTTATGCCCTTTTGCAACAGCATAATGCAGTGGTGTAAACCCTTGAGAATCAGAACAATGAAATGCGCCTTTTGCCAATAGAGCTTTGACCATGTCAAGATTTCCATCATGTGCTGCATAGTGAAGAAGCGTCTTTTTTTGCTGGAATTTAACATTAACATCGGCGCCGCTATCAATACGATGTTTCACCTGGGCACAGTCTCCTTCAAGACAAGCCGAGATCAATGAATTTACTGAAGCAATATAACGTGACTTATCATCCATGGAATGTAGATTAGCAAATAATACAAATGAAGAAAGAAAACATAATAATAATTTAAATTTCATAATAATCCCTAAAATAAAAACTTAATAAACACCACTTTTATCCATTTTTAAAAATAAGCTAATAAAGCGAAATCATTTGTCTACATATTGGACATTTCGGACCTTTTTGAAACACTTCGAGCATAACTGGATCTTCACCGCGATCGTCAGCTTCCATCTGTGTAGCTTGCCAAAATTGATGGCGAAGTCTACGTAGACATGTAATGCATAATTTATGATCGCAGTTGCTCAACATTTCGACACAAAATCTCTTATCCTGACAAAGTTGACATTCAGCCTTTTCTTTTATTCCCTTTTTCTTTGCAAGATATGTATCAAAATACTCAAGGGTTTTATCAAGCCTATCTATAGTATCACTTTCTTTCGCCTCACGTATTCCAGCATAATCCATCGCATTTAGTTGATCATTATTAATTGCTGTCAAACGAGCACCCTTTGACAAAAGATACTTTGCGGCATCAAGACGACCATCAAAAGAAGCATGATGTAAAGGGCCAGCGCCGACTTTATCAACCGCTTTAATATCAGCCTTAGCATTCAACAGTAATTCTATCACATCTACAAAACCACCCGAAGCTGCATAATGCAATGGCATCGCCCCGTCTGTATCAACGGCCTCAATATCTGCTTTCGCACCTAAAAGTAAAGCAACAATATCCTTATTGCCAACGGCAGACGCAATCTGTAATGGTGTTAACCCTTCAGAACCAATAACCTCGCGGTTTGCCCCACGAGCTAATAATTCTCTAACAATATCTTTGTTTCCTCGGTCAACAGCAATAATCAACGGTGTTAACCCTTCAGAATCAATAACTTCGCTGTTTGCCCCATGGTCTAATAATTCTCTAACAATATCTTTGCATTCACAATCGACAGCAATAAGCAATGGTGTTTCTTTATAATCATCATCA
>Ga0180433_10010809_pt1 | contig 10919 bp, 6 predicted proteins | sample SS_ome_8_FD_132980 | JGI IMG/M metagenome (GOLD analysis project Ga0180433, IMG submission 132980) | Hypersaline lake sediment archaeal communities from the Salton Sea, California, USA - SS_1_D_1 metaG | ecosystem: Environmental > Aquatic > Non-marine Saline and Alkaline > Hypersaline > Sediment...
TCCCCGTGTTTGGGCGGCTCGTCCCACCAGCACTGCCTACTATCCGATTCCTGTACGTCAGGCCGCGACTTTGCTCCACGCTGCCTTCAGACCCCGCCTCGCGACGACGCCCTTGCGCTTCGCTAATCCTTCACCTCCATCAAGTTGGATAAGGGACTTGCACCCTCAAGTTGACAAACATGCCTGCCAAACAAAAGAGAACCCCGCCATAACTCTTTGCTATGACGGGGTTTCCGTTGTGCCCCCTGAAGGACTCGAACCTTCAACCCTCTGATTAAGAGTCAGATGCTCTGCCGGTTGAGCTAAAGGGGCCAATCGCACAAAAGACTATTTTACCTATCTGGCGCTGTGCCGCAAGGGGCTGCGGGACAATTGTCTCGGTTGCCGCGACGCCGCAAACAACGGTAGGGCAACCGTCGCGACCGATTCGCTGGGTGGCCAGCCCGGGGACAAAACAGAGGCGATGCGGGCACGCCAGGCACGCCATGGCCCCCATTTATCCCAGACTAAAGGGTTTTCGCGATTGAAACCGCTATTTTCGGCAAGGTTTGCCTTTCTGATTCAACTGGAAGAACCGGCGTGTCCGATACTACCGTCACGAAGGGAGGGCGCGCAGGTTCTCCACGCCGGGGGCTTGGGCGAGTGTTATCCAAAGCGCAGAACGAAATAGGATGAAACCGATGTTGCTAAACCGAACAAGTTCCGTGCTCGCTGTTGCAGCGATTGTGCTCGCGCTGGGAGTGCCTTCTGCCGCACAAGACCTTTGGGACGCGCAGTTGTTCGCCCCGGCCAATCTCAGCCCTTATGGAGGCGGCCCAAGTCCGCACGAGGGCTACTTCTTCACGTTCGACGGACTGAACTGGAACATTTCCGCGCCGGATGTGACCACCATTGGCGATCCGAACCAGACGCGGACCGTGTACTACGGCGTCCATCCATTGGACGACCTAGACCCGCTGAGCGACATCCGGATTCAGTCGAACACGCTGGACACATCGCCGTTGGAGGCGGTTCCGACTCTGGGCAATCGCATTGAGTTCGGCCGCATCAACGACCACAAAGGGTGGATGTTTGGCGTCTATCGGTTGACCAGCCAGACCCAGCGCTACATGCGGACGGGGGTCGACATGGTCTTCATCGACGATGAGTTCGGACCGCGCGGTTCTCGGCTGCTTGAGGGCATCGTCGGGACCGTCACCGATCCGCTCGACCCGGATACGCAGATCGACATTATCCGGAATCTGCCGCTGACCTTCGACGAGGTCTTCGTCAGGAACGAGGTCGCGCACTGGAGCACGGAGCTTTCGTTTATCCACCGCACCCACCAGTTGCATCACGGCGGATACTTCGAGTGGCTCTTCGGAGCGCGCTATCTGCAGTTCGACGAGACGTTCGAGGTTGACGCCCGGGGCGACATCTTTGACGACACCGGCGACGACGCTGTCGACGACGTTGCCGCGCAAGTTCCCGCGATCCTAGCCGACAGTATCTGGTGCACGAGGGCCGAGAATCACCTGATCGGCCCGCAGATCGGCCTGCGATGGTTCAAGAAGTGCCACCGCTTCACGTACAACGTCGAAGGTCGGTACATGGCCGGCTTCAATTTCCAGAACCTTCGCCAACAGGGTACGTTGGGCACGGAATTGAATCCGCCGGGCGATGTCTTCGAGCCGCTGGTGATGGACACCACGTCGTTCACCCATGCGGCCGATGAGCAGGAATACAGCAATGTGGTGGAACTGCGGGCCGAGCTTCGCTACGAGTTCACCCGCAATGTCTCGTTCCGGGTCGGCTGGACGGGCCTGTGGATGGACGGCATTGCTCGGGCGTCGAACGTCATCAACTACGAGGTCCCCGACATGGGGTTGCGTCCCGAGTTCAACGAGGAAGACGTATTCATGCACGGCTTGACGATCGGTGTGGACGTCAACCGGTGAGAAGCGGTCAGCAGTCAGCGTTGAGCTTTGAGATCTGAGATGAGGGAGTCCCTAGAAAACCATGCATCAACCGCTGAACGCTGAACGCTGACAGCTACAGGACCACTGCAAGGGGGGGAGACGAAAGCACCCCGGGAGGGCCATCTCGGGGTGCCTTCATGCGCAGAAATCTTATACACATCGCGGCGGGCCGCTACGGCCTCCGAGAGCACGCGATGGTCAATGCCAAGAGAAGTCTCGCAACGGGAGCAGGCGGACAGGGCTGCTTTTCCCGTTACCTCAAGCTGCTCTTCTGCAGTTTCAGTTGTCGCAACTCGTCCAACTCCACACCCAGGCGGTGCCTGAGCGGGCTCTCTGGACGCAACTCTTCAAGCAGGGCCTCGGCCCGGCCGAAGGTCTCTTCCCCGACTTCCTTTTGGCTGAACAGACTTCGCCAAGTCCTGGCAACTTCTTGTTCGGTAAGCAAAGCAGTACCTTTCAGAAACGAACCCGGATTATGAAACCGCCGGCCGTGCTGTTGCCCCGAAGGGATCGACATTCGGCAGGCCCTATACTCTTCTTTTAACCTACATCAGATCGAATGGCAACCTCGATTATCGGGCAGCGGCCCCGCCGGCGGTCCCGCGGACATATTCGGGGTCGAGTTTTTCCAGTTCGTCGACCATCACGTCGATCGTGTGGCGGATCTGCTGCTCCGTGTGCAACGCATTGATGAAGAACCGCAGCCGGGAGGCGTTTTCCTCGACGGCCGGGTGGAGGATCGGCATGACATTGACCCCCCGATCCGCCATCCGCTTGCACATCATCAGGCAATGAATCGAGTTGCCCAGGATGACCGGCACGATCGGCGTGCCGTCGCTGGGGCCGGTGTTCAGGCCGTGTTGCTTGCACAGCGACAGAAACAGCCGGGCGTTCTCGTGCAGCCGGGTGAACAGTTCCGGCTCGCGCTGCCAGACCTCGATCGCCGCCTTGGCCGCGGCCGACTGGGCCGGCGAGATGCCGACGGCGAAGACATACGACGGCGTCGTATAGCGGAGATACTCGATCAGCGCCTTGCGGCCCGCGATATACCCGCCCGCGCTGGCCATCGACTTGCTCATCGTTCCCATCCAGACGTCCACGTCTTCCGGATTGACGCCGAAATAGTCGCCCACACCCGACCCGTTGCGCCCGAGCACGCCGATCGAATGGGCTTCGTCGATCATCAGCAGGGCCTTGTGGCGTTTGGCGACCTCGATGAACTTCGGCACGTCGGCGATATCGCCGTCCATGCTGTAAACGCCCTCGATGGCGATCATCACGCGGCGGTATTCGTGGCGATAGTGCTTGAGGATGTCGTCGGCGGCTTCCCACTGGTTGTGCGTGAACGGCCGCCGCCGCGCGCCGGAGAGGATCGCGCCCTGGACGATGCTGTTGTGGGCGAGCCCGTCGTGCAGGATCAAATCGCCGGGGCCCATCAGGTGGCCGATGACCGACTCGTTGCACGAGTGGCCGGCGACGAACGTGATGCTGTCCTCCACGCCGAGCAAGTTGGCAATGGTCGCTTCCAGCTCCTTGTTGATCTGCTTTTCGCCGGAGACCAGCCGGCTGGCCGAGGCGCTGCTGCCGTACTCGTCGATCGCCTTCTTCGCGGCGTCGCGCACATACGGGTGTGCCGCCGTACAGGTATAGTTGAAGCTGGAGAAGTTGATCAGCTCGCGGCCGTTGCGGACGATGGTCGCGGTGGGCAGGCCGTAGTGCAGGTTGAAGAACGGATTGCCGATCTCCGACCCTTCCAGAAAATCGAGCCTTTCCCGCAAACCCGCGATCTCGGGGAATTCCTCGAAGACGTAATACTCCGACGGGATCTCCGCCTCTTCCGCGAGCACTTCGCGCGGCCGCGGCTCCAGCCCCAGATATTTTTCCACCGCCGCGGCCAGTTGACGGACCGTCTCCAGGTCGGGGAAGATCTCCTCGGGCAGGCGCCCGCCGTAGCGTTCCTCGATCGAGGCGAGGATCTCCATCCGCTCCAGCGAATCGAGGCCCGTCTCGACGATCAGCATGTCGAGCGTCAGCGATGCCGCGCGCCCCTTGGCCACCCGGTTGATCTCCTCGAGCACCACGTCGATGGTTCGCTGGCTGACCGGCACGGCCCGGCCGTTGCTCGCCGCGGGCGCCTTCACGCCCGGCTTCGGCTGGGTTGCGGCTGATTCGGGCTTCTGCGTCGCAGTGACGGTAGCCGAAGCAGAAGCAGCCGGCCGCGCGGGGGCTTCCGCGTTCACATCCGGCTTGCGTTGCCCTTCGGTCGGCGGGGGCGCGGCGTCGGTGTTCTCCCATTGGGCCACGACTTGCAGTGACCCGTCGAGGAAGCCCTGGCGGCAGGCGTGGCGTTGGATCTTGCCGCTGGAGGTCTTCGGGATGCTGCCCGCCTTGATCAACACCATGGCGTCGAGCATCAGGTCGTGCTCGGTGGCCACGGCGCGGCGGACGGCGTCGAAGATGGAGTCGAAGTCCTTCTTCTTGTGCCGTTCGACCTCCTGGACGAAGACGAACTGCTCGCGGTCGCCCACCTCGACGGTGAAGGCGGCCCCGCAATCGCGCCGCAGTCGCGCGTTGGTCTGCTGGACGGTCAGCTCGATATCCTGGGGATAGTGGTTCACGCCGCGGACGATGATCAGGTCCTTCACCCGGCCGGTGACGAACAATTGGCCCTCAAACATGTAGCCGAGGTCGCCGGTCCGCAGGTAGGGACCGTCGTTGGTGTCGGCCAGCCGGGCGCGGAAGACCTGCTCGCTGAGTTCCGGGTGTTGCCAATAGCCCTGGGCGACGCTCGGCCCACGGACCCAAATTTCGCCGACCCTCGCCTCGGGTAGTTGCCGGCGCGTTTCGGGATCGGCGATGACGATTTGCTGGTCCGGAAGACTCTGGCCGCATCCGACCAGTTCGCGGGCACCCTCGGCACCGGGCGGAACCTCGACGGCCTGACCCTCGCCGATCAGAGCGGCGTCGAACGTCCGAACCACCGGCGGCTCGACGGCAAAGCCGCCGGAGACGATCAGCGTGGCCTCGGCCATGCCGTAGCAGGGGTAGAACGCGCGGGGGCTGAAGCCGTAAGGCTCGAACTTCTCGGCGAACCGCTTCAGCGTCTCGGCCCGGACCGGCTCGGCGCCGTTGAACGCCACCTTCCAAGTGCTCAGGTCGAGCGACTCGCATTGCTGGGGCGAAATCTTCTCGACGCACAGATCGTAGGCGAAGTTCGGGCCGCCGCTGGTCGTCCCTTGATAGCGCGAAATGGCCGAAAGCCAGCGAAACGGCTTCTGCAGGAACGTCATCGGCGACATCAGCACATTGGGCCGGCCGACGTACAGCGGCTGCAGGATGCCGCCGATCAGGCCCATGTCGTGATAGCTCGGCAGCCAGAAGACGCCAGTACCCGAGCGAGTGTGCTCAAACGCATGGGCGATCAGGGCCGAGTTGTGGATCAGGTTGGCGTGGTTGAGCACCACCCCCTTTGGCGTGCCGGTCGAGCCGGACGTGTATTGCAGGAAGGCCAGCGTATCGCCGTGGACGTCCGGCATCTGCCAGTTGTCGGCCAAGCCCTCGGACACGCGGCAGGTGGCCTGCCAGGCCAGGGCTTTCAGGTGGGGAGTCTCGTCGATCAGCGGTTCGACCCGCTTGAGCACGGCCTCGGTGGTCAAGGCGACTTTGGCGTTGGCGTCGTCGGCGATCGATTGGATTCTGGTGAGCGAGCGGTTGCGCCGCGGTGGATAGACCGGCACGGCGACGACCCCCGCGTAAAGACACCCGAAGAAGGCGGCCACAAACTCTAGCCCGGCCGGATACAGAAGCAACGCCCGCTGGCCGACCAGGTCGTGCGACTCCAGCCACGCCCCGATCGCTCGGGCCTGCCGGTCCAACTGCTCGTAGCTCAGATGCAGCTCCTCGGTCTCGCCGTCGACCAGATAGGTGAAGGCGGTGTCCTGGCTCTGGCAATGCGCCCGATGCCGGAGCATCTCGACGAGATTGGAAGGGCCGAAGAATCGTCCGGGCAGACGGTCTAGGTGATTCACCACGCTAGAGACTCCTCATTATGAGATCAAGTGCGGCCGTGCGCCGGATCGCGGGGGGGTAAATAGGGCACGCTAGTCGGGCTGCTCGGCGAAACAGGCACTACCGTTTGTCAACCAAGACGCCTATTTTCCGGCCGGCGATCCCGGTCGCCGCCACAAGATACTGCCCAACCAAGCAGCTTGCCAGCGAAGCGCTCTTCAATGTACAAAAGGACTCGACGCACTGTACTCTCAGCCCAGAAGCGCCGATTTGCTTGCGTGACTCATTCTCCCCCTTCAATAAACAACCGCTCCATTCTATTAACAAAAGGGGTAGTACGTAAATAGTTCTATCGAGTAAACGCATATAATCCTTTTGGGTGACTGCCTCGCACTCCTGACAGGAAAGACGGACTCCTCCGGCTAGAGCGTCCCCCGCCGACAAGACGCCATTCCCATTCAGGCGGGAATCCGGCCGTATGCGGATTGCGCACCTGTGTGTGGGGGGGATGGGTTGGGAGCAGTGGCTTCGGGCGTGGTTGCCGCATCTGGGAATGGTTAGAGTCTCGCTTTGGCGCGGTTGGGCTGCCGAGTCGGACATTGCCTCGAATGTTCGGCGGTTGCGTTTCTCCCTGCCAAAGGCTAAGTTGGCGCTGTTCGATGCCCGAAGTTGCGACAGCACGCTTCCTCCGATTGGAAAGGGGCCGCATGATCCAAGTCACATGCCCAGGTTGCCATAGCAGACTGAAGGCCAAGGAAAGCTTGGCCGGTCAGATCCGGCATTGTCCGAAGTGCCATACGCCGGTGATGATCTCCCACGCGGCCGAAACGCTGGAGAAGGAGGCCCACGCCGACCAGCCGCCTGCCGGCGCCCAGGCCGAAATACGAATTCCACGCAAAGAGAAGGACTCGCTGCCGCCGATCAAGCAGCCGCCGGTGGTCGAATCGCTCGATCGCCAGCACCGCTATCTGATCTGCGACAACAAGGGCGTGGTGGCCGCCTGGCAGAACGACGGCCACGGGTGGATGTTGCACACCCGAACTGGCAAGCTGAGCGCCGTGCGCTACCGCGAGAAGATCCCCACCGCCGGCACCTTCACCCTCGTCGAGCTGAAACTCGAAACGACCGGCGCGGGCTTGCGGCTGCAGGGGCTGATCGCCTATGAACTGGCCGATCGCTGGGCGTTGACCAATCTCGACAGGGGCGACGACCGAGTCCTCACACGGATCAGCGACTACGGCTCGCTCAACCGCGACCAGAAGGACGCCGTGCGCAGTGCCATCAAGGAGCAGTTCATGCCCGACGTCTGGCAAGACGCCCGCGACGTGCTCGATTACCTCGGCAATAGGGATTACCATTCCCCCGGACCGGGGTAAGCCGGCGCTTACGAACACTGCCCCTCCAATCCCCAAAGCTCGGCCGTGAGCCGGTCGATCTGGGTTTGGAGCCCCGGCAATGCGGCGGCGGCCTGATGGGCTTCTCGGCTATGCGCCGCTAGCTGCTGGTGCCGGGCGTCGGCCGGGTCATACCGCGGCAGGCGGAGGTAGTCGAGCATGCTCGGCGTGGCGAACCCCTTGCCCCCGCGAACGCTGTGGGCGGTGACCAGCAGGTCGATCAACGCACTGTTCAACAGCGCACACAGGAAGTGGGCCTCCTCCGGTTTTTCCACGGCGATCAGCGCGCACGTCTCCTGCGGCACAACCGGCCGTGGACCCAAGAGCGGATCGTCCCATGGTCCGACGACCGCCGCCCGCACCCGGCGATCCATCCGCCGCCAGACGACCTTCGTCGGGGCCAGCGTGTAGGGGCCGACGTTGTACATCGAGTAGAACGGCTTGCCGTCCTGATAGCGCCGATAGGCCGCCCGGCGTCGGAGCAGCGGCTCGAAGCGCTGAAGATAGCCGAAAGTCCGCGGCCAGTTCCGCCGGAGGGTTTCGGTCGGGATGCCCGATCGCGTGGCGGCGTCTTGCGGCAGGACGAGGTGCCCGGAGGGGATCGCCCGCCACGCCGCCACGTCGCCCCAACGCAGCAGCGGATAGAGCAGGTCCGGCTCGATGACCGCGGCGACCTGCTCGACCTGGGCTTTTCCTTTCGCCGGCAGGTTTTCGACCCGGGCGGTCTGCCCGTCGCCGTCCAGCAGCCGCAGCCAATAGACGCCGTTGGCCCCGCCCGTATTCGCCCCAAGATGGGCTTCGTAGGCCGACGGGCCGATCAGTTCGGCCAGCGGCGCCCGGAAGCCCGGCGGATGCACAAACCAGGGCGAGCCGGGCTGGGCCGGATCGATCGGCTCGGCCAGGAGCATTTCCGTCGTGGGCGGGCTCCCATTGCCGGGCAGCCAGCGGACGTAGGGCACCGGATATTCGGTCGCTCGACCTTTCTCCAGCACAACCGTACTGGTCCGGTTCGCGGCGTCAGCAAAGGGTCGCAGGGCCACCAGGTCGTCGATCCGCACGACCCGCAGCGGCTCTCCCTCGGGCCCGAGGCGGAAGCGTCGGAACCCGTCGCCGGCCCCCTTGGTCTGGAATAGCGTCTGGGTGACGACCATGCCGAGCCGTCCGTCGGGCTTGAGATACCGGTCGGCGCTGACATAGGTCATCAGCATGGCCAGGTCCTTTTTCGCCCCGCCGTGCCGGGCCTGGTTGGCCGAGAGCGAGAACAGCCCGTACTTCCGCCAAAGCCCCTTGGTCGCCTCGCGGTAGTCGGCCGGCAGGTTGTCCCACGCGATCCACGGCGGGTTGCCCGCTATGCAATCGAAGCACGTGCCGACCGACTCCGGCGGACCGTCGAGGATCGAGTCGCACAGGTAGACCGGCACGTCGACAACTGTATCCGGGCTGAGCAGATCGGCAATCGCGATCAGGTAATTCACCCTTGCCGCCAGCGCAGCGACCGGATTCAACTCGAAACCGACAATATTCCGCAAAATGGTCGCCGCCAGAGAACCCTTTTCGGCATCCGTGCCTGGCTCAACCTCGTGCCGGCGACGCATCCGGCGGATCGCCGCCAACAGAAACGTGCCGGAACCGCACGACGGATCGAGCAGCCGCCGCTGGGGCTCGCCGGCATAGCCGACCCGGTCGAGCAGATGCTCGGCGAGCCAGTCGGGCGTATAGAATTCGCCGAGCCGCCGCCGAAGATTGCCCGGGATGAGCGATTGGTAAAGCGGCTTGAGCAGATCGCCCGACTGGGACGAAGCGTCACTGCTCGGGACGACGTCCAACGGCGCGAAGGCCTCGGCCACTTCGCCAAGCGCCGCCTGAATCGCCGGCGACCAGGCGTCGAGATACCAGTCGAAGAATTGGCCTTCGCCGCCGAGCATCCGACCGATCCCCGCCATTTCCCAATCCTGCCAGGACTCGCGAGTGGCAGGCTGCTTGAAAAGGAGGACTGGCTCCCGGATATTGGGAACGGATCCTTGCCTTGCCACAAGATACAGGGTGCCTGTTCCGCTTTCCAAGCTGCGGGAACCGTCTTGCAGCACATGGCTCGCCAGCAGCCTCGCGATCAGCGCGTAATAGGTATGCACCGCGAAAAGCAGATTGCGTGGGCATCCTCCGCTGGAAGGCATGCCGTACAGTCGCGCCAGGCTTGCCCTCGCCGGGCCGTCCTGCTCCGGATCGAAGCCCGAGGCCTTGGCGATCCGGTCATTCCAACGGTCGAACGCGGCCGGGCGACGGCGGGATAGCGCATCGTGAAAGACGGCCACCACGTTGCGCGCGGGCTTGCCCCGTGCGGAGAAGCCGGCTACAAGACTTGCAGCGGTTAGCGGGTGCGGCATTCTGCGACCGTTTAGCGGCCGGGCTTACCCGGCGTGTCATTCCCGCGCCGGCGGGAATGACGGTTGAACAATCAAGTCTATCGGCGGGTCCGTTCACCCAGTCGGGCCAACAGGTCGTTGGCGGCGCCGCCGTCGATCGATTCGGCGGCCAGACGGACGCACTCCACCAGGCTCTCCGACCGGCCGACCGTCCACAACGCGGCCGCGGCGTTGGCCAGCACGATATCCCTGGCAGGACCGGAAAACCCATCCAACAGCCCACGAATCACCTCGGCACTTTCCTCGGGGCCGCTGACCAACAGCGACCGCTTGTCGACCGGCTTCAGGTCGAATTCGGCCGCCGTCCATTGCCACTGGTCGAGCCGCTCGCCGGCCACCTCGGTCACGTCGGTCGCATCGCCGAGGGAAACCTCGTCAAGCCCGTCACGGCCGTGGACGACCAGCGTCCGCCGGGTGCCCAGCAGGGCGATGGCTTCGGCCAGCAGCCCACGCAGTTGTGGCCGGCCGACCCCAAGCAGTTGGAACGCCGCGCCGGCCGGGTTGCACAACGGGCCGAGAATATTGAAGATCGTCGGCGTGCCCAACTTCTGGCGGATCGGCGCGACGTGTTTCATCGCCTGATGATGCAACGGCGCGAAGCAGAAGCAGATGCCGAGTCTGTCGAGACAATCTTCGACGCAGCTCAGGTCGGCCTCGATGTTCACGCCCAACTGGCGAAGCACGTCGGAGGCGCCGCTTCGGCTGGTCACCGCGCGGTTGCCGTGCTTGGCCACCGGAACGCCCGCCGCGGCGGTGACCAGGGCCGCCGCCGTGGAGATATTGAACGTCCCCGACTTGTCGCCGCCGGTACCGACCACGTCGATTGCGTCTGGATGATCGTTGCGGATACGGGTCATCTTCGCCCGCATGGCCATCGCCGCGCCGGCGACTTCGGCAACCGATTCCCCCTTTTCGTGCAGCCCTCGCAGCAGCCGAGCCACTTCGTCCTCGGGGCATTGGCCGTCCATGATTTGGCCGATCGCCTCGGACATCTGTTCGAGCGTGAGATCCTCGCCCTTTTCGACCTTGTTCAACGCGGTTTCGAGCATGTTCCGGAAGCTCCTCGGCTGGGGGACTCAAGCCATTGTAGCACGGTTCAGGGCACGGGGGGGGCGTAGTTCAGGAGGAATCGCGAA
>Ga0180433_10010810_pt1 | contig 10919 bp, 9 predicted proteins | sample SS_ome_8_FD_132980 | JGI IMG/M metagenome (GOLD analysis project Ga0180433, IMG submission 132980) | Hypersaline lake sediment archaeal communities from the Salton Sea, California, USA - SS_1_D_1 metaG | ecosystem: Environmental > Aquatic > Non-marine Saline and Alkaline > Hypersaline > Sediment...
AAGCGCCCGTACCAGCTCCAGCAAAAGCGTAGTCTTCCCCACACCCAGAAAACCGGTGAGCATCACGAGCTTCAATCTAAAACCGTCCTCACTGTACTAGCAACTGATATAATCCTGCCGCCATTGCCTTTTAGCCGGCACTAATCTATATATGTATAAACGAAAGGGTGGTGAAAATCAAAGAGACCGGTCAGTTTGGGTTGGGTGTGGACTGCGGCGGCACCTACACCGATGCCGTGATCTACGACCTTGATTCGGGCGAGGTATTGGCCTCCCGCAAGTACCCCACAACTCATTTCGAGCTCACCCTGTGCATCGACGGGGTCCTTGAGGGCTTGCCCCCCGGGATGCTGCGGCAGGCCCGGCTGGTATGCCTCTCCACCACCCTCGCCACCAACGCTATCGTGGAGGGGAAAGGAGGAAAGGCCTGCCTGATATTGATGGGCTACGACCCCGCCGTGACCGTCGCTCCCTATGGAGCGAAGGTGGTCCGCATAACGGGCGGCCACAATGTCAGGGGGGGCGAGACCGAGCCCCTGGACGAGGAGAGCCTGCGCCGGGCTATAAGGGAGAACGACGAGTGGGCGGACGCCTTCGCCGTATCGGGTTATTTCAGCGTGCGCAACCCCCAGCACGAGATAAAAGCACATTCAATCGTAGCCGCAGAGACGGGCAAGCCCATCGTATGCGGCCACGAGCTCTCCATGCAGCTTGACGCGCCCAGGCGCGCCACCACCGCCGCTATAAACGCCCGTCTTATACCACTGATCGCCAGGTTAATCTCCTCCGTCCAGTCCATCCTGAAGCGGCGTGAGATCAGTGCTCCTCTCATGGTGGTTAGGGGCGACGGCACCCTCATGGGAGCGGAGATGGCACTGCAGCGCCCGGTAGAGACCATCCTTTCCGGGCCCGCAGCCTCCGTTGTGGGAGCCATGGTCCTGAGCGGCAGGGGGGAAGGGGTAGTCATCGACGTAGGAGGCACCACCACCGACATCGCCTGGGTGGAGGAGGGGCTGCCGCCCATAAACAGTGAGGGAGCGGTAGTAGGTGGATTGGCCACCCGGGTGGAAGCCATCGATATATGGACGGTCGGCCTGGGCGGGGACAGCTGGATAAAGTTGGCCAAGAACGGGGAGATGGAGGTGGGCCCAAGACGAGTGCTTCCCCTGGCCCTGCTGGGAAAAGCCGGTTATGTCTCAGCCGAGCTAGAGAGACTGCGACAGATCAAGCCCCGGGGTACCCTGCAGGACCTGCTGACCTTCTGGGTGAAGATGGATTACAAATCATCCGACCCAAGCCGTTCCGACGAAAGACAGCTGATGGAGAGGCTGGAGCAAGGCCCTCTCTCCCACTACGATCTAAAGACCTCTCCCCCATGTGACGACGCCACCCTGCGCATCCTGAGCATGGAACATGACGGCTCCGTCTTCCGAGCCTCTCTCACCCCAACCGACATCTTCAACACCTCCGGCGACTCCAAGGTAGGGAACGTCGGGCTATCCGAAGCGGCGGTAGAGACGGCGGCTCTTATCACCGGCAGGACCTCTGGAGAGCTGGTTGAAGAGGTCAAACAGGCCATTAAAGAGGCCGTCACCAGGGAGGTCCTGACCTTCCTCCTGGGAGCGGGAAGGGCCGAAAAGCCTCTTCTCGATGCCTGGAGGCGGGGCCGCACCATCCGGGGCGTGCATCTGAGCCTGAGCCTTCAGAGCGATATCCTCGCCGCCGGCGCTCCCGCCTCTATCTTCCTGGAACCGGTAGCACAAGGCTTATCTTGTGCCTGCGTGACTCCACCCTATACGGAGGTGGCCAATGCCGTGGGAGCAGTTGCCGGTAGGGTGAGCCATCGTGAGGAGATCATTATTCGGCGCCAGGCGGATGAATCCTACCGCGCTTTCGCCTCAGACGGCTGTTATGACTTCTCCAGCCTCGCCTCCGCCAGCGAGGCGGCCAGCAGGAAGGCTCGCGAGCTGGCCTCGGAGATAGCCCGCAAGGCCGGGGCAGGTGAGATAAAGATCGACGAGCGCAGCGAGGACTTCACCTTCTCGGGCCCCGAAGGCGAGGCCATGGTGTTCGAGCGCAAGATCACCGTCAGGGCTTTCGGCCGCCCCCGCATAGCATAGGGGTCAAAGCCTCATTCTTCAATTACCATTATCACTTGAGTCTCAAGTATCCTTACGAAGATATTGAAGAATGAAGCTTTGACCCCATTCTTTAGGGTTGTAGGCTTCCCACTCTTTCTTTAGGGCTCGATGTCTCGAGAGGCTGCGAACTCTTCTTATTCGTCGATCCCGCTTGAGCGACCCTGCTGGACATCATCCTGTCCAATGTGCCGAAAAGGGAGATGCCTATAGAGCGGATGAACTCGCTGGCATCGGTGGGTTCGGGCCTCATGAACACGCCCTTCTTCATCCCATGCGACCTCAAGGCGAAGTCTGGATGATAATCGATCTCGCCCCGGGCCTTGTCCGCCCATTCCATGCGCAGGGCATTCCCCAGCCAGATGGGGATGTACTGGCGACGGCAGGGATTGCCCAGGGTGAGGTAGATAGTGCAGCGCTTGGGGTCCATGAGGATGGAGTTGAGGGTCTTGGCCGCGTTGAACTCAACCACGGCCTCCTCCAGCTCGAACCTCCTGAGGTGATGGAAGAAGTTCCAGGGATGGCAGCATATAGTGGCGTCGTCGACGCGCTCCTCGTGCCACTCCCTGTCCATTCCGAATTCCTTCAGGCTCTCGTAATTCAGGCCGTGGTCGGAGACGATGAACTTGATTGTCCTGGGCTCGATGCTGCCTCGGAAGGTCTGCAACAATTCGTACATGCGGTCCAGCCGGGCGAAGGAGCCGGCTATCATGGGCTCGATAGAGGGGTCGGCTCCGCCTGAAAGTCCGCGGTCCAGGAACTGGTGGTGATTGGCAGAGGCTATCACGCCGCCGTGGTCGCCGGCCCTCTCCACCGTTATGTGATTGTGAGAATGTTCGAATACGGCCGCGTCCCCGCCTATATCGGCGAAGATACTGTTGGAGTTCATGATGATGGCAATGGCCAGCCCAGGGACTACCTCCCGCGGATTATCCTCCCATACGCTCATCGCCCCATCCACGGTTGATTGGGTCTCCATGGCCAGGTTGTTGAGCTCGAAGAAGGTCAATCCCTCTCCTGAGTCCATGGCTCCCACGGAGTTGACGGCGCTGCACAGGCCGTCGCCGTTCATGACCCCGATCCCGAAGAGCACCGGCCAACCCATACACACATAAGGCTTGGAACCCTCGACATCCCTTATATAAAGGGGCATCCTCCCGATGAGCAGGCGGAAGAAGGGCGACAGGTCCAGGTTCCAGGAGACGAAGATCCGGTCATTGATGGTGGCGGGAGGAATGGCCGCGAAATTGGTGCATCCGGTGTTGATGACGGATGATATAGCCAGGCTGCCGGCTATCAACTCATCGCGCTCCAAGCCCAGAGCTCGCGAGAGCCCGGCCACCCGCTCCAGGTAGGCTGGGTAATGCTCAGCCAGGATGTTCAGATGGCGGCGGGCCTTTTGCCTGACGTTGGCAGGACGGGTTCCAGTCTTCCTGATACCCCTTGCCGCCAGGTCGAGCAGTGCCCGGTACAGGCGCTCCCTGCCCTTGCCTGCATTGTAACCATAATCAAAATCGCCTCCAGCCCTGACTGTCCAGAACATCTCTCCCCCTATTCCTCTATTGGATTAAAACGCTTCATCCCTTCTTCATCAGATTAATAGGGCCGCTTCTCTCATCGGACTCCACTTTCACCCAATCATTGGGCAGCAGCTCAAAGATCCTGTCCCTGATGAATTCGTTATCATCCCTCTCGGCCATACGGTAGAACCTGTCGAAGGTTATATCCTGCCGGGACAGGAAATCGGTGATGATCTTTATCATATTGGCGATGAGCTTCATGCCCTTCTTATCTTTGGGTACGGTGTCCGCCCACTGCCTCAAGGTATCGACCTGCTGGATGAACCTGTCCTCCATCTTCTCCTCGAACACCTCCAGGACCTCGTAGCGCTTTTTCTTCATCGGGAGCACAAAAGGCCTGCCGATGTTGACTTGGATACCGCCGTCGCCGTCCCTGCGATACACACCCAGGGGCAGTATGGGCGCGGGCGCTGCCTTGGCCAGGTTGGCCACCCCGTACTGGAAGGGTTTCAGCTCCTTGTTCCTGCTGCGAGTCCCCTCGGGAAAGATAAAGACCAGTTCGCCGCGCCTCAGGTACTTCAGGCTCAGGTCGATGGGTTCCTTGGCATCGTGTTTCTCTCGATCGACGGGGATGACCCCGAAGAACTTCCAGAGAAACAAGCCCATGAGGCCCTCTTTTCCCTCCGCGATCTCCTTCTTGGCCCAGGGCCACATGTGGTTTCTGACCAGGCCCCTCTTTAGAGCCAGCGAGACGGCCAGGATATCCAGGTTGCTCTGGTGATTGCTTATTGCGATATAGGGCCCGTAGCGGGGGACGTTTTCCTGCCCGGATACCTTGAGGTTATACTTCTTAGTGTTCGCCGCCATAGCAAAGAAAGGTCTCAGCAGTATATATCTGATCCACATGATAGACAGCCTTTCACAGAACCGGTATTTCATCCCTATGTTGTAATAGGATAAGACAATCTTGCTGCAATCGTCCACTTTCTTTTTATCGCGCAATCGGGGTCGGGTCTTGTTTTTTACTACCCCCATGGGTATCGTTACTGTAAATCGAGGGCAACAAGGAGTGGAATGCGTAATGGAAACCATCATGCATGAAGAGGCACTGCAGGGCAAAGTGGCCCTGGTCACCGGGTCTAGCCGCGGCCTCGGAAGGGGCATTGCTCTAGGGCTGGCCCAGCACGGCGCCGATCTCGTCCTCACCAGCAGAGACCTGGAACTCAACCTGGAGCTGGCGAAGGAGATCGGGTCTATGGGAAGGCGGGTATTGACCTTGGCCACCGATATCATGAAAGTCGAGGAGATATATGCCGCTGCTGACAAAGCGGTCGAGGAGTTCGAGACCATAGACATCCTGGTCAATAACGCCGGTACTAATCCCATCAGGCTGCCGGCCCTGGAAGTGGAGGAATGGGCCTGGGACAAGATCCTGGATACCAACCTCAAAGGACTTTTCTTCTTCATCCAGGCGGTGGCCAGGCATATGGCGGAACAGGGCGGGGGAAAGATCATCAACATCAGCTCCGCAGTGGCGGAAAGCGGTTCGCCGCTGGGGGCTCCCTATGGTGCCTCCAAGGCCGGAGTGAACCACCTGACCAGGACCTTCGCCCTGGAGTTGGCCCCTCATAAGATCAACGTCAACGCCATCGGCCTCTCCTTCTTCGAGGCCGGGATGAGCGAACCGGTTATAGAGAACGAAGATCTCAAGAACGCGATCATACTCCGCACTCCATTGAGAAGGCTGGGCAAAATAGAGGACCTGGTAAACGTGGTATTGTTTCTGGCCTCGGAGGCGTCAGATTACATCACCGGCCACATCCTATACCTGGACGGCGGCTGGACCGCCTAGGGGGGTCAGCCCCCCACATTCCATATAAAAATCTGGATGGGGTCAAAGCTTCATTCTTCAATTTTCATGAAGGAAGACACAGGTTAGATAAGGATATTTAGAAAATTGAAGAATGAAGCTTTGACCCCTTTCTTGTTTGATTGAATTTATGTGGAATGTGGGGGGCTGACCCCATCCTTATATCTGGATCTTGTGGGTATTGTAAAGGAGCTTACCCTCCTTGAACACCGCGTCGGGATATAGCACGTGGTCCATGCACTCCAGGGGATTCCCGGACAGCAGCACCAGGTCGGCAAGTTTACCCTCCTCCACGCTGCCCAGTTCCTTCTCCACTCCAAGGATACGGGCGTTGTTGATGGTTCCCGCTTGCAGGGCGTCCATTGGCTCCAGGTCCGTGGTCTGGCTCAGCAGCAGCAACTCCCTGCCCAGGTCGCCGGGGGCTATCTGGGGGACGCCGCCGTCGTTGCCGGCACCGATGAGGGCGCCGGCATGGAAGAGCTTGTTGATGTTCTCCTGCCCCACTACCAGAGCCTGGGTGAATATGGTGGGGTCCAGGGTATACATGAGATGACGCCGCTCCACATAGGAGGGATCACGATAGTCTTTTTCAAATTTCATCAAGGCCTTGTGTATCGCCGGCTCGCAGAAACCGGGGTAGACGGTCTTTATGGTCTCCAAGCGGTTGGCCAGGCTCTGCTGCACCAGGGGATCATCCAGGTAGGGATCGCCGTGGCTGTAACCGCTCAGGGCCCATCCCACCTGGGCGGTGGGGACAATGAAGCACCCGGCGGCGGCGAAGGCCTCTACCTCCTTATCGTCGAGGACCTCGTCGGCGCTGACGTGCTCCATCCCGTCCATCTCGAATTCGATGGCCCTCTGGAAACCCCTGCGGAAACGGTGATGGGCGGAGACCTTAACGTTGTTGGCGTGGGCCTCTTTCAATACCGCCTTTAACTGGTCGTCGTCCAGGATGGGCAGGGGTTTCTGTCCCATGAAGAGGGTGCGCTCATCGAAGGCGGTCTTGATAAAGTTACATCCCCAATCCACGTTTCTCTTGACTGCCTCGCTGGCCTCGTGAGCGGTCTTGGGCATGATCAGAAAATTTCCCCACTTCTTGGCCAAAACCGGCGGTAGGTTCAGGTAAGCAGGATATCCCCCGGGCACGTTCACGAAAGCGCCCGCCGAGAAAACCCTGGGACCGAGCAGGTCTCCGCTCTCTACCCGATCGATGTAGCCGCGCATCAACTTGGGCATGGTTCCAGCATCCCTCACCGTGGTAACGCCATGGGTTATGCATTCCTCGAAGTTGCGTTCCGTCTGCCTTCCCATTGAAAGGAGTATGCCCATCCCGGCAGTGAGGACTATCGGTAAGGTTATATGGCAATGGGCATTGATCAGGCCCGGAATAACATAAAGGCCATCCACGTCGATGACCTTATCGGCCTCGATCCCGTCCAGGTTCTTCTGCGTGACGATATCGGTTATCCTGCCGCCCTGCATGAGCAGGCCGCGCTTATGCAGTATCACCCCACCAACCACGTCCACGATCTCGGCGTTCTTCAACAGCACCTTCTCGCCGGAACCCGGTGCCCATACCAAAGGCTCTCGCGGCTCGCTGCGATAATGCCGTTCCCTGAGGACGGGCTCGAGAATCGAGAAGACGGCACCTACCGCCAATGCCTTGGCCACTGTCTTGGTCATCTTGCGCATTTGCCATCACCCCTTTGCTCGATTTTTGAGGTTTCTTTATTATAGGCGGCTTTAATCCTTTAAGGCAGTATCTACATTATAGGCGGCTTTAATCCTTTAAGGCAGTATCTACAGCGGCTTGCGCGTGGATCTCGGCGGTGTCGAATATGGGAACCTCGGCGTCCTCCTGCTTCACCAACAGGGGGATCTCCGTGCAACCGAGAACGATTCCCCGGGCGCCCTCGGACACCAGGTCCCCTATCACCCTTTTGAACGTTTCCTTCGACGACCCATCGACGATGCCGTGGCAAAGCTCGTCGTAGATGATGGCATGTACGGCCTCCCTGTCCTCCTCCCCGGGGATCAGGACCTCGATGCCGTATTCGTCCTTCAACCGACCCTTGTAGAAATCCTGTTCCATGGTGAACTTTGTGCCCAGAAGGCCTACCTTCTCAAGACCCTGCCTCTTTATCTCCTCCGCGGTGGCGTCGGCTATGTGCAGCAGGGGTATGCCCAAGCTCTCCTCCACCTCTCCAGCCATCTTGTGCATGGTGTTAGTGCAGATGAGCAGCAACTCCGCCCCGCCTCTCTCTACCCGCCGGGCCGCCTCAATCATGAGCTCCGTCAGTTCCTCCCACCTGTCCTCGTGCTGCAGCTCCTCTATCTCGTCGAAATCCACGGAGTATAAGACCAGCTTGGCGGAGTGGTGGCCGCCCAGTCTCTCATTCACGGCCTGGTTGATGATGCGGTAGTACTCGGCTGTAGACTCCCAGCTCATGCCGCCGATCAATCCAATAGTCTTCATCTCTACTCCCATCCACGATAAGCCCGGACCGATATTTACAGTTTACATTCTAATATGATCGAAGCGTCTTCTCACCTCACGCATCAGCCTTTTTATTCTGTAAATGCCTCGTCCAGTCCCAACAGCGATAGTAAATATATGAGCAGGAGAAGTGCCACCATTGACCGTGGGAAAAAAGGCGTTCTTTTACGATAGGCCTCGTACTCCTCTCCGAACAGGGGTTTCAATTGCATCCTCTCCTCGTACATCCCCCCGGCCAGGAGCTGCAGGGCGAGGGACGGAAGCGATGCGGCAGCATAAGGAGCCCCCATGAAAAGGGTCCATCCCAGGGACCCGGCTAAGATAGCTGCATAGGTGGGGTGCCTCATGTATCTGTACATGCCCCCCTTAATCAAGCTTCCCGGGGTCTCAATCCCGATGATCTTACGGTTCCAAGTGGATGCCCCCGCGATGATGGCACCACTCAGCATCAAGGGTACTCCCATTATCTTGCCCAGCCTGGACCAGGGCTGCCGCAGCTTGGGCTGCCTTGTCAGGGGCGCTATTATCCAGCTGACATTGACACAGGCCACTCCGATAAAGTTAACCGCCGTCTTGATCTTGGAGGGCACCCTACCTTCCTTATCGAGGATGTACAGCGCCATCATGCCCAGGTCCGCCGTCTGAGATATGGCTGAGATTATGATGGTATTCTTCTTTAGCGTTTTCCTATCCATTTCTTTCATCTCCTCCAGCCTTCGGGCTTCTCGATCTTTACTCTCATGTTTTCTTGAAAATCTGGCAGCGCACTAAGGAATTCAGGTACACATCCTTTACCGGCTGCAGGCCCACCTCCCGGCAAAGTCGGGGATAGGTGTTTTGCCAGTTATCCCCCCCTCTCCCCCGCAGCAGCATGGGAAGCCATATCAACCCCCACAGGCCGAAACGCGGCTTTCCCCATTCCACCAGGCCGAAGATCCCGCCCGGCTCAAGCACCCGGCTGGTCTCTCGAATGGCTCCACGCCTTACCTCGGGAGGGACGGCATGCAGGGCCAGGCTGGTGATAACCGCGCCGAAGGTAGCGTCCTCGTAGGGCAGCTCATGCATAGAGCAACACCGAAACTCGAAACTGGCACTTGAATCCTGGGTTTTACTCCTGGCGTGGTTGAGCTGCTTCTCGGAGAGGTCTACGCCGTGGATCTCCGAGCCGTCCCCGATCAACTCGGCTACAGCTATCCCGAAAAAAGCGGTCCCGCATCCCAGGTCCAGTACCCGCATTCCCTGCCGCAAGGGCAGCTCCGCTGCCGCCTTGCGGTAGAGGGAAGGCCCGAAGCCGGAGATGGACGCGAAACGGTCGTAGTTGGACCCGGCGGCGAAACCATCGAATACAGTCCCTTTGTTCTCTCTCACCAAAACCTCCTTACTATTGCCAACCCATATACTACATTCACTTCTTGGAGCCCGAGGTCAGCAGCACGCCCCGCTTCTTCTTCTGGTAGATATCCTCAAACCCGGCGTTGGCAAAGAACCCCTCGAACTGCTCCGAGGTGTAGATACTCTCTTTGCAGGAAATGAAGGAGTTGCTTATCTTGGTTAAAGCGCCTGCAAGCGTGCCTTCGCACACATCCGCGACGTAAAGCTTGCCATCATCTTTTAATACACGCCCTATCTCCCTCAGGCCTTTAACCGGGTCGATCCAGAAAGAAAGGGATATGGTGGATACGGCATAGTTGAAGTAGGCATCCGGGTAGGGTATGTCCTCTACATCGGCAACCAGAAACATCATGTTATCGTAGGGATATTTACTTTCCCTGTCCGTTAATTGCCTCGCCCTTCTCAAAAGGGCTTCGGATATATCTATACCCACTACTTCGCCTTCATTGGCTCTCCTGGCCATATCCCTGGCCAGCCATCCCGTTCCACTGCCGATATCTATTACCCTATCGCCTCTTCGCAGTTGGATCTCTTCAAGAATCCACCTCAGGAATAGAGGGTGGCCGTAGTTCATCTCCATAAGAGTCCCGAGCCACTTGACGCCCCCGGCCCACCCATCGAAGAAGGCCTTCAGGTCCTCATCGTTCTCCTCGGTCGCTAATCTCGCTCCTTCGATCTTCCGCATTTCGCACCTCCATATTCCATTAATCAATGCCCCGCGTGAGCCCTCTCAACATCCGAATCCGCTCTTTCTACAGCAGCCCGTCCATCGATGTCGGCTGCTATCTCCTCTAGCCCCAGTTCCCTGAGCTTGCGCGGCAAGGGAATCCCGTCCTCGTCCAGGCCGCGGCATCGGTAGTACTCGTCCAGCATGCCGGGATGGTCCAGGTCTATGTGCTTGCCCGCCGATCTCTTCTCGGGCCTCTTAACGAAGGAGTCGTCGGCCCGCCTCATACCCCTCCTGGCGTTAAAGGCCCGCTCCAGCAGGTAGGACCTCTCGGCTCGACGCATGAGCTCCTCCCCGTCCGCCTCGATACCGGTAGCCAGGCGATAGGCATCGGCAAGCTCGTCGGGTAACAGGTGGCCGTGTATTCCTAAGGTCATGCACAGGAAAAAGCAGATACCCAGGGAGTCCTGAAGCATCTTGTAATTCTCGTGCCACCACACCATGCGCCCTTTATCGCGGTGGGAGAAGGGGATCATGGACCAGGCGCTGGCCCCGCAAAGCCTGTGCATATCCCCGGCACGCAGCGGGTTGAAGGCCTGGAAGGGGAGCCCCTTCAGGTGGTCGCCACCCCGGGTGGATACCGAGAAGGCGCAAAGCGAAGGCGGGCTGTCGAAGTTCTCCATGAACATCCCCTTGATGTTCAAGGCATAGCGCTGGGCGCCGTCACCTATACGTATGGAGGCTTTCCTGACGCCGTCGGCGATGACGTCGCCGAAACCCTGCCTGAAGGCCGCGGCTCGTATCCACCTCTCCGCCGCCTCCACGCCTCCCCATG
>Ga0180433_10010811_pt1 | contig 10919 bp, 22 predicted proteins | sample SS_ome_8_FD_132980 | JGI IMG/M metagenome (GOLD analysis project Ga0180433, IMG submission 132980) | Hypersaline lake sediment archaeal communities from the Salton Sea, California, USA - SS_1_D_1 metaG | ecosystem: Environmental > Aquatic > Non-marine Saline and Alkaline > Hypersaline >...
ACAGCGACGCCCAAGTTTTCGGCGACGCTTGGGTCTACGGCGACGCCCGGGTCTGCGACAACGCCCGGGTCTCCGGCAACGCCTGGGTCTGCGGCAACGCCATGGTTTACGGCAACGCCATAGTCTATAGCGACGCCTGGGTTTTCGGCAACGCCTGGGTCTACGGCAACGCCCAGGTCTGCGGCGACGCCCGGGTCTACGGCGTTGTCCGGGTCTACGGCAATGCCCAAATATATAACAGCGTTCGAGTTTCTGGTGACATTCGAGTTTCTAATAACACTCGAGTCTTTGACAATGCCCAAATAGACAGCAGCACTCAGACATCCAAAAAAGCTAAGCCTAAAGTTAAAATTCAGAATAACAAATTAGCAAAGCCTGCTGAAACATATGATGAAATACTTGATATTATTATTATATAACTATTAATCTTTATCCTGGAAATATAATGGCTGAATTAAGAGTACAACTTAGAAAATTAATAGAATCAGAAAGTAAAGTACTTAAAGATAATACATATCTCTTGCCCGACAGGCGTATTTTAATTAAGCAGGGTGATAAGTATGTACTTATTGGTCATCGTAGTAAGAAGAAGATAAAATCCTTTCTTAAACTTTCTCTTAAACAGCTAAGAGCCAAAGCTTTACTAGCTGGTTATTCAGATAAAGAAGTTAAAAACTATGGAAAGCATGAGTTAGTCAGACTTATTTATAAGAGGCCCAGACAAATATTTCATTCTAGCTGGCTAGATAGTAATGCGCCAGCCGCCATGTATCTAAAAAAGTTGATAGAAGGCGCTATTATATACAAGCCAAGAAAAGAAAAATGATTATATATAATAAGAAACTAAACGTATTAGATATAAGTGATACAAACTTATTTGATAAAGATCCAAGGCTTATGTATGACATATGTGTCGAAGCTGGAGAAAAAAAAGCTATAATTTCTGAAAAATGCTGGAGAGCCATTAAAGAAAGAAAACACTTAGTTCAGCAGCCAAATGCAGAAGATATACTTCACTTAGTGAGATTAGATGAAGTAAAAGATATACTAAATATTATGGCCTCAACAGGCTTACTAGAATACGTTATTCCTCCGCTTTATCACTGTATAGGAATTGAACAAAATAAATTCCATAAAACTACAGTCTATAAACATTGTGTATCTACCTGCCTTGCCCTACCTAAAGAATATCCATTGCTTAGATTGGCTGGATTGCTACATGATGTAGGCAAACCGCATGTATTAAAAATAATAGATGAAAATATTACTTTTTACAAACACGATGTAAAAGGAGCAGAAATCGCTTATAGTTATGGATTCAAGATAGGTTTAGGTCGCGAGGCAGCTATTTATTTGAGTCTACTAGTTAGACATCATATGTTCCACTTTACCGAAGGAAAAGGAGGAACAATAAAGAAAGAAACTATTAGAAAATGGATGAACGGCCTTCATAATTATCATAGAGATATCATTCTACTTCGTCTAGCTGATAGAATTGGAAATAGCGCAAAGGATGATAGAGCAATAATTACTAAACAACTTATGAAATTAATTGATGTGATTGAAGAGGTTGAGAATGAAAGAGACATTCAAAGAATATAATAATAACAGTAGATATAAAGACTACTTAATTGATACATTTAAAGAGATATTAGAAATTATTAAAGAATATGACTTTGGTCCTGATGCAAAAATAAAAGCAGCAAAAATGATTTTTGGCCAGGACGGCGCAGACATGCTAGATCCTGATGCTCCAGCTCCCTGTTCTACTAATGACTGTTCTGACTGTCAATTTTCGCCGTACTGTGTGCATATTAATAGTTATCATAAACGTCAGAAACAAAAAGAAAACGATGACGAATTAGATTTTTCTAAAGGTTGGGGAGACTTATGATTTTACTGAAATCGGAGGAACAGATTTCTAGAATGAAGGTAGCAGGTTATAGCCTAAGCTGCTGGATGACTTGTGTAATTGCAGATATTATAAATGGTAAAATAACAACAGGCATTAAAGCCAAAGAACACTTTGAAGATTTTTTCAGCAAAAAAAGATTGAGTCCATCTTTAGTAAAAAACATAGGTTTCCCATTTATTGATGCTTATAACAGTAAAAATGAGAAGTTTGGACATCCAATATGTGTATCTATAAATGATGGAGTAGTCCATTGTGCTCCTAACAAACGAATATTTCAGCCGGGCGATGTTATAACCTTAGATGCAGGCCTATCCTGGAAGGGCTTACACGCCGATATGGCAAGAACAATAATATATCCCGGGAAACGAAACGATAAAGCCTCAGAAATGTTAACTCTTATCGAAAAATGCTCAGACGGTATATCTCAAATGTTAAAACCAGGATTACCAGTTAAAGAGATATCTAATTATATTCACAGCTTTGAAGAATATACACACATAGTTTACGCATATGGCGGCCATGGAATAGGTATGTCGATGCACGAAGAACCATACATTCCAAATCATCCTGGACAAGTACAGGGAAATCCTATACTAAGAGCCGGAATGGCAATATGTCCAGAACCCATGTTTGTTGCAGGCAGTAATAGATTAATGCTTGGCTCAAATGGATGGGACGTATATACAGAAGACGGCCTTATAGCCGTCCACATGGAAGATACTTATATTATAGAATCCAATGAAATTATAAAAACTACAGGGGAATTAATATAATGAAGTGGTTTACACTTACGTGGTGGAAATACCTCTTAGAAAGTCCTTGTACATGGAAAAAGATTTGGTGCAGAATGCGTGGCCATCCAATGGGAGTAAAATGGTATAATCCTTATGGATTAGAACCGGACATGCGTTGTAGAAATTGTGATGATAATTTAGGATAAATAATATATATAGAGGAAAATATGAAGGAATTTAGATCACTAAATGTAGATAATTTAAATGACGAAGACGTTGTCTTCGTAAATGTAAAGCAAGGAAATGTATATAAAATTTACGTTCAACATAGTACAGATCATGTTACATGTAACGCTCGACTAAGTATAATTAATGAAGATGAAATGACTGAAGAAGACCCAGTATGGGTCTCTATAACAAATCTTAGAATAAATACAGAACTACGAGCTATTCAAGTATCAAAAGATCAGAGCATTATTTCTATGCAACCATTAGAATTAGGAATAATTACAAGAATCGAGCTGTACGAAGCCGAGGTATAATGTGAAATACTCAGCTTTATTAACCTTATTCTTTATACTTTTTATATCATCAGATATATACGCAAAGTGCGTAAAACATATAGTTAAACCGGGAGAAACATTTAGTAAGATAGCTGAACAATATTCTCCACTTACATCAAAACATGCCTCTTATGTTCAAAGAGCTGCTACATCAAATAAATACCCACTTATTAATGAAGAAATTACATTCTTTGTTCCAGATAAAAAATGGGATATTGATTGTGAAATGGTTATACAACAGAGAATGGAATGTAAAGGTTTAGAGCCAACATATGAGCCAAAATTAATTGTCGCTGGCATTAGAAGTGCTACTCGACAATTAGGATTAAACGAAGTGCAATCATTTAATCTTTGTATACAAGCTGCTGTTACAGCAGAACAAGAAAGTATGTACAGATTTGCTATTGGTTCTGCCGGTGAAGTAGGTATGTTTCAATTTAAACTTGATACGGTAAGACTTACATACCGATGGTATAAATCAAATCTATATGATGATTCAGATGAAGCTCTAGTGAAAAAATTAATATCTACCACGTCTGCTGCATATATTTATGCATTGCACTTCCAAGAGTTAAAGCGGAGATATGGTGATATTAGATTAGCATGGAAGCATTATAACGGCGGCTCTTCTGCAGAAGAATATTCAGAAAGAGCTATGAGACGATATAAAGAAATAAAGAGGATTGAAATCTGTAAATGATTGTACATCTTGTCGGGCCACCAGCAAGTGGAAAAACTACATTTGCAAGATGGTTCCTAGATAAACACCCGTTTTGGCAGTATATAGCCATAGATGAAATACGCAATTATTATGCCAAAACATTGAAAAATTGTAGATCTACAGAAATAGAAAAAATTGTTTTTGACAAGTTATTAATTAGACTAAATCTAGCAACAGATAGTATACTAGAGACTACTGGTACCATCTGGCGTCTAAAAGATACCTGGAATCTAGTAAATCAGAAAAGTATATATACTATAAAATTCACCGATACTACTCAAAATCTACTTATAAGAGCTAAGAATAGAGTCAGAGAAGTTGTTTATCCATATAATATTAAAGATGAGGAGGTAATTGAAGAAGAAAATAATATTTTCGTTCCAGCCAATCTAATTGTTAGAAATAGTACTACTGCTAACAAAGAAATTTATTCCCAAATAGAATGGTATATCCTAAAATCTAGAATAATACTTGATAAGTGTGTAACACATGTAAAGGAGTAGTTAAATGAGTTGGGAAATTACAGAAGTACAAATCTTTAAGGCTAAGCAAGATGGAAAAGTAAAAGCTTATGCAAATGTAATATTCGACAATGTTTTTAAAACTGATGGTTGGAAAGTAATACGTGGACCTCAAGAATTATTTGTCGCTCCTCCATCCAAAAAAGTAGGAGAAAAGTTTCTTCCAACTATTTTTGTAGTTGATGCAATGAAAACTGGCACAAAAGGAAATAAGCTTAATAATTATATTAAGCAGAAAGTTCTAGACGCCTATAGAGAAAAAGTAGAAGAAACTCAGACATTTAATCAAACCGACTCATCTGTTAACTTCGATGACGATGTTCCGTTCTAAAACGAGGGCTTAAGCCCTCAAAAGAGGAAATATAATGTGGAAATCTGAAGATAAACATAGAGCCATAATAATGGAAGAGTTTTTTAGTGGTAGTAGTATTTTCCCCTTATCTATTGTGCTAGTTGATAGCGAAGAAGACGGTGTCGTATCATATCAAGGTGTTCATTTTATAGATACAATTACATTATTATCTCTAGTTCAAAGAAAACCACTACAAATTCAAGGTAGATTTGACGAAAATGGTAACTTACTAACTTCAGTAGAAGAATGGAATAAGACAAAAATAAAGTTTGAATCTTGGGAAATCTCAGTATGGTGCGAAAATATAATATCTGGTATCACCAGCGCTTTTATGCAATGTGATTTACCCTATATTTATCGTGACGCTATTTTTAAAGACTTTGAACGAATTGCAATGTTGTTTCCTGGATATGAAGCATATATAGATAAGAAAGCTGTTTCAAGAAAACCAAATCAAGTAGAAATTATTAAGCTAGATAGAGAACTTCTACGTTTAAGACAGTCTCTCTTATAAGAGAATAATATGAACTTTCCAGAAATTCCATTAGTTAGTGATATATCAAACGATATGCTTAATGCTATGCTCTCAGATCCATCGTATGGAATGGAGCGCAAACGAGATGGCTATAGATTAAGAGTAATTATCTCACCTAACAATAAAATAACCACTCAAACAAGAAGTGGAAAATTCTATAATCTTCCAACCTTATTAAAAAAGTCTTTAGAACAAACTGTGAGAACAGAAAAAATAGCTGGAAAATATATTCTTCTAGATGGCGAAGTCTTATGGCTTGATGCTTGGGGAAACGACCATAGAACAAAAGTACAAGCCGGAAAAGATGGATTAATCATTTATTCTGTATGGGATATGTTACTTGGAGATGGAAAGAAATTTAATACAGATGTTCCTTACAAAGAGAGAAAAATTTCACTTATTAATAATATTAAATTTAAAGAGCCAGTAGTTATTGAGCCTACGTATGTTAGTAGCTCTTCAAAATCTATATTGCTTCAAAATGGAAAACAGTGCAATTGGGAAGGCTACGTATTCAAAAAACTTGATGCACTATATAGCCCTGGACGAGGCGAACACGCATATCGTTGGAAATATAAAGTAACTAAGGATTATATAGTCATTGGATATACAAAATCCGATAAAGATAAAAATCCATTTAGAGCGCTAGTCTTAGCAGCTTATAAAAATAAGGAACTTATACGTAAAGGACAATGTGGAGGAGGATTTCCGGATAAATCAGAAGATACAGAAAAACCTACTAGAACAGAAATCTATAATAAATACTTGAAAAACAAGCAATACTGGCAAACATTAAAAGATAAAACAATAAAGATATCTAAAAAGAAGCCAGAACATAAGATGACAGACAAGGACTATAAAAAGACTTATGGTACAATTTATTGGCTATATAAAAATGACTGGTTTGTAATTGAAGTAGAAAGTCAGAAATTTACAGAATACGGAATACCATATATGCCTCAATTCATTAGAACAAGAGAAGATAAAGCCCCTAAAAACTGTAAGGAAACAGAATGACTGATATAATTTTAATAATAGGTCTTTTATTCTCTATTGCCTTTGTAGGTATACCAATCTTCCTATCATTAATTCTTCTCATCTGGGGCGGACTAGTCTTACTCTTCACAAAAAAGAAAAAGACTATCTTTTTAGAAGAAGAAAAAGATAAATAACTTATCAAAAAAAAGAACTTCTAGAACTTTAATTAATTTAATTTATTTCTATTAACTTTGGAGGAATAATGAAATCCTTAGTACTATTCATTATTACTAATATTGTAATTTTAACTTCTAGCTGTACCCCTCGAGCCTACATCGCTTCAGAAGCTTATATTAACGGACATCCTAGTTCGGCACAAATAAGCTGCAAGTATGAAGAAGATTGTCTTTATGAAGCAATGACATTTTGTGGAACAAATGATTATATTATCTTAAAAAAGTATATAACAGACAAGAGGGTATGTGCTTGGTCGTTTTCTAACGACTGGATATGCGAAGATGTCCCTCAGTACTTGCTTCGAGTTAGATGTAAAGATTAATGCAAGAATACATTTATATAATAGAAGATATTCGCGGTAAAGGTGGTAATTATTACCGTGGCAGTAGTCGTTGGACTCGAAAAATATATAAAGCGAAGAAATATGCTACAGTTGGCAATGCTAGAAATGCTATAACTTGCTTTAACGAATATAAAGGATATCAAAATAAGCTTGAAGAATTTAGAGATGTTCATATTTTAATGTTCCAGCTAAAATTTATAGGAATAGCCCCGCCGAGGAAAAATACATCTAAAGGTTAATAATATGCATATATATAGAAAGCTTTACTGGCAATACGCAGAGCACAAAAACTCTGGAATCCATCATCTTGTAATAAAAAGTAAATATTTTTGGACCTTGCTAGGCTATATAAAAGAAATCACTGGTGGATATAATATATTTGTAAATAGTTGCTATGGAAGTCCTCCATTCAAATCTTCCTATATTTTTTTAAAGCACTGCAAAAACCTTAAAGCTGCTAAAAATAATTTACTAAAAATCTTTGATAGAAGACCTGAAGAACTTCGAGAAAAAGTAAAAGAAGATGTAAAAGAAGATATAATAAATACTTTATTATTAGATACTGACATAATTATATAGGAGCTATTAAATGTCAAAAAGAAAAAATCGGTATACTGAAGAAGAAGTTAAAGTAGGAGAAGGCAAACTCATTCCGATGGGAGAATTTCAAAGAGAATTTCTCCAAATACGTGGAAAGTTAGTTAAGAATGATGAAATGGAGGCAATTCTAGCTGCTGAACCCAAAAATAAAGGTTCATCTATAGAACTTATGGGAACTTTACCTTGGGAAACTCCTTATACATCACAAGAGCTAGATAATTTAAATAAAGCCAAAGAGAAAAAATTTATATGTAGAAATAAAGAATGTACAGAATTTAACAAGGAAGTCCCCGTTAAGTATGCAATACAATTGCATAAAAAGGAAGTTCCTATTCCAAGAGAAGAAAGAAAGCTAGTACTAAAGAAATTTGGGCAGATTATCCGAACTAATTTTCATTGCAGCGTTTCCTGTCGTAGATGTAATCACTTCATTCAATATGTTAAATATAATACACCCAACAGGATGGCTGCTGAAGACGATTTAATTCATGGACCTCATCAAAAAAGAAATAATTAGTCTTATAATCCTCCTTTTCCTTCAAGCTTGTGGACGACAACCTGACTTTATTACATTCCATCAAATAGAAGTTTTCACAAATAATATAAACGTATCTCCTACAGAGTTCGAAGAAATAACTGAATTCTTTATCAACCAACTTTTAGAGTTATCACCTCGTAAAATTACTGAAGAAGACTTATATTATGTTTTTAACCATTTACAAATTGAAATCAGAAAAAAAATTATAAGCTGGAATGACAAAAAATATAGCGGATTACAACAAGGAAAATATATCCTACTGCACTATCCTGGAAATTTAGAGGATTCCGCCCTAATACACGAATATATGCACGCAGTAGACGAAATTAAATTTGGTCGGTATGATTACGGTCATACCGATAGAAATTGGTGGGATACCGAAAGACAGATATCCCTTAATTATAGAGAATATAAAAATGCGGCTAGATGAATTAAAAGTCGGAGATAAAATTATTCTAAACTGGAAAAAGCAGAAATTCAACTGGGAATATGCAGATGAAATTTCAAATAGTTTGCCATTTGAAATTGTAGCTAAATATAGAATCTCCTCGAAACATAAAAACTGGTTCACTCCAAGACTATCCCAAAAAGAACCAGATAGAGATATGAAAATAGAAGAACATGGATTTCTTGTTATTCCGGTTAATAAAAGTAAAAACATGACAGAATTGGAATGGATTTCCCAAAGAGAATCAGGTAAAAATCCATGGCCTTTATTACTTTCCAGCAGCACTATTATGGCTGTCAAAATCTTACCCTATATTCAAGTAGACAATGAACTCCTAGATATTATTCTATAGAATCCAGGAAATTGAGCCTATAACTTAGAAAAGTTAGAGCTATTTGGCTTCCGGATGACTAGTCTATTAATACTTATAAATTAATTAGGAAACAAAGATATGTCCAAAAAGCGAAAAAAAGATAGAGAGATTAAATCCTTGCCTAACTATTCCTTAGAAATTCGTATAGGCGTAAGAAAACTTTTGGATGTAGCCTATTATCTTTTAACTAAAGAAAATAAGATTAAATTATGTATGGAAAATGAAAATAACGATCCAGTAGTAAAAAGATATTTTGAAGCTTGGAAAGCAGTAATGAAAGAATTAGGCTTAGCACAAGGAGAGGTTACACGTGGTGCTAAAACTATAGAATGGTATGCCTTGCTGAACAAAAATATGGATAATAACTTATCAGAAGAAGAGGAAAAAGAGAATGTTTAAAGGGATTAAAGAAATAAAATGGGAAGAGCATAAAAAGGAAAGTAAAATAATCTCTTTTCTCAAAAAATACTTAAGAAAAGCATTCCATCCAATAAAAAAATTCTTTAGAAATATCTTCGTTATCTGTGCTTATGCAAAATTCTTATGGAATGACCATTATGACTGGGATTACTCATATGTTCTCGCGCTACTTGAATTTAAACTTCAAAGAATGTATAAATTCTTCAGTTCTGCTAAAAATGTTTCGATGGTAGAAGAACAAAGACTACAAATACTTTCTGAAATAGACGAAACACTAAAAGCATTTAAAGTAATTGGAGAAAGTGACTATGCTAAAGATGAATGGGCTACTCATTATGCTAAATGGGGTGAAATAGAATTTGTAGAGGTTCCAGACAAGCCTGGAATATATGAAATGACTCATAAAAATATCAAAACACAAGAGGAAAAAGAACAAGAAATAAAAGAAGTTAGAAAAGTTTTAGATGTATGGTATCTCGCTGAAGAAAGAGCATACCATACTATCTTCGCACTATTAGCTAAGAATCTAAGAAACTGGTGGGATTAAAAATGTTAACAGCGGAAATAAAAATAAATGGCTGTTTAATTGGGCATTTATATATTACAAATATTTCTAATCATTTTGATAACTATGGAGATAATAGTTATCGTTGGGAATACTATTGTGTACATGCCCAGGACGGAGAGCCCTCTATACAAATAGGTAATCTTTCTCATAAAAGGGCAGAAGGAGCAATTGAATTAATTAGAAAAGTTACAAGTGTTATTTCAGAGAAGAAGAAAAATGGAGAAAGATCAAAGAAAACTAGAAATCGATAGATTATTATATTTAATCTATAAAGATAGCTAAGCTATAGCTCAAAAACTTGAGCAATTTTACAGAGAAGAAAAGACGGAGAAATGAAAGAACTTTGCATAATAGTGGTAGATACCGAAACATCTGGATTGTATCCAGGAACGCACGGGCTTGTTGGCATTGGTGCGGTATTGTTCACAGACAACACCGACACGTTCAGTGTGCGGTGTCGGGTAGAAGAGTACAATGAAATCAGCAAAATAGCACAGACTGTAAATGGACTAAGTGAAGAAGAAATGCGAAGCACAGAATATATGTCAGCAGTAGACGCATATAACAAATTTATCGAGTGGGCAACCAGTCACGGCGGTCAGTTGATTCTGGCCGGTCACAATATTCGATTTGACTACAACTTCTTGAGACACGTATCAGAGCAGCCGGGAGCGCTGCCGTGGCCGTTCGGATACAGAACCTTAGATATACATACCGTTGTCTTGATGGCAACTGGTCGGTCGCTATCCGGTAGAGATGCAGCGATTTCCTCGGAATACCTCCTGAGCCCGAGCCGCATCAAGCGATTTGCGGTGCGACTCAAGGCTGGTCTGTGTTGCGGGCATTGTCGAGTGACGAGGTAGAAAAGCGATGGGACGAGCCAGAGAAGGAGTGATGAAAAAAGAAACATTAGAGTTAGTTGAACAGCACAAGCAGTGGTTGGCGGGTAAGGCAGAAAAGCCCGACCTGTCCGGGGCCGATCTGCTCAATATCAATCTATGTGGGGCCGACCTGTTTGAGGCCGATCTGAGCGGGGCCAATCTATACAAGGCCAACCTATCCGAGGCCAACCT
>Ga0180433_10010813_pt1 | contig 10917 bp, 9 predicted proteins | sample SS_ome_8_FD_132980 | JGI IMG/M metagenome (GOLD analysis project Ga0180433, IMG submission 132980) | Hypersaline lake sediment archaeal communities from the Salton Sea, California, USA - SS_1_D_1 metaG | ecosystem: Environmental > Aquatic > Non-marine Saline and Alkaline > Hypersaline > Sediment...
ATTTTGCAGCCGTAAACGAGAGACAGAATGTAGTAGTAGCTATTACTGAGAATAATGTTTTATACATTAATAACCGTTTGATTGATCCTAATGATTTACCCGAGAGCATCAATGAAGAAATTAGAGATAATCTTGACACTCTAATTGTTTTAGAAGCTGATCAGAATATCACACATGGCAAAGTTGTACGCGTGATGGATTTAATAAAGAAAGGCGGAGCGAATAGAATTGCAATTGCTACAAGACCGATTGAAAGAAATTAGTGAGGAAAATAAAATGTTTGCACAAAATATCATTGGGACAAATATAGATAAAAATAAGGTGATTGATTAAAGATGGCTGGATACAGGGCAAAAAGAAGAAAAACACGTTCTAAAAGTTTTTTAGGTCGATCTTTCTTGATATCAATATTAATTAATCTATTATTTATCTTTGTTTTTAGTAATCTTATTTCTTTTGATATCTTGAATCTTCCGGAAGAAGAAATCATTGAAGTAACCATGGTAGAATTGCCCTCTATACAAAATCCAGCCACAGTAAGACCTGAAATTATCAGGGAAGAGCCTGTTGCGGAATTAGATGTAAAACCAAGAGTAGAACCTTCATTACCTGAACCTGCCAGAATTCAGGAAATTGAAACCCAACCACTAGTGGAAAGGGAAGAAAATGTTACTGAAAGTAGCCCCAGAGTAGAGGTAAAGATGCCTGAAATGGAAATCCCTGCTTCCGAAGAAATGGCGCAGGAACAGGAAGAGGTTTCCATAAGACAGGAAGTGCAGGTAGCTTCCGGATCATTGAGCCCTACCCTTAGTAGCAGAAAAGAAGTTGAAGGGGAAATATTAGAGCAAGGACAATATGAAATTCAGGCAAGATTAGGTGCTGAGGAGAGAGAGCGCATTGAATCTACCTATGGGACAGTTGTAACTCCCGGAAAAATAAGTACCCTGCCTGCAGAGATACACAAAGAATCTCCTTTTGGGAATCGCCCATTGGCTGTGATGATTGATAATGCAAAAAACGCCCGTCCTCAAAGCGGTTTAAATAAAGCAAATGTTGTTTATGAAATATTGGCTGAGGGAGGGATTACTCGTTTTTTGGCTGTTTACTCTACTGAGGAGTCTGACAATGTGGGACCTGTTCGCAGTGCCAGGCCCTATTTTATCACTAAAGCACTAGAGCATAGTGCTATTTATATACATGCTGGAGAAAGTCCTGAGGCTGCAATATTTATTAGAGAAGAAAGAATTGATGATATTAATGAATTTCTTCATTTTCAGCCTTTTTGGAGAACTCAGAATCGCATAGCACCTTACAATCTCTATACTTCAACTGAACGGCTGAGAGATGAAGCAAAGAAACTAGGTTATGTCGAGATGGTCAACAAGGAATATTTTCAGTTTGAGACCGATCAGGACGAAACACTTGTAGGGAAAGAAGTTCCTAGAATTGATATCAGGTATAATGCTGATTATTCGGTAAGTTATCAATACATCCCGGAAACTAAAACATATAAACGTTTTATTAATGGAGAACCTCACATTGATGCAGTGACAGGCAGACAACTTGAGGTAAGGAATCTTATCATTCAACTTACTGAAAGAAAGGTGCTGGATGATGAAGGGCGGCTAGCCATTGATTTTATAGGACAGGGCAAAGGAATGATTATCTTCAACGGTAGATCGGAAGAAATTGCCTGGGTAAAAGATAGTTTGGAAGCACGTACGCTTTTTTATAATCAAGAAGGAAATCGACTGGCGGTACAGCCGGGAAATGTCTGGATTCAAGTAACTCATCCTGATACGGAAGTAAGCTATTAAATCAGTACCTAATATCGTGTATGTAGTATCTAGTCAAACTAAATAATAAAAAATGAAAGTAAGATAGTTTTAAATATAGGCACAATAATATATCAAATAAATTGTTACTTTAATAATACCTCTGTGAAAAAAAGATAGTAGTTATGAATATATGAATGCAAAGATAAAGCAACAGAATGAATTAATTGAATATTTTTTAGATTATTTATCTCTTGAAAGAGGGTTGGCGTTTAATACAATTATTTCCTACCGATATGATTTATCTAAATATTATGAATTTATTGTTTCCAAAAAACATCTTACTTTTCAAGCTGTAGACCGCAATATTCTTTCTGAATATTATCATTATTTAAGCCATATTCATTTGGGAATTAATTCCATATTTCGAAACCTGGTTGCACTAAAAATGTTTTATCGTTTTCTGTTGACAGAGGGATATACTAAAAATGATCTAACTCGCTTTATTGAATTTCCCAGAATCATAAAAAAACTGCCTCAAACACTCAATTTAAAAGAATTAGACAGGCTGTTATCTTCAGAAAATTTTAAAGGTTTATTAGGGAAAAGGGATCAGGCAATGATAGAACTATTGTATGCTACCGGCATGCGGGTTACAGAGTTAATCAGCTTAAAGAGAAATGATATAAACCTGAAACATCAATTATTAAAATGTACAGGTAAGGGAAGCAAGGAAAGGTGGATCCCTTATAGTGAAAGAGCAAATAATATTTTGTTTGATTATATTCAATTGATTAGACCCAGGCTGGTAAAAAGTAGAGATACAAACTTATTATTCCTGAACAACCATGGAAATCCAATTTCCCGTCAGGGAGTTTTTTATTTGATAAAGAATTATGCCAGAATATCAGGTATAAAAAAAAATGTAACGCCGCATACCTTGAGACATACACTGGCGACTCATCTTATTGAAAATGGTGCAGATTTAAGGTCTGTACAGGAAATGTTGGGTCATTCGGATATTTCTACAACTCAAATCTATACTCATGTAAGTAGAAAATGGGTCAAAGATGAATATTTTAAAGCTTTTCCTAGAGTATAAACAGTATCGATTATGTAGTATATGGTATTGAGTTAAAAAATAAAATACAGTAACTAGTAATGAGCAAGAATTAATTATATCTAAACAAAGAATACTTGTTTGAATGAGAGAAAGATGAAACAATTAATTAGAGTTAAACTACTTTATATAGCATTATAGGAGAAAGTCGATGGAAAAAATGTTGGAGAGAATTAGTGAGAGTATTCAATCTATCCAGGGATACTGTAAAATTAAGCCAAAAATTGCCATAATTCTGGGGACCGGGCTGGGAGAATTAGCAGAAGGTATCGAAAAACGTGTGACTATACCCTATCATAAAATAAATAATTTTCCTGTTTCTACTGTCCATGGTCATAGCGGAAACCTGGTATTGGGAGAGATTGAAAGTTGCGAGGTAGTTGCAATGCAGGGAAGATTTCATTTTTATGAGGGTTACAGTATGAAGGAAATTACCTTCCCGGTCAGAGTAATGAAAGAACTAGGTGCCAAAATCATTATTATTTCCAATGCAGCTGGCGGCATGAATCGCTTTTTTAAGAGAGGTGATTTAATGTTGATTCAGGATCATATTAATCTAATGGGTGATAATCCATTAATCGGTTCAAATGATGAGAAATTAGGACCCCGTTTCCCCGATATGTCTCGGGCATATGATCAGGAACTGATTAAATTGACTGAAAGTATTGCCCTGGAGGAAGGTGTCCGGTTACATAAGGGGGTTTATGCCGGATTGACCGGTCCAATGCTGGAAACACCGGCAGAATATCGATTTCTGATTCAAATAGGGGCTGATGCAGTAGGTATGTCTACTGTTCCCGAAGTGATTGTTGCCAATCATATGGGGATGAGTGTTCTTGGAATATCTTGTATTACGGATTTAGCCATCGATGGTGTTGTAGAAAAAGTGAATTTTAATGAAATTCTTAAAGCTGCTGCCCAATCTGAGCCAATCATGACCCGGATTGTAAGGAAGGTAATTAAAAATATTGATAAATAACCTTATCAAAGTAGCTTTTTTATCTGCATTGCCGATAACAGAGTTAAGAGGAGCAATACCTGTAGCTATCAGCTACTATCATTTGCCGGCAATACCTAGCTATATATTTGCGGTTGTGGGCAACCTAGTTCCGGCAGTTATTTTATTAATATACCTAAAACCATTCTCGGATTTTTTACGAAAATGGCCTTTATTTGAACTATTTTTTAGCTGGTTATTTCAAAGGACCCGAAAATATGAAAAAAAATACGAAAAATATGGAGCATTGTTTTTATTGTTTTTTGTTGCTATTCCTCTTCCCGGAACTGGTGTCTGGACCGGTTCGGCTGCAGCATTTTTATTTGGCATTCGCTTTTGGTATGCTTTTTCTATGATGGCAACCGGTGTTATTATTGCCGGTCTTATTGTTACCTATGCTAATTTGGGTATTATTAATTTATTTATCCATTAATATTGGAGTTCCAGCTTTGATATTATGTATGATAGTAAATTAGTAACCTAATAATCTAAAGGATATTCGGAGTAACAAGAATTGGACTTATGAGAAAAACTATTGAATGGAAAGAAGATCGGGTAATTATGATCGACCAAAGAAAGTTACCCCATCATTTAGAAATTTTAAAGTGCAAAGATCAACATGAGATAGCCGATGCCATTAAAAAAATGGCTATCAGGGGCGCACCTGCTATTGGTGCCGCAGCAGCATATGGAATGGCGCTTGCTGCCAGAAATATTAAAACAGATAATTATTTACAATTTATCCGGGAATTAGAAGAAGCAAGAGCAGAATTATCCAGTACCAGACCTACTGCAGTTAACTTATTCTGGGCATTAAAAGAAATTTGGAGTTTAGTAGAAGAGGCTGAAAATTCAATAGATGAATTGCGGGAAAAGATTATGTTGAAAGCCGAACAGATTTCAGAACAGGATATTGAAACTAACTTCATGATTGGCAAGAATGGTACAGTGCTATTTGATGATGGGGATCATATTTTAACCCATTGTAATGCAGGGTCATTGGCAACTGTTTTTTATGGCACAGCTCTAGGGGTTATTCGATCAGTATTTAAAAAGAAAAAAGGAATTAAGGTTTTTATCGATGAAACCCGACCGGTTTTACAGGGTGCCAGGTTGACTGCCTGGGAGCTGCAATCTGAAAATATTCCGGCAACCCTTATCTGTGACTCCGCAGCTGGTTTTTTAATGTCTCAAAGTAAAATCAATAAGATTATTGTTGGTGCCGATAGAATTACTTCTAACGGTGACGTAGCTAACAAGATTGGCACTTATAGTCTTTCGGTACTGGCAAAGGAACATCAAATACCCTTTTATGTGGCAGCCCCTTTCTCTACCATTGATTTTTCAATTAAAGATGGATGTGATATACCTATAGAAGAACGGGAACACTCTGAAGTAACAAGTATCATGGGTAAATCCATTGCCCCAGCGGGTATTAATGTATTTAACCCTGCTTTTGATATTACCCCAAACCATAATATTTCTGCAATGATTACCGAAAAGGGCATTATATGGCCTCCCTTTGCCATGAATCTGAAAAAAGTCAAAGAAAAATTATGAAATGGAAAGGATTGATCTAAAAATGCAAAGTCTGGATAAATTATTCATTACCGGAGGAAATCAACTACAGGGCACAGTTGTCATTGATGGCGCTAAAAATTCTGCACTATCTATCATGGCCGCTTGTCTTCTATCACGGGAAGTTAGCATTTTAGAAAATGTTCCCAGATTAAAAGATGTTTATAGCATGATTGAAGTCATTAAAATACTGGGAGTAAAAGTGGAATGGGAAGGTATCAATACACTTTCCATAGATCCTGACGATTTTAATAACTATGAAGCTCCTTATGAGTTAGTCAAAACCATGAGGGCATCTTTTTTGGTAATGGGGCCGTTATTGGCAAGGCTTAGAAAAGCCAAAATATCACTTCCGGGAGGATGTGCTATTGGTGCTAGACCAGTTGATTTTCATCTAAAAGGTTTTCGCGCATTGGGAGCAAATATTACCACCGAAAAGGGCTATATCAAGGCAGAAGTGAAGCATTTAAAGGGAAATGATATTTATATTGATTTTCCCAGTCTGGGAGCAACTGAAAATATTATGATGGCTGCTTCTTTAGCAGACGGGACCACAATAATAGAAAATGCAGCAAAAGATCCTGAGGTGATTGAGCTGGGGAATTTTTTAAATAAAATGGGAGCAAAAATAGACGGACTCGGGAATGATATAATTACTATTCAAGGAGTAAAAAAATTAAAAGGTGTACGCTATCGCATTATTCCTGACCGGATAGAGTGTGGTACTTATATGATTGCTGCAGCAATCACCGGAGGAAATATTGAGATTAAGCATGTTAATTCCTATTACCTGAAATCCTGTATTGTCAAACTGGAAGAAGCCGGCTTGAATGTGAACATTCTAGCGGATAGTGTATTTATTTCCGATCCGAACAGGATTAAATCAGTTGATATTAAAACTATGCCCTTCCCCGGATTTCCTACTGACATGCAAGCACAGTTTATGGCACTGATGGCTATTGCTAACGGGACCAGCATTATTACTGAAAATGTTTTCGAGAATCGTTTTGCACATGCCGGTGATTTAAGAAGAATGGGGGCAGATATTAAAATAGAGGGTAGAAACAGTATTGTTAAAGGGGTAAAAAAACTTAGTGCTGCTCCGGTTATGGCTTCCGATTTAAGAGGAGGAGCAGCCCTGGTATTGGCAGCTTTGGCTGCAGAAGGCACTACTGAAATCAGCAGGATTTATCATATTGATCGAGGTTACGTTACACTGGAGGAAAAACTTAGAAATTTAGGTGCAAATATTAGAAGAGGATAAAAGATGAAAGGGTAATCAAAAATATATTTTTTATGATAGAATATTAGTTAATCTGTATTTAATGGAACAACAAGATAATTAAGACACATTAAGGAATAGGGATATATGAGGAGGTAGCTTTTAATATGCTGGGAATGGATAGAAGTTTAGGAATAGATTTAGGGACAGTAAGTGTATTAATATTTCAAAAAGGTGTAGGGATTGTTTTACAGGAACCCTCTGTGGTATCCATATTTAAGGACACCGGAAAAGTTTTTGCAGTAGGAAAAGAAGCAAAAGAAATGTTGGGAAAAACACCTGGAAATATTATTGCCCTTGAACCCATGAAAGCAGGAGTCATCGCTGACTATGATGTGACAGAAAAAATGCTGACCTATTTTATCAAAAAGGTATCTTCCAACTCAAAATTATTCCGACCTCAGGTTGTTATATGTGTCCCTGCAGGTGGCACTGAAGTTGAGAAAAGAGCAGCTTTGGAAGCAGCTGTACAGGCAGGCGCCAAGAAAGCGTATCTGGTAGAAGAATCCATTGCTGCTGCAATTGGTGCCGGTCTGGATATTAGTGAAGCTTATGGCAATATGGTTGTAGATGTGGGAGGCGGAACAACTGATATTGCGGTTATTTCTTTAGGGGGAATTGTAGAAAGTGAATCTTTGCGGATTGCCGGTAATAACTTTGATGAAGATATTGTTAAATATATTAAAAGTAAATATAATCTAATGATTGGTGAAAAAACGGCAGAAAATTTAAAAATTGAGGTTGGCTCAGCAATGGAATTAGAACAGGAGATGTATGCCGAGATTAGGGGAAGAGATCTAATCTCGGGACTACCCAAAACAATTGAGGTGGGTTCCTCAGAGGTGCTTGAAGCTATTTCCAAGACATTAGAGTCAATATTAGATGGCATTAAAATGGTGCTGGAAAGAACACCTCCTGAGCTTTCTGCTGATATTGCCGACAAAGGAATGGTTTTAACCGGTGGCGGATCCCTGTTAAGGAATTTTGATATTTTGCTAACTAAAGTCAATAAGATACCTGCTTATGTTGCAGAAAATCCAATATCCTGTGTTGCTCTGGGTGCCGGAAAAGTATTAGATCAAATTCATTTATTAAAACAAGGATTAATCAGCAGCAAACAACGATAGAAAAGGTATTTGAGGTTCTTTATAAAAAATAAATTATTAAAAAGATTATTATGTTTTTCAAAATAACTTATGCACAAAAAATAAAAAGCCAAATCATTTTTTTTCTGTTTTTACTTTTATTACCATCTATATTGATGATATTGATACAGTCACTTGTTTATGCTCAGGAAGATTTTATTTCCATTGATGAAATTTATCCGGGCATGAAAGGTATTGGTAAAACCGTATTTTCGGGAACAGAAATCGAACAATTTGATGTTCAGGTGATTGATATTATTTCCGGGACAAATATTAATTATCCCTATATATTAGTAAAATTAAACGGAGAAAAAATTGATGAAAATGGCGGTATTTCTGCCGGAATGAGTGGTACCCCCGTTTATTTTGAAGGAAAGTTAGCCGGTGCAATATCACATGCCTGGGAAATGAGCGAACACAATTTGTGTTTAATAACACCAATCGGGAGAATGATTACTCTGTTTGACTATGGTAGAGAAGAAACTCAGAGCGGTTGTTGTAATATTTTGGATTATCAGACAGTTTCTATCTCTTTTGATAATAATCTGCTAAAAAAATTAGCTGAATATGATTCCGGGTTTGAAAATATTTATACCGATACGGGGGAAAATCATATTTCTTTAAATAATTTTCAATATATTCAATCACCATTACTGATTAGCGGTTTTGAGGGTCGTGCTCACAAAATATTAAGAAATAATCTCCTTAAACAGGGAGCTTCTTTTATTCAGAATATTTCTGAATATCAAGATATCAATACAGAATTGGAAATTGGAACGGAAATCACAGAATTAAGAGCGGGCGCTGCAGTTGGGGTCCAACTATCTTCCGGAGATGCCAGCGTTCTTACTATTGGTACTGCAACCTATTGCAAAGATAATTTCGTGTTGGCATTTGGACACCCCTTTATGCATTATGGTAAGGTTTCCTATCTTTTTTCTGCTGTTTACATATATCATAGTTTTCCCAGTATGGTTATGCCTTTTAAAGTTGGCTCTCCCTATCGTTTGTTAGGAGAAGTGATACAGGATAGAGATGCTGGTATTTTGGCACGGTTAAATCATTTTCCACAGATTGTATCGGTTAAAATAAGTGTATCAGACATAGACCGGGATACAAGAATCCATAGTGGCGCAAAAATAGTGCCACAAAACAACATTATGCAAAGTGTTACAGATGCACTCCTAATCCAATCAATTGATCGTGCAATTGATAGAATAGGACAGGGAACAGCAACTGTTCGGTTAGAAATTCAGGCTGCTCAATCAGGGGAAAAAATAACACAGGAAAATATGTTTTTTAGTCAAGATGATATTGCCATCCAATGTAGTAACGATTTTGATGAACTCCTTGATTTAATGATTAATAATTACAATGAACGTATAGAATTAAGTGAGATTAAGATTGACATTACAATTAAAGAACAAAACCAAAGTGCTGTAATAAAAGAAATAAAACTGAATGAAAAAGACTATTATCCAGGTGATACTATAGAGGCACAGGTGATTATTAAACCATTTAGACAGGCTGAGGAAATAAAAATATCAAAGATAGAATTGCCTAATGATATAACAACTGGAGAAGTAATATTGATTATTAGAGGAGATCCATCCCTACAAACGATTAGTGAGAATTCAACATCTCAGGATAAAGAAAAATACTTGTTAGATGGTTGGGAAGATATTCAATCACATATCAATAAAAAAGTAAAAAACAATCAAATTATTACTGAGTTAATTATTATTAACGAGCAGGAAAGATTACCTCTCACAATGCAAGATAATAATGGGATTGAAGAGACAGAATTTAAATCAATTATAGATACTGACTTTATTATGGAAGGATATCATGAGATGTATCTGAATATTAAGGATAGAGATAATTTGAATAAGGATTTGATTGATGAGTAATATCGCAATTATTGCTGCAGCCGGAAATGGAGAAAGGCTGAATTGTTGTAAAAGTAAGATGCTGATAAATATTTTGGGAAGACCGTTACTTGCTTATACCTTGGATCAATTTGAACAATCGGAAAAGATTGATGAGATTATATTGGTTATTCGTGCGCAGGATCGTCAAAGCATTGAAGAAGAAGTCATAAGAAGAAATAAATATAATAAATTAATTTCTATTGTACTGGGAGGATTAACCAGGCAAGAATCAGTTTATATGGGACTGAAGACCATCAAAAAAAATGTTGGTACTGCCTGTATCCATGACGGCGCTCGACCTTTGGTAAAGGACTGGATGATTGAAAAAACCATCAAAATGACTGATTATTATGACGGAGCAGCTATTGCCATTCCGGTTATTGAAACAATAAAAAGAGTATTTTCTCAAGAAAGATTAGTTGAAAAAACCGTTAATCGTGATGAATATTGGATTGTTCAAACACCTCAAACTTTTAAACTGAGAACTATTAAGAAATTATATCAGAAAGCTCTAGAAGAAAACCTTACAGCTACTGATGATGCAGCAATTGTGGAACATTACGGAGGAAAAATTAAGATTATTCCGGGTTCTAGAGAAAACATCAAAATCACTACATCACTTGACGTGATATGGGCAGAAATATTACTGAAAGAACGTTTTAAACAAATAAGATGATTAATCTCAAGAGTTATGCAAAAATAAATCTCTATTTGGATATTGGTAAAAAATTGGATAATGGTTATCATCGTATTGAAACCATCTTTCAAACAATCAATCTTTTTGACGAGATTAAAATTGAAAGAATAAATAAGCCGGTCTATCAAATAAAATGTAATCATCCGGAAGTTCCGATTGGAAAGGATAGTCTGGTCTATCGGGCGATAGAAATAATGATGAAAGGAAAGAATGCAGGATTAGCTGTATCTATTCATAAGAATATTCCAATTGCCTCTGGTTTAGGTGGTGGTTCTTCTAATATCGCTACTATATTGATTGGTATAAGTAAATTATTTCATTTAGAAATTGGCTTAGCCAAATTAATGGATATAGCAACTTGTTTTGGAATGGATATTCCTTTTTTTATTGAA
>Ga0180433_10010814_pt1 | contig 10916 bp, 9 predicted proteins | sample SS_ome_8_FD_132980 | JGI IMG/M metagenome (GOLD analysis project Ga0180433, IMG submission 132980) | Hypersaline lake sediment archaeal communities from the Salton Sea, California, USA - SS_1_D_1 metaG | ecosystem: Environmental > Aquatic > Non-marine Saline and Alkaline > Hypersaline > Sediment...
AAGTGAGCCGAAGAACGACTCCATCATGGCGTTTTTATAACAACTTTTACTCATGCTCTGGCGGATGTCCCAGGCGTTTAGTATCTTCACCATCTCTTTGCTTCCATACTGGCTTCCTCTATCTGAATGGAAGATAAGCCCGGATTTAGGGCTGCGTTTAAGCAGAGTTTTTCTCAGCGCGCTTGTGACCAACTCTTTTCTAAGATTATTGCGGAGAGACCATCCTATGATCTCCCGGTTAAAAACTTCCATCACTGCACCAAGATACATCCATCCTTCCCAGGTCCAGATATACGTAATGTCAGATAACCATATCTCATTAGGAGAGTTTACAGAAAAATCTACGTCTAATAAATCTTCGGCTTTATGATAACTATGGTCAGAATCAGTGGTCACTCTAAAGCGTTTTTTTGTCACAGCTTTTATATCATGTTTTCTCATAAGACGGGCTGTCCGATTTTCTCCCACTCTTATACCTTGATCACAAAGTTCAGCTGTTATCCGGGGAGAGCCATAGACTCTGCGGTTCTCCTCCCAGATATCTTTTATCTTAGTAGCCAACCACACATTCTCCTGATGACGCGGACTTATGCCCCGTCGAAGATAGCTATAATAGCCGCTCCGGCTGACCCTCAATACCCGGCACATCTTCTTCACCTCAAACCCGGAGCCATGTTGTTGAATAAAACGATATTTCATTTGCGGTGTTTTGAGAAGATGGCCAACGCTTTTTTTAATATGTCACGTTCTTCCTCTACATCCTGGAGCCTGCGCCTGAGTCGAAAGATCTCTTCATCCTTAGGCTTTAAGTGCCCCTTGCCAGGAAAGCTCTCTTCTTTGTCTTCCAGATACTCCCTTCTCCATCGGTGCAGCATGTTTTCATGGATCCCTAAATCACGGGCCACTTCCCGAACCGGACGATCCCCCTCTAAAACCAGCTTTACTGCTCCTTCCTTAAACTCCTGGTCGAATTTTCTCTTGTTCCTTGGTTTTCCCATTTCAATACCTCCAAGTCTGATATTATGTCAAACTCTTCGGTGTGTCCACTATTTCGGGGGAAGGTCAAGATAGTTACGCTTGATTATTTCTAGGAACAAAATAGTAACTTAGTTTTATAAAATATACTCCACCTAAAAAAAAATGCAAAATGAGAAAGCAACAAAAAATTCAAGAAGAGCAATATAAGTTTTGTTATCATTATTTACCTTCTTTTAAAAAAGGATTTAGATTAGCACCTGTTTGGGATTACGGATTACAGTATGTTGCTACAATTAAATTCATTATTGAGGAACTTGAAAAAATTAAATTTGATTCGTTAATAGACATTGGTTGCGGAGATGGCCGTATTACGAGAGAAATACATGGTCATTTCCCAAACGTAAAAATTGCTGGAATAGATATATCAAAAATAGCTATTGATATTGCTCAAGCATTAAATCCGGAATTAATCTTTGAAGAAAATAATATAATAAATAAAAAAAAAATAGAGAAATTTGACATAGCTATACTAATAGAAGTGATTGAACACATAAATCCATCCCGTTTGGAATTGTTTATTGAAAAAACATCAGAATTTGTTTCTGATAGTGGATTCTTACTATTAACTACACCTTCGAAAAATATGAAGGTTTCAGCGAAGCACTTCCAACACTTCTCTCTTAAACAACTCTTTAGATTACTAAGCCCTTATTTCAAAGTTTCAAAATCAATTTATTTACATAATCCTAATAATATTTTTGATCTAATGAAAAAGATTCTCTCTAATAAATTTTTCATATTAAATTATCAGCCTTTATTAAATTATATATTCAATTATTACTATAGGAACATATTTATCAATAAAAAATATAGGGGAAATGGAATATACATTTTAGCAAAAAAAATAAAGAAAAATAGTGAGGCAGAATCTATTTAATTCATTGAGATTTTATTTGAATTGAAAAAATGTTAAAAAGTCGCTTCTACATATATATATGTATATGCATTGAGGTCATATATATGAAATTACAAGTTAGTTAACTTTATGAATAGAAAAGAATTAAAAATAAGCATTATAATAACAAACTATAATTATGAGAAATATATAGCAGAAGCGATAGAAAGTGCGATAAACCAAGACTATAAAAATAAAGAAATAATAGTTGTTGATGACGGTTCAACCGATAATTCAAGAGATATAATTGAAAGGTATCGTAATAAAATAAAGATAATCTATCAAAAAAATCAAGGTCATATTTTAGCTACAAATGTTGGTTTCAAAGAAAGCACTGGTGATATTATTACATTCTTAGATGCGGATGATTATCTTTTTGAGAACATGAGTAAAGAAGTAATAAAATTGTTAGATGAGGATACTGTGAAGGTTCATTATAAATTGATGGAAGTTGATGCTTTAGGTAATAAGTTGGGCCCGGTGCCTTCAGATAAATTTTTGCTTTCAGAAGGGCCAAGTGTGTATAAAGATATCCTTAATGGTAAATATGTTACTTCACTTGGAAACGCATATAACAAAAAATTGGTTAAAGAATTATTTCCTTTGCCCAAAATAAAAGTCATTGAAAGCGAAGACTATCTTAGTACAATTCCCCCGGACGCATATTTAAGTCCTAGAGTACCTTTTTTTGGCCATGTAAAGGCTATCCAAACTCCATTAGCCATATATCGTAAACATGGAGAAAATTATGGCGCCACAAAAGATCCTTACAAATCATTTTTAAAAAGAAGACGATATCTAATGAAAGCTAAATATGACACTAATTTTATGATGAAAATGGCATCACAATTGGGGATAGATTTTGATAAGGAAATCAGATTCAAGAGATATGAACTGCTAAGATTAAGGCTAATTTCAAGACGTATAGATAAAGATCACCCTTGGAAAAACGACAATTGTTTTTATTTAATATTTTTAGCAATAAAAAATTTAAAATATCCTCCCAAAACAAGTCATTTTCACAATTTTTATTATTTAATATGGATGATTGCAATATCACTTATGCCTACCACATTGTTAAAAAAATATACATAAGTGAATAGATAAATTTTCTAAGTTATGTAGGTTGAATATATTTAATGCTCTCAAAAATGATAATTCTTCAAATGGATAAATATTTTGAATAACAATGATTGACTTATCACCGATAGTATTATTTGTTTACAATCGTCCTTGGCATACAAAGCAAACCATTGAAGCACTTAAGTATAATAAATTTGCGACCAAGAGCGAATTATTTATATACAGTGATAATGCAAAAAGTAATATTGAGGACGAAGGCGTTAATGCAGTAAGAAATTATATTAGGAAAATTAATGGATTTAAAAGAATTTCAATAATTGAGAGACAAACGAATTGGGGCTTAGCAAAAAATATCATTGATGGAGTTACAAATGTTGTTAATCGTTATGGAAAAGTAATAGTTTTTGAGGATGATCTTATAACAAGTCCCTATTTTTTGATATTCATGAATGATGCATTGAATTTTTATAAAAAGAAAAAGAAAGTTTGGCATATAAGTGGTTGGACTCCTCCAATTGATGATAAAGGTTTGCCTGATACATTCCTTTGGCGAGTTATGAACTGTTATGGATGGGGGACTTGGGCTGATAGATGGCAGTATTTTGAGAAAGACCTAAATAAAATAATAAGAAATTTCTCAAAAAAAGAAATTCACCGTTTTAATCTAGATGGGGAAAAGAACTTCTGGAAACAGGTAAAGTCCAATATAAATGGTAAAATTTCTACTTGGGCAATATTTTGGTATGCATCGATATTTAAAAACAAGGGTCTCTGTTTGAATCCTTCTAGAAGTTATGTCAGGAACATTGGTTTTGATGGAAGTGGGGTACATAGCTTAAATAAAATGGATAAAGATAATTTAATTCTCTGTCAAAAGCGCAACATATTATTTGAAGAAAAAATAATAGAGTCTAATTTAGCTGTTGAAAGAATTAAAGGATATTATCAATCTATAAGAAAACCTTTTATCGTTCGTTTTACCAATAAGTTAAAAAGGGTTTTTTAAATGAAAATCCTTATTGTCAATGAAAAAGATATAAAAGGTGGTTCAGCACGTGCAGCATTTAGATTACATAAGGCTTTGTTAAAAATTGGCATTGACTCACAAATGCTAGTGCAATCAAAATTTAGTAATGATCCAAGAATTATTGGGCCGTTAAATAAATTTCAAAAGGGAATTGCGATATTGAGACCAGAGTTAGATAAGCTTCCCTTGAAATTATACACCAATTGGGATAGAACACCATTTTCAACCGGTTGGCTTCCGTTTAGTGGTATAGTAGATAAAATCAATGAAAGTAATGCTGATATTGTTCATTTACATTGGATTTTTAACGGCATGTTACGTATTGAAGAAATGGCAAAGATACAAAAACCAATTGTTTGGACTTTACATGATATGGGCGCATTTACAGGGGGATGTCTTTACGATAATAATTGTGGAAAGTACTTACGTGGTTGTAAGTATTGTCCTGTACTTGGATCAAATAAAAAAAATGATTTGAGTAAGAGAATATTTTACCGCAAAATCAAAATTTATAAAAAGATAGATAATATATATCTAGTTGGTTTAAGTAAATGGATGGTTAATAGTGCGAAGAATAGTAAGTTGCTTGGTAGCTGTCCTATAGTTAATTTGCCAAATCCAATTGATACAGATATTTTTAAGCCTTTAGATAAAAACACAGCCAGAGATATACTTAATATTCCATTAAATAAGAAGTTTGTTCTTTTTGGCGCTAGTAATCCTTATGATAATCGGAAAGGATTTAAGGAACTTAAAAAAGCAATAAATAAGGTAAATTCTTCAGAAGTGGAACTTATGGTTTTTGGTTCTAGTAGCCCAACAAAAAATCATAATTTTAAATTCAAGACACATTATAAGGGAAAATTAGATGACGATATTTCACTTTGTGTTCTTTATAGTGCTTCCGATGTCACAGTTGTTCCATCTTTACAAGAAAATTTATCAAATGTTATTATGGAATCTCTTTCATGTGGAACTCCAGTGGTTGCTTTTAATATAGGAGGAAATGGTGATATGGTAGAACATATGGAAAATGGTTATTTAGCCAAACCATTTGATTCTAGCGATTTAGCACTTGGGATAGATTATGTTTTAGTTAATTCTGTTAAAAATAGTTTTTCTAAAAGAGCTAGAATTAAAGTTTTGGATAGATTTGATATGGAATTAGTGGCAAAGAAGTATAAATCACTTTATGATGAAATACTAAATATTTAAATTGACACAATGATTATAATGGCTGTTTTTTTGTTTATATTAGTATATTTTTTATTATTTTATTTTTTTAAAAAAAAGCCAGGGGTTATATTAACTTTTTTTCTTTTGTTTCCAAGTATAAATAATATTATCTTATTTCAATTTGATTTAGATGATTACAGGTACTTATTTGGGTTTTTTATTTTAATTATATTTATTGTATTGAATTTTAATCCGAAAATTATATTTAATAATTTAAATTATACTGTTAGAAGTCCCATTTTCATTGGACTAATGCTTATCTTGTTTGGAATGTTTGTAGGATTTTTGAATGGAAATGTTTCTGATCTTGGGCAATCGATTATAAATAAATTTTTAATGCCCATCCTTATTATGTTCTTAATTGGAGCCTTGTTTATCAAAAACAATAAGATGTTGGAGGATATGAGTTTTGGATTTATAATTTTTGGAACAGTTTTTTATATAGCCACTTATTTTTTGGCTGATTTAAGTTCTATAGATGTATCCAATCGATGGTCAATTACAGAAACTGGATTCTTTAATGCCATAACATTAGCTAGAATGTGTGGGATGATTTTTATACCAAGTTTTTTATATGGTTTATATACTAAAGTTAAAATTATTAGAATAATTAGCATTGTTCTTTCATTGATTTCTATTTATTGGCTTTTTGCAGCTTCAACACGTGGAGTGATTGTTGCTATATTATTGTCACTTTTGTTGTTTTTTCTGTTTAATTTTAAAAACAAAGGAAGCTATAAATTATATATTGTATTTTTTTTATTGATTATCATTATTTCTTTAGGAATTATTGATATAAGTAAATTTGATTTAATAGACAGATTTTATGAATTAAAAAATTATAAACATATGCCTAGGTATTGGGATTTTTATCGGACATGGAATATTTTTAAGGAAAACATATTTTTTGGCGCAGGGCCAGGAGGTTATGGTGATATAACTGGAAGAGAATATCCACACAATATATTTTTAGAATTAATTGCTGAATACGGCTTAATTGGATTAATGGCGTTTGTATTGATTACATATTGTGGATTATATAATAGCTTAAAAATATTAAGAAGCAGAATATTTAATTATAAGATTAATATTTTGATATTAATTTGGATATATTTTTTATTTTCGTCAATGTTTAGCGGTAATATCGCTGTAAATAATGATTTCTGGATCATGTCAGGCGTATTAATTTCAGTTATTCGTCAAAATAGAATTAGTAATCATAGGAAGAATTATGTTCCTAATTTTTATATAAAAGATGTGGATCGAAATAAGTATTAGTCATGTTACTTGATAAATAAATAGTGTCATTTTATGCGAATTCTATTTTCAAATTATGCTTTACTTGATAAAACAGGATTTGGCCGTAGCTTTATGCTCGCAAGAGAATTAGCCATAATAGGGAATAAGGTCACTTTTTTAACTGGCTTGCCTTCAAATAAATTTATTTTCCCTTATAAAAAAGAAGTTAGAGATGGTGTTTTAATAATCGCCTTTCCAGATATTGTGCCGAATTTTATGAGAAGAACTGGTTTTGGTCTCTTAAGTTTTGTTTTTAAACTATTTTATGTTTTTATTAATAAGTATGATATTTATCATGCAGATGTTGGACATCGTCCATGTGGAGGGATTCCCATATTGTTAAAGAAGCAATTTAAAGACATTGTGTATGTTAGTGAATGGTATAATTATTATGGAAAAGGTGGACAATATGATAGCAAAAAAGGAATAAAAAAATATACTCACGGTGCATACGATTTATTTTTTGAAATAAAAGATAAAAAAATTGCAGATGGCGTTGTATGTTTATCATCGGCAATGGCGGAAAGGGCGAACAAAGAAGGCATTTCTGAGGATCATTTAAGTATCATTAATGGAGGGGCTGATGTTAAGTCTATATATTTTCAAAAACATTCAACTAATAAAGTAAAATTCAATATTGATAATTCATCTTTGACGTTTGGATTTATAGGAATGAATGTTGGTCAATTGAAGGATATTATGCCATTAATAGAAGCCCTAAATGAATTATCTTTGAAAAGTGAATTTTTCAAAAAAAGCACTTTAATAACTACGGGTAGGTTTCTTCCCAAAAGAGTGAAAGAGGAATTAGATCTGAAGTTTAAGCTTAAAGAATTTGGTTGGGTTGACTATGAAGTATATAGTGAAATATTAAGTTGTGTTGATATATTTGTTCTTTTGCAAGAACCAAATTTGGATAATAGAACAAGATGGCCGAATAGATTGGGTGATTATATAGCAGCAGGAAGAAAAACTTTAATAAATCCTTACGGGGACACTAGAAGTTTAGTTGGAAAATATAAAGAGTTATTTATCGAAGTTGATTTTTCTAAAGAAACTATTAAGAGAAATTTAGCTGAAGTAATTCAAAATGAAGAAATATATAGTGATAGAGAAGTGATTAGAAAGATTGCGGAGGAGGAATTGAGTTGGAATCAGAAGGCAAAACAGCTATTAAATTTTTATAATAAGTTATTATATTCAAAGAGAAAAAATGAGGCTTATAAATAAAATATTAAGTCGAAAAGAAATTCAGGAAAAGCCCCCTGTTCTTGTGGATATTGGAGCCTCAGGAAAAATTCATTCTTCTTGGAAAAAATTAGCAAACTTTTCTATTTGTATTGCGTTTGATGCTGACTTAAGAGATTTTTCGACAGAAATTACTAATACTAAATACAAGAAATTAATATTGATCAATAGAGTTGTATCTGACTGTGATGGTGATAAAAAGTTTTTTTTAACTAATAATCCACACTGTTCGAGTGTTTTAAAGCCTGAATTAAATACATTAAGTGATTGGTTATACAAAGATTATTTTGTTGTTAATAAAGTAATTGATATTGAATCGAGTACATTGAACAATGTTCTAGACGAATTAAAGATAGATTATATCGACTGGTTCAAGACGGATTCGCAGGGAACAGATTTAAGAATTTATAAAAAAATACCGAAGAATATAAGACATAAATTGTTCGTTGCAGAGTTTGAGCCAGGAATTATTAATGCTTATCAAGATGAAGACAAGCTATATTCGGTATTAAAATTAATGAACGATGATTTTTTTATTGATAATATAAAATTTAGAGGGTCGCATAGAATTAAACCTGAAATCGCAAAAAAGAATTTTTCTAAATTTGAATCGAAGTTTATTCGATTAGTAAATAATGAGTCAAAACTTCATGCCAATGTTTCCTATTTGAACAATTTCAAATCCAAAAATCATTATACAAAAAGAGATGTTTTATTATTTCTTGCGATATTGATAATAAAAAGACAATATTTATTTTGTATTGAAATTTGTGATTTTTATAAGAAAAAATTTGAAGACAAAATATTTAACGACATTAGATTTTATTGCAGAAGAAAAGTTAAATTTGGAGTTTGGCGATTGATTTATCATGTTCCCTATAAATTAGCATTAAAATTTTTTAAAAGTAGATGAGAGATAAATAAATGAAACAACTGACAAAAAATTTAAAAAATGGTGAATTGTCAATCATGGAAGTTCCTATGCCTTCTTTAGAGATGGGAAAATTATTAGTTAAAAATCATTATTCTGCAATTAGTGTCGGGACGGAAGGCAGAACAATAAGAGATGCTAGGCTAGGTTACATCCAAAAAGCTAAGGCTCGTCCCAAAGAGTTTAAAAAAGTAATAGATACAGCAAAAAAGAAGGGATTAAAGCAAACATATTCTATGGTAATGAATAAATTAGCTTCACCTTCTAGATTGGGCTATAGTTGTACAGGTGAAGTGATTGATATTGGAAATGGGATCGAAAAATTTAAAGTTGGAGATTTTGTAGCATGCGGTGGTGGAGGCCAAGGTGCAAATCATGCGGAATTTGTCTCCGTCTATGAGAATTTATGCGTAAAAGTACCTATAGAATTAAATATGAAGCATGCTTCTTTCACAACAATCGGTTCTGTTGCGATACAAGGTATCAGACAAGCTGATCTTCGCTTTGGAGAATATTGTGTTGTTATTGGTTTAGGCCTTGTTGGCCAATTGACCTTACAGATTTTAAGTGCTGTGGGTATAAATTCAATTGGTATCGATATTGAAAAAGAAAAGGTTAAGTTAGCAAGAATAAATGGGGCTGATATTGCAATCACTAGAAATACTGAAGGAATAAAAGAGAGGGTTGTGGATTTCACTAATGGCTTTGGAGCGGATGCAGTAATTATTACAGCTGCGACAACTTCAAATGATCCTGTAAATTTAGCAGGGGAATTGAGCCGCAAAAAGGCAAAAATAGTCAGTGTTGGGAGAGTCTCAACAAATTTCAACAGAGATATTTATTACAACAAAGAACTGGATCTGAGGATGTCCTGTTCTTATGGTCCGGGTCGTTATGATATTGAATATGAAGAAAAAGGATATGACTATCCAATAGGATATGTTCGATGGACAGAAAACCGCAATATGCAAGCATTTGTTAATTTACTGGACTCCAAAAAAATAACATTAGATTCAATCATTACTCATGAATTTAATTTTATTGATGCCGAAAAAGCATATAATTTGATAGAAAAAAGAACAGAACCTTATCTAGGTATTGTTTTAAAATACAATGCCAAAGAAATTGAGTCGAAAAAAATAGTTACTCTAAATGAAAAAATTCCTAAAAGAGATGAAATCAACATTGGGTTCATTGGGGCAGGATCATTTGCCCAGAAATATTTACTTCCAAATATATCTGGAACATCGAATTTGGTCTCTGTCGCAACAAAAACACCAATAAATGCAAAACACATGGCATCTAAATATAAGTTTCAAAAATCAACATGTGATGGTATGACTCTTCTAGATGATGAACTAATCAATACTATTTTTATTGCAACCCGACACAATACTCATGCTGGTTTTGTACTAGAAGCCCTCAGGAGAAATAAAAATATTTTTGTAGAAAAACCATTATGCCTTAGTGAAAAAGAATTATCCGAGATTAAAAAAGAATATGAGAAGAGAGAATTACACTTGATGGTAGGATTTAATCGCAGGTTTGCACCTCAAGTGAAAATTATTTTAGATTCCTTAGGTAGAGACACTATTAAGACAATTAACTATAGGGTAAATCTTGGTCCTCTTTCGCCTGATCATTGGACTCAAGATAAAGATGAGGGTGGCGGCAGGATAATTGGAGAGGTCTGTCATTTCATTGATTTATCAATGTTCCTTTGTCAATCTATGCCAAAAATGCTTTCTGCCTTTACTCTTAATGACCCGTTAGATCTTAAAAACACTTTATCAATAATAATTAAATTCATAAATGGAAGTATTGCAACCATAAGTTATTATGCAAATGGAAATAATAAATTGAATAAGGAGTATTTAGAGGTCCATAGTAATAATGTTTCCGCTGTTTTGGATGATTTTCAAAAATTAACAATATATGGTGATAAGAAGAAAAAATTTAGGTCCAATATGGATAAAGGTCATAAAGAGGAAGTTAGATTGTTTTTGGAATCGGTAACAAAAGGAAGACCAACACCCATTATAATGGTCTAATAAATTCAGACCGAAATGGGTAGCAAAATAAGGTGGATCTTCTTAAAATAGAGAAAGGAGATTCATCTTGAGAAAAAGGAAGACTTACGACAATCAATTCAAGGCCAG
>Ga0180433_10010815_pt1 | contig 10915 bp, 9 predicted proteins | sample SS_ome_8_FD_132980 | JGI IMG/M metagenome (GOLD analysis project Ga0180433, IMG submission 132980) | Hypersaline lake sediment archaeal communities from the Salton Sea, California, USA - SS_1_D_1 metaG | ecosystem: Environmental > Aquatic > Non-marine Saline and Alkaline > Hypersaline > Sediment...
CTTTGAGGTAAGTAGAACGGTCCCAGGCATTGGTACCACACCAAGTTTGAACATACCAATAAGTGCAATATACCACTCAGGTATACTTTGAAGGATAACAAGAACCCTGTCTCCTTTTTTCAGGCCAATGTTCTGTAACATGACCGCGAAACGATCAGAGGCACGGCTTAGATCATAAAATGTGTGGTATCTATCATGTTTTCCTGTTCGATCTATGGATATAAGTGCAAGTTTCGTTCTATCTTCTGCCCATTTGTCTACGACATCAAATCCAAAGTTGTAATTCTTGGGTATTTCCCATTTAAAGTTCTTATAGAGCTCATCATAGTCCTTTATTTGTTCTATTGTCTTTGCTTTCTCAGTCATATATTTTTCCTCATAATTCTTTTATAATCCTAATTGTCGTGCAATGACCATCTTTTGAACCTCAGATGTCCCCTCACCGATCTGACAAAGTTTAACATCACGATAATATCGTTCAAGTGGATATTCCTTGGTATACCCATATCCTCCAAATATCTGCATCGCTTTCACTGTTGCGTTCATTGCTATCTCTGATGCATAATATTTTGCCATTGCAGCTTCTTTTGTAAATTTAATATTTTGATCTTCCATATTTGCTGCCCGATGTACCAGTAATCGAGCTGCATCAATCTGGGTGGCCATATCTGATATCATCCATTGTATTGCTTGATTCTTTCCGATGGGTTTTCCAAATTGTTGACGTTGCTTGGCATATTCAAGACTATCCTCCAAGGCACCTCGCGCGATCCCTACGCTCATTGCCCCTATAGCGGTTCTTCCCCGGTCCAGGATGTTCATTGCTCCGATGAACCCGTTTCCTTCTTTGTCCAAAATGTTTTCTTTTGGTATCCTGCAGTCCTCTAATATTATTTCAGCGGTATGGCTTCCTCGTAACCCTAGTTTATCTTCCAGTTGGCCGACCTTATAGCCCTTTGTTCCTTGTTCTATTATAAAGGCACTGATCCCCTTTGCACCTTGTGTTTTATCTGTTTTAGCCATTACGGTTGTTACAAGAGCAATGTCGCCACTGGTAATGAATTGTTTTGTTCCATTGAGCACCCATTCATCTCCCTCAAGAACTGCTGTTGTTTGTAGAGATGCTGCATCTGATCCTGCATTCGGTTCGCTCAATGCCCATGCAGCGATCCCTTCCCCATTGAGAAGTTTAGGAAGATATTTTTTCCGTTGTCCCTCAGTTCCTCGTTCATAGATATGTCCAACACCAAGGCTGTTATGTGCTTCAACGGTAATGCCTGTTGATCCACAATAACGTGATATCTCTTCAAGGGCGATCATGTAACTTATCCTATCGATACCTGAGCCACCATAGGATTGTGGTACGGTCATTCCCATAAGTCCCATTTGACCCATTTTCTTATAAAGGTCTTTTGGAAAATACTCCTCTTTATCAATTTTTGAGGCTATTGGTTTTAATTCTTTTTCACAAAATTCATGTATTGTTTTTTTGAATAATTTTTGCTCTGATGTAAGGCTAAAATCCAATGAAATCACCACACCCGTGATATTGTAATCCTAAAAAAAGCTTTAGGTAAACGTATACGACACTAGCCGATATCATCGGTTGGTGAACGTATTCCCGAAGCAGGCATTTATATCGAGAGGTTTTTTAAAGCTTTAACCTGTCCTTTGCTATCTCTCTTAGGTCTATCTTTCGTATCTTTCCGCTTGCAGTCATTGGAAAATCTTCAGTGAAAAGGATATATTTTGGTATTTTGAAACGAGATATCCCATCTTTACAGTAGTTCTTGATCTCCTCCTCGTTTGTTTCCATTCCTTCACGTATCTTTATGAACGCGCAGACCTCTTCACCATATTTCTTGTTTGGCACACCAACAACAGCAACATCCTGGATCTTTTCACAGGTATACAGGAATTCTTCGATCTCTCGCGGATATACGTTTTCACCGCCTCTGATGATCATATCATCTATTCTACCAAGAATACTGAAATATCCATCCTCATCCTTGACCGCGAGGTCCTTAGTATGAAGCCATCCATCTCTAATGACCTCCTGCGTCTTCTCTGGCATCTTATAGTATCCTTTCATGATACCGAATCCTCGAGCAACCAGTTCTCCGGACTTGCCAGGCAATAGTTCCTTACCTGATTCTGGATCGATGATCTTTACCTCAACATTTGGTATTGGTTTACCTACAGTTTCAACTCTTTTTTGCACAGGGTCATCTCGACGTGTCTGGGTAAGCACTGGGGCAGTTTCAGTTAGTCCATAGGCAATGGTAATCTCTCTAAGGTTCATCTTACTCATCGCATCCACCATTACTTCTATCGGACAGGATGCACCAGCCATGATACCTGTCCGTAATGAAGACATGTCATAGTTTGCGAAATTAGGATGGCAGAGCTCTGCGGTAAACATCGTTGGTACTCCCTGAAGAGCAGTACATTTCTCTGCTTCTACCGCTTGCAGTACCTCCTCTGCATTATATATCTCAATGGGAACCATTGCTGATCCATGGATCACACAGTTCAATGTGGAAAGAACACATCCAAAACAATGGAAGAATGGGACTGGTATACACATTCGATCATATTCTGTCATGCCCATGATCTCTCCCACATAATACGCATTATTAACGATGTTGTAATGTGTGAGTTCCACGCCTTTTGGAAACCCTGTTGTCCCTGATGTATATTGCATATTGATAGTATCATGGATGTCGCATGACTCCTGACGGTTCAACAGGTCTGAATCTGAGATCTTTGTATGGAGTTTTAGAAGGTCTTTGAAAGGGAGCATCCCTTCATGTTTAGCATTACCGATGAAGATAACGTTTTTCAAAAAAGGTAGATTTTCAAGGTTTAATGTACCAGGTTTGCATTTTTTGATCTCCGGGGCCACCTTGTAGACCACATCGACATAGTTGACATCTTTGAATTCTTCAACAAGGAACAATGTGGTGGTATCGGATTGTTTTAAAAGATATTCAAGTTCCTTTGCCTTATAATAGGTGTTGACGGTTACAAGGACTGCGCCAACCTTTGCTGATGCGAATTGAAGAAGGACCCATTCTGGTACATTGTATGCCCAAACTGCGATGTGATCCCCTTTCTTTATCCCAAGTGCCATTAGGGATTTTGCAAGTGTATCCACCTCTTCTTTGAATTCTTTATAGGTAAGTCGTAACCCATGTTCGATATAGACTAATGCATCATGATCAGGATATTTTTTTGCTGTTTCATCAACAACTTCACCGATGGTTTTTGTTAACATAAATAAGTACCCCCTTTTCTGTAGTTTTGTTAGGATTGTAATTTATCTTTGTATCAGTATGTCTCTGATTTTTCAAGACCCATATTGATGTTTTTTTAATAAACATTATCCTTTTTCTGTATTTCAATTGCTTTTGATGATGTTGTTTTTATTATAGTGGTTTCCTTTCATTTTTGTTTAAGCAAAACATTTAATGACGGAGAATATACCTTGGTTTTGAGGATTTATGAAAGTAGTTGCTTTTAATGCGAGTCCAAGGAAAAATGGAAACACAAGTGTTCTAATATCTATGGTGTTTGAGGTATTAGAAAAGGAAGGTATAGATTGTGAAATGGTACATATCGGAGGTAAACCATTATTTGGATGTCGCGCCTGTGATCAATGTTATAAGACTAAGAACAATAAATGCGTCGTTGAGGATGATGAGCTAAATAAGTATGTTGAAAAGATGATAGAGGCTGATGGCATCCTCTTTGGTTCACCTACTTATTTTGCTAATGTTACTGCTGAGATGAAAGCAATGATAGATAGGGTGGGTCGAGTCGGTCGAGCAAATGGATATCTGTTCAAACATAAGATTGCTGCTGCTGTTATTGCTGTAAGGCGAGCGGGATCCATAGAAGCATTTGATGCGATCAACCATTTTTGTCTTATCGAACAGATGATCATACCTGGATCAACGTATTGGAATCTAGGTGTTGGTGGTGGGATCGGTGAGGTCAGGTCGGATGATGAAGCGAAAAAGAACATGGAAAATCTTGGTAGGAACATGGCATGGTTACTTCAAAGGATACATGAGTGATCAAGGCAAAACTGACCACATTATAATAAAATTTAAGAGACAAAGTTGTTACTCTCTGTGACGATCATGGAATATGTGAGTGGACATATCCTTACAGAAACTGGTTTTCAAAAAGGATTTCTTTGTATTAAAGATGAGAATGTTGTCGATCAAGGTTCAGGTTTACCTCCGAAAACTCCAATTGAGAAAGGATTTATTGTTCCAACATTTATTGATATGCATACCCATGTTGGTGATGGATTCATTAGGAAAAAAGATATTTTGTTGCCCCATGACATCATGCAACTTGTTGCCCCCCCACATGGGTTGAAACATAGGCTTTTAGCAGAAGCAAAAGAGGAGGATATCTTGTCAGGTATGAATCAGACCATCCAGGAGATGATAGTAAATGGAACATCCTTATTTGTTGATTTTAGAGAGAACGGAATCAAGGGCATTTCCGTTTTACGTGATGCATTGAGCTCTTTTTCATTATCTTCACTTGTTTTGGCTCGACCTGAAAGATTACAATTTGATAAAAACGAGATCAATGACCTTCTGAAGAATGCTGATGGTATCGGTCTAAGCAGCATCTCCGACTGGCCTATCAATGACATTGAAGATATTGCCTCTCTCACCCATAAGAATGATAAGATATTTGCAATTCATGCAAGTGAAAGGATTCGTGAAGATATCGATACAATTCTTGGTTTAAAGCCATCCTTTCTTGTACATATGAACAATGCAACGAAAAGTGATCTAGAAATGACCAAGGCCGCTGATATCCCAATCGTCCTATGCCCTCGTTCCAATTCTTTTTTTAATATTATGATTCAGCTTCCTCTTTTAAAAAAGATCGGGAACGATGTTCTTCTTGGTACAGATAATGCAATGTTACACGAACCATCATTAACCAGAGAAATAATATATCTGTTACATACATTTCCTGATGTGTTCAGTCTTGAAGAATTACTGTATATGGTTACCTATGGTTCAAGGAAAGCTTTAAATTTAAAAGATAGTATTCCACAACTCACATTCCCAGCATCTTTCCTGGTGCTACATAAAGAAACGTTGGAGCCAATATATAGGTTTCAACGGGATATGTAAGGTTGAGAGGGATGAAATGAACGTCGAAGAAGTTATGTCAAAGGATTTAGTCGTAGGCTATGTACCTGGAACTGTTCACAGTGCGTTACAGATATTAAATGAGAACAATGTCTCAGGTATACCAGTTATCAAGAAAGGGACAGATAAACTAGTTGGTGTTGTCACTCGCTCTGATATTTTCAAGAACGCTGATGAGGATCAGCTCGCTATGATCATCAAAAATGAATATTATTATTTGAAACAGGGCCAGGATATCAAAGAGGCTGCAGAGATTTTCTATCATAAGCGAATACATGGATTACCAGTTGTGAACAAACAACAGAAGCTTATCGGCATTCTTAGTCCAACAGATCTTTTGAAGGAACTGGTGAAAGAAAAACAGACTGATACCGCAGGGGATCATATCAGTAATCTCGTTGTTCCTGTCCATATAAATACTCCTATAAATATCATTATGGAGATCATCAATATAACCAATGAGAATGCGTTACCTGTCCTAGATGATAATCTGAAGGTTGTTGGTATTGTAACCGATGGTGATCTTTTCAAATTAAGTGAAATAAAAGAAGGTATTGAGCAATCACATATGGGCATTGGTGATGATGAGGACCAATGGACATGGGAAGGTATCCGTGATACGGTACGTATGTATCATGCAACATCCGAGGTCATGTTACCAAATATCTCTGTAAAAGAGATTATGGTCACTGATGTGAAAACTGCAACGAAGAATACACCAGTCTGTGAGATCGCTAAATTGATGATAAAGAACAATATCAGTCACATTCCTATTGTAGGTTCTGATAACCGCCTTGTTGGAATGGTCACAGATATGGATCTTATGAGCTGCATGATTTAAATCTCATGAGCTTATTTCCTTTTTTTAATTTCATTTGAAAAATATGGATCTGAGGATGAGTATAGTATGCCACAGGACGTATATGATAAGATAATGATGCTTGCTAAAAGAAGGGGTTTTCTGTATCCTTCGTTTGAGATATATGGTGGTGTTGCTGGTTTCTTTGATTATGGACCATTGGGTGCTCAATTAAAGCAGAATGTAGAGAATCTTTGGAGATCATTCTTTTTACTTCAGGATTCATGTTTTGAGATCAATACACCTACCATCACTCTATTTGAGGTTTTAAAAGCATCAGGTCATGTTGATGAGTTCACTGATCTTACTGTTGATTGTCCTCAATGTGAGACCTCATTTAAGGTCGAGGATATCATTGATGATTCTCTCTCTGTTGAGGATGCTGTTGAAAAGGATGAGATGCATTGTCCGATCTGTGGAACAAAACTTGTGAATCCTCATCCGGTTAATTTGATGTTTTCTACTCGTATCGGTATTGGGAAGACCCGTGATGCATTTCTAAGACCGGAGACTGCTCAGGGTATGTTCACTGGCTTTCATCTTTTATATAGGTATGCTCGTGAGAAACTTCCCTTTGGTGTGTGTCAGCTTGGAAAAGGATATCGTAATGAGGTCTCTCCTCGTCAGGGCCCACTTCGTATGCGTGAATTTTCCATGGCTGAGGCAGAGGTGTTCTTTGATCCTTTGGATAAAAAACATGAGCGTTTTGGTTTTGTGAAGGATAAAATATTGTTCCTCTTTGATAATGTTAAGGAGATGAAGCTGAGTTTGCAGGAGGCAGTTGATACGGGTGTGATCAATAATGAGGCCCTTGCATATTATATGTATCTAACTCAAACGTTTCTCCTTGATGCTGGTGTTGATCCTGAACGGTTTAGGTTCCGAAAACATGCGGATGATGAAATGGCTCATTATGCCCAGGAATGCTGGGATGCGGAGTTATTCAGTGAACGATTCGGATGGGTGGAATGTGTTGGTATCGCTGATAGATCTGCTTATGATCTCAGCGCTCATATTACATCCTCTAAGACCGACATGTATGCTTTACGAAGATATGATGAACCAAAGCTCATCAAACAGAAAAAAGTGATCGTTAAGATGAACGTCCTTGGACCTATGTATAAACAGGTTGCAGGTAAGATCAAAGATGCTCTAGAGAGTTGTGTTGTTTCTGATGACTCAGAGAATATTAGTGTGCAGATTGATGGTAGACCATTTGTTGTTTCACCTGAGTGTTATGAGATAAAGGATGTTGAAGAAAAAGAGATCGGTGAGAAGTTTGTCCCTCATGTTATTGAACCCTCTTTTGGTATCGATCGTATTCTCTATATGTTGCTGGAACATAATTATAAGGAGGGTATGAAGAATGAGGAAGAGTATCATCTTCTTAGTTTTTCACCAGGTATTGCGCCTATTAAGACTGGTGTGTTTCCATTGATCGGCGATGAGAAACTTGTTGCTCTTGCGAAAAAGATCGATTTTGATCTTAGGGAAAATGGGATCAATACATATTATGATGATGGTGGAACGATCGGTCGACGGTATGCTCGTATGGATGAGATAGGGACACCCTTCTGTATCACTGTTGATCATGATTCTTTATCTGATGAGAAGGTCACGCTTAGGGACAGGGATACTACAGAGCAGAAACGTGTGGGAATAAGTGAGCTTTCAGGTCATCTAAAAAATTTGATTCATTTCAAGTGATCCATAGTTATCTCATTATTATATACATTCCTCCTTAGTATGGCTGATATGATCAGTTTTTTGGTTTTGATCTATCTTACTTTTTGATCAGGAGAAATGATTGGGTCTTAGGGTTTTCAATCTTTTTTTCTATCTTTAGTCTCTGTGAAAGACCGGTTCTTTTCAGAACGTCGGGTATATCATTGTTTATGCTTTTACACATGATACGAGCAGCATTGTTCATTGATGATGCCACATGTTTTAGAACACTATCTATTGGAAAAACGTTTATTGCTATGAATATCACATCAAATGTATTTAATTGGATGTCGACTCCATCAGCATATTGTATAGTCACTAGATCGGTTAGATCCTTTTTTTGAACATATTTCTTTGCAAGATTCACCGCATTTCTCGAGTTGTCTATTCCAATTGTTTTAGCTTTTGTTGTTTCTGAGATGAGGACTGTTTCAGAGGGAAAGATTCCACATCCTATAAGAAGGACTTTGTCCTTTTTTGTAACCTTTGCCATTTCTATTTCTTTTAGAAATACTGGTATTCTCCATGTGGATAGCAGTTTTTCAAATAGTTTTGTTTTTACTGCCAGTAGTTCTAGAAAATTGTAGAAATAACATGATAGAATCCTTCGAGAATTTGTAGCATAGATCTGTAATGTGGATTTTTTTCCCATTACCTTATTCCTCATTTTTTTTATAGATAAAAAGTAATCTTCGACTTAATGCTAATGATCTTTTATTACCTTTTATGAAAATCTCATTATACCCATTTTTTATCATAATTTTTTGGATATCTTTTCGTGATGTGCAATTGATCGGTAATGTCTTATATGATCCTGATAAAATATTACTATTGTACAACATGCTGAAAAGATGGTCCTTATTTCGTATCTCAATGACAATATATCCTTTTGATATCCTTGCAAGTTCAGTGAGTGATTGTAAAAGGTCGTCTGGATGAATATGGTGAAGAAGGTTAAGACAAAAGGTGATATCCATGGTATCTTTTTGTAATGGTATATCAAGAAGGCTACCTTTTATAAATTCGACATCATTAAAAAGATCCCTTCGTTGTAATGCAAGTGTGAAGGTCTCTGAGATAACATCCATCCCAATTATTTTCCTAAAATTATCTTTTTGTATCATCTCAAGGATGAAATGTCCCATTCCACATCCGATATCTATCCCATATAATTCTTTTTTATCTGTTTCAGAGATGATGTGATCTAGTGCAGTACGGTATTTATTCCACATCAATCGTTTTCGTATAGTGTTCAGTATGAATTCTCTATCATCTTTTCTATAATAACCATCTTTCTTTTGAGCATCATTTTTGAAATATTGATTTAATTTTGAATAATGACTCCCTTTATCCCACTGGTTCCGTTTTACCACGATGTGTTGTAATGATATTAACTGATTTTAGTTTTTTTGTAATATCAGTGTATTTTCATAGATAGATGTAAAAAAGGGAAAAATAATAAGACCAATAATTGGTCTTCTTTATGATTCTTCCAGGCTTTTATCGATGATGGATAGCATCTCATCGATCTCTTCATCTGTTACTGTGAGAGCTGGTCTGAACCGTATGGTTGTTGATCCACAGCCAAGCACCATAAGTCCATTCTTATAAAGACGGTTCTTGAACTGATCACGTTGCTTTGGTGTTGGTAGATCAAAGGCACACATTAAACCCTGTCCACGTGCATTGGAAATGATCTCTGGGTATCTATCCTGTATTTCAATAAGTCCCTTTAACAAATGATCCCCTTGTTCTTCTGCATTCTGTATAAGGTTTTCCTCATTGATAATCTCAAGGTATTTTTGAGCGCGCAACATGTCCACAAGATTTCCACCCCATGTAGAGTTAAGCCTACTTGGAACCTTGAATACATTATCATTGATTTCATCGACTCGATCATTGACCATAATACCGCAGACCTGCGTCTTTTTTCCAAATGCGATGATATCGGGTTCAAAGTCATAATTCTGATATGCCCACATCTTTCCAGTAAGACCTACACCACTTTGTACCTCATCGACGATGAACATCATCTCATGATCATCACAGAGTTGTCTGAGCTTACGGAAGAATTCCCCTCGAAAATGATTATCCCCACCTTCACCTTGAATAGGTTCAATGATGAGAGCAGCAATATCATCTGGGTTGTTCTCAAGGGCAGTTTCTATCTGATCCACCGCTTGTCTTTCAGTTTGCATTACCTCTGCGAGGCTTTCCTCATTAAGTGGGAATGTTATCTTTGGGTTGATGATACGAGGCCATTTGAACTTTGGGAAATATCTAATCTTATCTAGATTGAAGGTATTGGTCATTGAGAGTGTGTATCCACTTCGACCATGGAATGCCTCTTTGAAATGAATAACCTGATTTCCGAGTTCTCCATTGTCTTGTGCCAGGTTCTTTCGTATCTTCCAGTCAAATGCTGTTTTTAGACCGTTTTCCACCGCAAGGGCCCCTCCACTGACAAAGAAGAGGTGTTTGAATGATTCTGGGACGGCATGTCTGGCAAATGAGTCAACGAATTCAGCAAGTTCAGTGGTATAAAGATCAGAGTTCGTTGGTTTGTTCACTGCAGCTTCCCCGAGTTTCTTAATGAATTCAGGGTTATTCACTGCTGGATGATTAAGGCCAATAGGTGCTGATGCGAAAAATGAGAATCCATCTAGATAGGATCGTTCATGTTGTGAGTCATAGAGTCTGCAGCCTTTGCTTTTTTTAAGATCTAGGACAAGATCGAAACCGTCTACGAGCATATACCGGCCTAATGTTTTATGGACATCTCTTGGTTCTATTGTCATATTCACCAGAACCCCCGCAAGGTTTTCTTTTAATTCTTTTTCTTCGTATGACGGGTAACTATATCCCTTATAAAATGATTGTGGCAAAAATATGAAAAATAGATGATATCTCCTCTATGCGAGGAGTATAAAAAAAATTTATTGAAGAAGGATCCACCAGTTAATACATGGTGTTTGAAATATGTTGGGCAATTCGATTGAAAGTGTCTTTGCTCTCTTTGCCGTTTGTATGATGACTGGGATGTATTCTCTGTCCCCGGGGTTATTCATGTTTTCAACGACGATACCGCCAAGATACTCCTTGTTTTTCTTATTTGGTGCGGTTATAGTGACATCAATGGTGATAC
>Ga0180433_10010817_pt1 | contig 10913 bp, 14 predicted proteins | sample SS_ome_8_FD_132980 | JGI IMG/M metagenome (GOLD analysis project Ga0180433, IMG submission 132980) | Hypersaline lake sediment archaeal communities from the Salton Sea, California, USA - SS_1_D_1 metaG | ecosystem: Environmental > Aquatic > Non-marine Saline and Alkaline > Hypersaline >...
ACTTGTTCAACTTCAGCAACTTCAGGCATTACATTTCCTTTCTATGGGGTCCACTATGGGAGTAGCCTTATTGTTATATTGTAACAATTAACGTTCTACAGTACGGATTTTGCGACGGGATTTGGTGGGTCGCATAGCCTTGCGAGCAACAAGGCCACCCTTGGCAAATCCAACAGAAAGACCACGTTCACGGTTCTCAAGAGCGTCGCGAATGTTTTCAGCTTCATCCCTGATGGCGTCTGTTTCGGCTCGACTTGCGCCACGATTTTGGGCATCACGAACAACTTCGTTAACGTTGTTATCAAAGTCGTTAAGGGCACCGGAAGCTTGTCGAGAAGAAGTTTCTCTTGCCCGCTCTTCAGCGCGACGATCCTCTGCTCCACTGCTGTTGTCCACACTGCGGGTGTTGAAATTGTCTGCCAGACCCTCAATTCGATTGCTGCTAACAATTTCCTCGGGCATTCTTGTGTAAGCAGGGGCCTCGGCCCGATCCGGGGGCAAAAGACTATTAACACGCGCCCTGCCGTTTTGAGTATCCATCTTGCTACCACGAAGTACTGCTGCATCGCTGAATCCAGCAGGAGTTTCTAGGCCCATAAAGCCCCAAGGGTTTTCGTTAAGACCGGTTGTGCCACCGGTTTGTCCAACGGGGTTCAGATCCATATTTCTACCAACACCGCGACGTTGGCCACCCAAGTCATAAAGATCAGAGGGTGAACTGTTGGGGTCTTTAGTATTCCACTGACCACCAGTGCCAAGAGGACCGGCCGAAATCGGAGTACCATTCTGGTCAACAGCGGTTTCAACCTCAGTAGCTCCAGTGGTCCCAGTAGCCCCAGTTTCGGGAGTGCCTCCACCTTGCCCGAGATAGGTTCCCTCAAGAACTTGTTGCTCAGTGTAACCTTGGAAGGCTTCGGCATGCTTCTTGAGGATACCCTCACCGGTCACGCCACCAAACTTTTCAGCCCACTTGACCGCTTGAGGAACTTCTTCTGCAAAATCCGCAGCCATACTTTCGAGGGCTGTAGCAGCTTCGGTGTAGCCAAGCTCTTTTGCAGCAGTAGCTCGGGCACGAAGATCAGCAAGGTATTCACCTTGGCGAACCGCGTTGATTGCACCAACGGCAGCACCTGCGATACCCATGCCAGCAAGACCCTTCATGGCCATGCCATTGGGAGCCTCGCCAACAGCGGAGAGTTGCTCAGCGCTCATGCCGAAGTAGTTGTCTTCAGGAGCAATACCTTTGTCTTGATCGTTCCAACCGTTAGACTCACGGTTATCGCGGCCATCCTCATCAACTTCCGGGGCAGCAACATCTTCGCCACTACCGACGACAGCCTGTTCGAATTGCTTACGCCCCTCCGGGGTGTCGGGGACGTAACCATCGGGAATATCGGCAATCGGGGTGCCGTTGATGAACATGACGGAGATACGTTCGCCAGCTTTGTTGATATAGGTGCGAGTCTCTACACCACCGGAACCCATGCCACCAGCGCCACCAACGGCATTGGTGCCATAGAACCCACGGCCAAGACTGCGAACCGCATCAAAACCAGAGACCCCACCGGTATTGAGGACTTGGTTGGCTGCCTCGCCATAGTTTTGGTTACCCAAAATCTGGTTAGCTGCAGAGGTGTAGCCACCATCGGCCATCTTTACGGGAGCCTCTTGACGCTTACGAAGTTCTTCAGCAGCACTAAGGCCATCCTGAGCCATTGCCGGGTATTGAACCGGTTGGGAGCCATCTTGGGGAAGAAAGTTGTAACCACCACCAGCCATTTGGCGAGGAACAGGTTGAGGAACAGCCTGTTGCTGAGCCTGATGAGGCTCAACGCGAGGGTCTTCCTTACCGTTGATACGGCCATTTTGAGCCATTTCAACCATACCTTCTTTGGCCTGCTTGACCATTTTCTCGATATGTGCTACCCCAAAATAGCGAACCACATCAGCAGGGAGCACATACTCACCGTCGCTCAGTTTCGCGTCTACATCATCACGAACTTCTTTCGGCATAGCGCCGGGGGGCACTTCATTCCCACTGACGGGGTCACGTTCAATCATGTTGCTCATTTCCTCTTCAAGATTGCGCATTTACAAGCTCCCTTAGTTGCTTAAGTCTCCGCAAAACGCGGACAGCACCTTGGTAGCGGTAAATGTTCTCAATGTCGGTGCTTGTTTCAAGACCCCTACGTTCTTTCTCAATCCAAAGATCAAGCTCTTCCATAAGAGCGTTGTAGTGGTTAGGCGTATTAACTAACGATTTGATGCTCATTCCATACCTCCGGTATTACCGCTGAAGCCTTGGACTCCCGGCGGAGGAACGCTGCCAGTGCCAATGTTGCCACCGCCAGAGCCTTGCGTATCGGTTGCCTGAACACCGGCAGGGGGTTTAGCTTGCTGGGGCTGACCCGGTTGTTTAGGAGGCCCACCCTGAGGACCAATAGGAGTCCCCGGAGGAACAGTCCCCGGAGCAAGTTCAGGCGGAGGAGCTTGGAACTTCTTAAGAAGTTCAGCTTGAATAGCTGCCTCACCCATAGAGTTAGCAACCTTGTCAGGATCAAGGTCCATACTCTTGGCAATCTCACGAATGATATAATCCATCTTGGCAAAGGGAGCCAGAACAGGGTTCTGAACAATGCCAAGGAACTGCATCAGACGTTGGCTACGAACTTCGTTAGCCATGAGAGATTCAGTCCCCTCGGCCTTGACCTCAAAATCGCCTTGGAGTTCCGGATCGAAGTCAAACTGCATGTTGAAGTAATACAGTGATTTGCCGAGGGGACCTAGCAGATAATCGTCAAAGTTCTTGATAACCGAGCGGATAGCTCCATGAGCAGCTTGCATCAACATGGAGATGCCAGAGGCGGTTCTGCCCACGCCGGTCACGCCGGTCTGGCCATGTGCAAACGAGGGGAAACCGGTAGACTCGTCTGCAAGTTGGCGAGCTTTGTCGAACATCTGCATATTCTCGTTAGCAACGTTGGGGAACTTGGTACCAAAAATCGCTTGACCCGGAGCACCACCAGAGCGGCGGAATACCTTACCGGGATACACGGTCAAATCTTGGCCGGGAGCCAAGTTGTCTTCGTCAACTTCAATAAGCAGGTTTCCAGACAGGGCAGCGTTGTCAATCGACATACGCATGAAGCCGTTCATGATTGTCTGAGTGTCTTCCATGTTTTCAGCAACCCCAATACCAAAGAAGCTATAGGGATTGAGTTCATAGGGAACGCAGTAGTAGGGAAGGTAAGCAGGCTTGAACGGGTTCAGGACAAAGCGGAGAACTTGATCATTACAAGTCCAGATGTTGACAGAGACTTGTTCTTGCCCCTTCAGTTCTTTGGGAACATCGACACCCTCACGTTCCAGAAGCTCCGTATCAACAAAGCCCCAGAATTCCAGAACTTCATAGCGCTCTAGAGGCCCCTGCTGCCGATTGTCCTCCATCTCATGTTCCCACCACTCGGGAGTATAGTTTTCACCATACTTGATGGCCATATCAACTTTGTTGGGGCGAAAGTGGGGACGACGCTTGAGACCACGAAGCTGAGAACGAGGCATCTTGTGCCGTTCAATGATATACTCTGCATCCGACATGTTGGTAGCATCCGGGTCCGGATACAGATTCCAGATGGAAACATGCGAGATGTTAGGAGAAGCTTTGGTTATCGGAGAATATTCACCGTCATCAGTCCAGACAGGATACTCCTTGTCTACAACAAAAGGTCCCTTCATTGCACCAGTGCCAAGAAGAGCACACTCAAAGGCGGTGGACCGAAGATGCTTCTTGCCATCAGATTCATCGATCTGGTCGTGAATCTTCTTTTCCATCTTCTTGGCCGTGACCATGGCGGGGTAGAAAGGAATCTGAGTAGGTCCAGTTCCGTCGCCCTCCTTGACGGAATCCATGACAGGTTCAAGCTTTTTAGTCAGCGCTCCGAGGCGACTTTTAAGCTCTGCCATAGTCTCCCCCGGCAGAAGCCCCGGAGGCCCCTCAGCGGCGCTCTCAGCGCCTCCCAGAGGCATTCCAGCACCGGGCTGTCCCCCACCCGTTTTGGAATTGGTTTCGATGTAGACCGATTCCTTGATACCCTCCGGAAGGATGGTAGGATTGATCGACAACGGGAAGCGGTTGTTACCGAAGAGGACCTCAGTAATCTGGCCGTAGGCAGCGTTGACCTTGGTCTTGGTGATCTTTACAAAAACCCTAGACTTTTCGGTAGACGTGAATTGCATCGACTGGTCGTAGATGCCACGGTAGTTCCGATAAGCCCGCATCCAACGCTGCTCATCAGATTGACGGATTTCAGCAGCCTTCTTGAAGCGATCACGGACGTAAGAGGCAATATTGCCAACTCCGGGGTCCATCACTTCGTCTTCGTTGGTATCCTTGATAGACGAAAGGATGTCATCGTCCATGTTCAGTTCTTCTTCCATCTATCTCTCCTTAGTACCCGAAGGTCTCATCTGCCATCTGGAAGCCCCTATCCTGCTTGGCAGGGTCAAAATCAAAGATGCTGGACCTTGGGCGAGTCATGACACCATAACGAAGGGCATCATAGAGGTGGTCTTCAGCGTTAGTATCCACATCTTCCGGGTTATTCCTGTCAAGAGGGATTGCCGGAAGCTGGTTGATCAGGTTGTTGCAATTGTTGAAGACCACCATCCGAGGCTCTTGGGTGAACTCATCAACTTGCAACCTGCGGTGAATTTCGTTCTTACCTGACACTCGGGAGCCTTTGGACCTGTCTGAAGGTCTCCAGCGGCAACCTTTTTGAATCATCTGCTGAGCAAGAGAAGGACCACGATCACCACGTTGATGCCAAAGACTGCTATCCAATACGCCATACCTGATCTTTTCACCATCTTCAATGTCAAGAATCATATCTGCCAAATCGGAAGCAGTCACTTTTGAAACGTAAAGTTCCCGGTAGACTACCAGTTGTTCCGAGGGTGTGACTGCGAACCACAGGACGCCCGTGTGGGAACCGTAGCCATAGTCACAAGCCCGAAACTTTGTCCAAGAATCTGGGATATCATACGGGTCAATGACATGTATTTTGCGATTGAACTCCGGAAAAGCTGCTCCTTCATTGACATCCCAATCGCCAGAAAGAAGTTGCCTTCTTTGGTGTTCTGGAAGCGACAAAAGGTTAGCTTCATAAAGTCCATCCTCCGAAAGGTAGGGGTTATCAAATAGTGTTGCCGGGATAAACCGACGCTTGAACAGAGGTTGTCCTGCTTTACTATGACCAGAAGGCCATTTCAGGACTTCTCCAGTTTCGTGATCCGTAGCCCAGAAAGACATTCCGGGGGTGCTCGGATCAACAAACATCTTCTTTACCCACTGATGCCCCGGTCCACCGGGGTTGCTTGTGGCCCTCTGGTACAGCTTGAGTCCGGAACTCGCTGTAGTACGAAGACGAGACCGGAGGTAGTTCCAAGCATAGGGCGTTGGCCACTGGGTAAGTTCGTCAAATCCAATCCAAGTAAAAGCCTGACCCTGATACCGCAGAACGTCATCGTCCCTGTCTAGGTAGGACATCCAGAGCGTAGCCCCGGAAGGTGCAATCCAAGTCTTGTCTCTTTCTGAGAACTTGATACCGGGAATTGCACGAGGGTAAAGCAACTTGGAAGTTGCAATCAGTTCACGAAGTTCCTCAGTCGATCTACGAACCAGAAGCTGCTTAGCATGAGGGTTATTAAAATTGCGGACAGGGTCGGCCAGCATTGCGTAACTGTTGTGTGTAACAACAAAATCATCCGTGATGTAAAGGTTGTGTTCCCCCGACACGGAGATGCATCTACCCTTTGCAGTCCTGCCAGTGTCCTTGTTGACCCTGACTACCTTGCGACCAAGTTGCTTACCTACTACCCCAGTCTTCTTACGAGGGAGTTTGAAGATGTCATCAACATGCTCCCCGGTAATATAGGTCCGATAGACTTTTTGGCAAAAGACCTTGTCACCACTTACTCCCCGGTAGCTGCCCACCTTTTCGTAGGTGGTGACTCGGTAACCCAAAGACCTTGCCAAGAAAACAACGGCATCGTTTAGGTATGGGGACACGGTGGTAAACTCTGCCCTCGCTCGTTGCGGGTCTCTATAGCCGTCCGTATCCATAAGACCCCGAAGCAACTCTTTGCGAGTTTCGAGAGAGTTCCAAAGATAGTCCTCTGGGACAAATTTTTCTGCGGACTTTTTACCCAACAAGCCGTAGTGGCGAAGGCCCTCAACCAAAAACCCCCTCTCCTTCCCTACAAAACGAACAGTTTGCTTAGAAACTTTAACATCCGGTTGGTCGAAGAAATCGTAGTAAAAGGGCCAGTCATCTTCGTGGCTTGTGTAGCTGATGCTGGGGGTGGTTATGCAACCATCGCCAAGTAAGCACCCCAAGAGGTAAGGGGGGATTTTTATATCCCGCTTTGCAAATTCCACCGGAGTAGTGGTCTGAATAATAGCAGACTGCTTGCGCTCAGACATATGTTTTTCCATGTCCGAAGTAGAGGCGATTCTAGCCCTATCTGCCCCGTCCCGTGCTATCCTGTAGCGCCAGAGATGCTCTTCTGCAGTATCAAACACTGTGCCATCATCAAACTCTATCTCCCACACGGGCAGAGTTTCCCAAGCAAAAAGGTGAGTAATGGTTTGGGTACCCCCCGTGACCGGGTCGCAGATAACATCCCCCACCTGCAGGTCGGCCCAACCCTTCCAACCTTCGGGGGTCAGGATGGATTGGTATTCGTAACCAATTTTGCCGCCACCAGCAGCCCCTCCGTAGAGAACTTCCTGCTCAGAGGCAGAAAGAAACTCTGTTTGAGGACCCGGATTGGGTTGAAAGATGACCTCTTGTGCAGCATTAACATTTACGGGTGCCGGGTTTATAGTCGCGGGCGTCAATACCGAAGTCTGGGAACTCCCTTGCCCTTGAGGGTTCTTTTGTCGCGCCGAGGGTTTCTTCTTCGATCTTGCGGAGTTTTTCGAGCGTCTTTTGTAGACCGAGGGCTGCTGCGTAATATCCATTGGCTTGGCTTTTGTACTTTCGCTCACTCTCAAGTCTCCTTTTCAGCCCCATGTGAGAGATGTAACGACCAGAGGCTGCTGAAAGCCATTCTGCCACTACCCTGAGGCTATAGTTTTTCAAGTGCTCCTTTGCTTTCTCCAAGAGTTCAAGCTCCTCGGGGATAGGGTCCAGAATGTCTTCATCTCGTTCTGAGACCTTGTATCCCCAAGGAATATGCTTGTTGTATCTTGGAATGCTTCTCCACTTGTGATCTGTTTCTTCAGTCATCGTTCTCTTCTTTGGCGGGGAGAATGAAAACAGGGGTGTCTGATTTCACTTCCACCTTCTCCGTCTTGTTGAAGCCAGCGCGGTCAAGGACTTCTTTTGCAGCAGCAAGACGTTCCCTGTTACCGAGGGCAGTTGGGTTGTCAATAATATGGTTCATTGCGTAGGCAGCTTTGGTACCAACGCGAACGATATACTTTTTGGTCAACTCGAAGACTTCGTCCTCAAGAGTGTTGAGAACATCAGCAGCGCGGGTATTTTCAGAATACCCGGCTATCTTCTTCGCCTTAGTGGGGTCCCCCTCAGCTTCTTCGAAGAGGACCTCCAAAAATTTCAGTTGCTGAGGGGAGTAGTTCTTCTTCATTATCGACCTTTTCTTGTCCGAGTTTGAGTCTTGAACTTTTTCTGCGTGGGAGCCATCGAAGCACCAACCTTGCCCTTGTTGGTCGTATCAACCAGACCACCCTTGTTCATACCACGGGCAGCGCTGCCACCACGGGTACGAGAGCTTTGACCACTGGTGGACGAGGAGCCGGTGCCACCAAAGACACGGTCCATGATCCGGCCAAGGGGAGATTCACGGCCACCTTCGGCCCGAGCCGCAGCCCTTGCCTCACGCTCTTCCTCGCGACGCTGGAGGGCCCGCGAACGCTGGTCGTTGTAGGTGGGGATGCTGCCAGTGGGGTGATCCTTGTCCGGAACACTGAGGCTACCCGTTTGCATCAGGTCGCCTGCGCGCGGACGGGGCTTGACCTTGCCACTGGTGCTGCGAGAGGCCCCACTCTTCGGGTTCCTGCGGGGAGGATTAGGCGTCTGGCCACCACGGCTGCCATCATCCGGACCACGGGTGGGTTCAGGCTTACGCTTGGGGCGGGGCTTCGGACGCGGAGAGGTCTCCGGGGCACTCTTGGTCGAACCAGTCGGCTTGTCATCAGTAGCCGCCTTGGCGGTCTCTTTCTTTTCAGCGCGAGCGCGCTTCTCTGCCTTGGAGAAGAAACGACGAGTCCTGTAGTTAGAGCCTTTGGCCTTAACCCATTCGAAGTCTACGCCCTCCTTGTAACGATCTTCCTTGTCATCTCTTGCCATTGTCATTTCTTCCTTGCTGTTTTGGTCCGAGGGAAGGACCGGTTTGCTCGCTTCGTAGTTTTCGCGAGATTAGAAGGACGGTTATCCAAAGGGTTCCCGTTCTTGTGGTGAATATCCAAACCATCACCCTTTTTAACAACACCAGCCTTCATGGCTTTATACCTCGCTCGTCCACGAGCAGCCCTTCGGGCCTTCTGCTCAGGAGACCCTTGGTAGTTATCATATTCTTTGCGATAATTACGTGGCATTAGGTAGCAATCAGACCATGAGCGCGAAGGGCGGCAAGGATTGCCTCAACCTTGGCTTCCAGTTCTACGCAGTATTCCTGCAGTTCAGCCACGGTAGGGGTGGCGGCATTGGCAATGGTCACTGCACCGTCAGGCGTCGGAAGGGTGCCCGTAGTAGCTTCGGTGGTGATATCCGCGATAGCAGTCCCAGCAGCGGGGGTGGCACCCAGAACACCCTCGACGTTGTTAAGGAAGGTGAGGATATTATCCTGTTCGTTATCCATGTTTGCAAAAGGCATCTTAGTCTCCTGTTTCTAGGAAATGCCCATTGCAGAAGGCATCCCTCTGTCTGATCACCAGCACTCCGGTGTAGATCGCTTCTTCATTCTTCACCTCCACCAAGGCTTCAGCATGCTTGGCGTAGGATTCCTTGGTGATATCGCAGTAAGCCTCAGCGCTGTTTTGAACGCTTGAGCAACTCGCTACGAAGATCATCGATAGACTCGCTGCGAGGGTCTTCCACCGCTTCAAGATATTTCTTGACCCTCTCATACTCTTCCCTCTTTTCCTCCGCAATCGCTTCCAAGACCTCGTTCTCCACCTTGCCCTTGTAGATAAGCTTGAGGTAGAGAAGAAAAGACTTGACCAAGGTGACGATCAAGCCTGAGGCAATTTCGGGTTTCATTTTTCAATTTCGGTGTTGGTGAAGTAGGTACGAAGGACGGGCACGAGGGCACCACCCACCATCATCACGGTCTCCAGAAACTTCTGCTCAGACCCGGCGGGGATGATATCGTAGAAGGCAAGGACGCCAATGAGGAACGAAGCCAGACCGGTCCAGTTCAGCTTCGATTCCCAGAACTTCTTCGTGGGCAGTTTGTTTTCTTCAGTCATTTCGGTTTCCTCTCGGTTTAGGATTCTCTTGATCCAGTTAATCATTTTGCGTCCCCATTCAATCCATTATGGTTCAGCAGGAACTGCCTTAGCAGTTCGTTGGTGTTGCCGACTTCCCCGTTGAGTCTCTCAAGGTTCCGGTTAGTGTTTGCAATGGCTTCCGTCAGAACAGCAATCCGTTGCCCTTGCCGTGCGAGGAGTTCGTCTTGGTTTTCCGATCTTGCACCTGCAACCTCTTGCCTGCGTTCGATCTGGTTCATTCTCTCGGAGATACCTGCAGCCCACCAAACCGCAGCAGCCGTCTGCATCATGATAGCAAAAATGAGGGCAATTGGTACCCTCTTGTCAAGATGCCACTGTCTGTCGTCTCCGTTCGCCATTTGCCCTAGTTTCCTTCTGATATGGGTATTCTTCCCACGTCAGCTTCTCTTCCCCATTATGGCATAGGTCAACAGAAATCATCCCTTCCTTAAGCATTGCCCACTCAACGTAATCAAGTGTGTACCGTTTCCCGGTCTTCTGGTATAGGGCTTCTCTGACGTAGAACACATCAGAGTGAGGGATGTAGACGGAGAAGAGGAATTGGTTATCGTTCTTGGCTATCGCCTTGTAGAACTCCTCAATCACGTTATCATTGATGAAAGTCTTCAATGTTGCTCCTAGTTATATCTTAAGTTTTGCCCGTTGTCAACCCTTTTTTGAGGGATGAAAGAAAAAAAGTTGTCTCGATTGGGCGCTAGCTAAGGGGGATGAAAAAGAATCCTACTCTCCCCCAACCCCTTTTCTTCTTCCTGAAGAATCCTACACTAGTGTATCACTAGTGTACACTAGTGTATCTCTAGTGTTTATAGATTTTATAAGGATTATAAGGGAGATTAGGTATCTTTAGTCTACACTAGAGACACTCTAGTATCACTCTAGTGTATTACATAGGTATATTATACACATAATTTCGGAAATGTCAAGAGAAAAACCACATCAAATCCAAAATATTTCTCTTGACAGGGTTACATGACTCTCCGCCGGTTACCCAGCAGAGACTCGGATTGAACTCCTCACCAGACCTCTGCAGGTAAACCATCCATTTCTGCTGAAAATCCGGCGTGTTCACCCGCTCTCCCGCCCTTCTATCCCTCAAAAAGGAGATTTTTTACGTAATTTTCCTGTTTTTCCATAAACTAAAGTTTATTTTTGCACTTTTCGAACATTCTTGTAACACCCACATGGTTTACACCTCCATTTTTACCCCTCTGTCACGGTGGGTATTTCACGCATCCCAGAACCCCCCGGTGTCCCATGCCCCGGTGTGGCATTTTTGCAACACTATCGGAACGGCGGGTGTTCTCGTTTTGTTCTCGTGGGGTATCATAGCACCTCAAGAGTGCAAAAATTCCGGGGCCGGAAAAGATGCAAGGTGAAG
>Ga0180433_10010820_pt1 | contig 10912 bp, 6 predicted proteins | sample SS_ome_8_FD_132980 | JGI IMG/M metagenome (GOLD analysis project Ga0180433, IMG submission 132980) | Hypersaline lake sediment archaeal communities from the Salton Sea, California, USA - SS_1_D_1 metaG | ecosystem: Environmental > Aquatic > Non-marine Saline and Alkaline > Hypersaline > Sediment...
TTCAGTCTAATAGCAATACAATTACTACTGATTTCATGTAATATTTCCTCATAGTTCATTAACAAACACCTCTGCTAAATTGTATATGCAGTTTAGCGCGTTGTCAAATTTTTTTTCTCTTTTAGCGTCTCAACGTGCCCCGTTCATGAAGCAAAATATTTAAGAACACAGAGGTCGAGTAGGCTATGCCCGTAAGAGCATAGCCTACTCGACCTCTGTGTTCTCTCACAACCGCCCTTCTTTTTTTCCCTGAACACAAGGGGACGTCAGACTGTGTGATAATATGTATTTTATCACAAATAAAGGTACACAAAAACTAACAAATATGGTATGATCTATCTAAGAAAATAAAGGTCAGCGAGGTGGATTATGCCCTACATAAAAGGAGTCGATCGTCACCAAACAACCCTTTTCCCGGAAAGTATCGAAGACTACATCACAAGCGATAATCCGGTCCGGGTCATTGATGCCTATGTGGAACAGCTGGATATGGGCGCCTTAAAATTTAACTTTGCCACAGCACCATCGGTAGGCCGCCCACCTTATGACCCGCGAATCATGCTCAAACTCTACCTTTATGGCTATCTCAACCGGACTCGTTCATCGCGTCGTTTGGAGCATGAAGCAAAAAGAAATGTTGAGCTTTTGTGGCTTTTAGAAAAGCAGGCCCCTGACTTTAAAACCATCGCTGACTTTAGAAAAAATAACAAGATAGCGATCAAAGAAATCTTCAAAGACTTCGTGCGGCTCTGTAAAGAGTGGGATCTCTTTGGCAAAGAAACCGTAGCGGTCGACGGCACTAAATTTAAGGCTTCGAACTCGAAGAAGAACAACTTCAGTAAAAAGAAGCTTGAGCGGCACAAGAAATATATCGACGAAAAGATTGACCGTTACTTAGACGAATTAGATAAAAATGATGCCTTAGAAAAAGAAGACCGCCAGCCGAGTACAGAGGAACTTGAAAAAAGGATCGAAGAGCTAAAAAGACGCAAAACCCGTTTTGAAGATCTGGAAAAAGAACTCGAAACAAGCGGTCAAAGCGAGATATCGACGGTTGACCCCGATGCGAGGCTGATGAATAACAACAACAATAACGTTGATGTTGCTTACAACGTACAAACAAGCGTAGATCATAAACATAAGCTGATCTGTGATTTTAAAGTCACCAATGAACCGAACGATCTAGGGAAACTGTCCCCGATGGCCCTAAGAGCGAAAGAGATCTTTGAAGTAGAAAAGCTTGATGTCCTTGCCGATAAAGGTTACTACGAAACAAAGTGTTTGAAAACTTGTGTTGAAAACAAGATCAGACCTTACGTTAGCAAACAAAAAAGGGGCAACCGCACCGGTGACAAGGACTTTTATGCTGATAAGTTTAGCTATGACAAACAAAAAGATGTCTATATCTGCCCAGCCGGTGAAGAACTGAAGTACGCGAGAACCAGAACAACTAAGAAAGATGGTTTAGTCGGCTATGACTATCGTAACTTCAAGGCTTGTCAGGCTTGTAAAGAAAAGGCCCGCTGCAGCAGCAGTGAAAAAGGGCGTAGCATCTATCGCTGTAAAGATCAGGATTTCTTGGATTCGCTTGACTTAAAGAGCAAGGAAGACTTTGCCAGGTATAAGCAAAGGCAGATGATTGTCGAGCATCCCTTTGGCACGATCAAACGCTGGTGGGATGGTAGCTACTTCCTGACCAGAGGCCTTGGTAATGTTTCAACAGAAACTGCCCTGACCTACACTGCTTACAACTTTAAAAGGGTTGTTAATATCCTCGGGGTCGAGGAAATAGTTAGAAGGTTACAGGAAAGAGAAAAGTCGGTACTAGCATAAGCACCGGTTAAGCCAGAGGTTAAAAACTTATTTTAAAAAGGTGGCAAAGTCAGGGTTCTGTGACGGTTGATTTAGTTGCAAACTATATTTATCGCACAGTCTGACGTCCCCCTGTCTTGTCCCTGTCTTGTTTGTTTACCTGTCATACCTAGCATTGGCCATACTCAAAAAGAAGGGCACGCTGTATGAATTTAGCTTCATAGATTGGTGCCCTTCGTAAGTGAATAAGCCTTAACCTATTTGTGTTTCAGGAAAGTAGAAAGATCTTTTTTACGAATAGTTGTCAGATAGTAGACCAGTCCGACAACCAGCCAAATCAGAAATAGAATAAAGCCGACACCGTCGATAGTGGTAAGCGCAATAAGCAAAGCAGCCAGTGATGCAATCATCCCGATAATGGGTAAAACCGGATAACCGGGAACCAGATAAGGCCGTTCAAGATCCGGTTCACTTTTACGAAGCATCATTACCGAGAGACAGATAAGGATGTAGACAATCACTATAGCGGCTGAGGAGAGTTGAAACACTACTAAGATTTCCTGATAGAGAGCACCGGCGATGCCAAAAATCGTGAGAGCAATTAAGGCAATATAAGGAGTGCCATATTTAGGGTGAATTTTTGAAAATACTTTTGGCAGGGCGCCTCCTACAGCCATACCATAGATCAGGCGGGAAGCACCGATCATAAAGGCATTTAAGGTTGTAACCAAACCTAATGCGCCGGCAATCATAATTACTGCTGCTCCGGAATCACCCAGAAAGAGAGATGCCACATCAATTAGCGGCACATCAGAAGTGCTTCTCATTAAAACATCGGGAGCCGCTCCACCGGCCACCAAAAAAACGCCCAAGTAAAAAACGGCAACAAAAACAATCGAAAGTGGTATCAAAAAAACTACTTTTCGAAGAGGGGCATTAACCTCTTCTACAGCTTGCGGAGCAATATCAAAACCCATGAAAGCCAGCATCATTAAAGGAATAACGGTAATCATGCCAACTACGCCCTGGCTGAAGAAAGGAGTAAAGTTAATCGGGTTAACACTGCCTATACCGCTGATGATAAAAGTGCCCATTCCAATAAAAAGCAAAGCAGCGAGAATAAGCTGGACTATTGCTGAGAATTTGACCCCTAAGATATTAATTAACCCAAAGATGACAGCTATTGCAATCCCGGCAACAATTATCGGCATGCCTGGCGCTAGAGTGCTCACAATCCTGGAAAGTATGATCACTTCGCCTGGCATCATCGTACCGTAAGCCAGTAGCAAAAACCAACCTGTTGCAAAACCCCAGAATTTTCCTATCGAGCGGCTGGTATAAACATACTCACCACCCGCAAAAGGAAGAGCACCACAAAGTTCAGCGTAACAGAGGCCGATAAAAATACAAAAAACTGCTGCCAGGCAAATCGACAAAATAATTGCCGGTCCGGCAATCCCCAATAAAATGGACGTTAGAGTTGCCCAGGCCATTCCGATCATCGAACTGGTCAAAATAGCAAAAAGCGGTAACAGGGTAATCCCCTTTTTTAAACTTAGTTGATTTTCCAAGACATAACCCTCCTTTTCTGGATTGGAATTCTTGTGATTTCAAACTAATAAATCTTTAAGCAAGTTAATCAATTTAGATCCAAATCACCTCATCTTTCTTCAATTGCTCGAGATCAGTATCACTTAAATTTAAAAGTCGTCTCAACACGTCATTGGTATGTTCACCGAGCTTGGGATCTAGTTGGTTTTCACCGGGTAAGACCTGAGATTGGGCATCAACAAATAGAACAGGATTGTTAAAAGTTTTTACTTTTCCAAGCACTGGATGCTCAACATTTACTACCATATTGCGGGCCAGCAGTTGAGGATCTTCAAGCAGTTCATTAACATTTTTAACTACTCCGCAGGGGACACCCATTGTTTCGAAAAAGTTAAGTATCTCCTCTGCGGTTTTAGTCAATGCCCAACTGGCAAACTCGCTATTTAAATAGTTGAGGACCTTCGATCTTTTTTCGAAGGCTTCTTCATCATCCCCTGCATATTCAGTAGCCAGATCTTTGCGTCCTATGCTTTCATAGATCTTTATAAAGGCATCACTGCCGATCGCACAAACCATTACCCACTTATTATCACTGGTCTGAAAAGCATCCCAGGGAGCGCCGAGCGGATCCGTATTCCCCCTGGCTGGAAGCGCATTACCAGTTAGGCTTGTTCTGATTACCGACTCTTCCAGAACTGCAAAAACACTATCCATCATTGAAATGTCAATCTTACTCCCTCGGCCTTCTCGATCACGCAGGATCACCGCCGAAAGAATACCGATCGCCATATTCATACCGGCCAAAGCATCAGCCACAGCCGGTCCCGTTTTAACCGGTGGTGATCCCGGGAAACCAGTCAAACTCATCAGGCCGCCCATTGCTTGCGCTACAGGATCAACACACTTTTTCTTCGAATAAGGCCCTTCAGCGCCAAAACCATTAATTGATGCATAAATAATTTTAGGATTTACCTTTTTTGCTTCATCGTAACCGATGCCAAGCTTTTCAAGAGTCCCGGCAGTAAAATTCTCAGTAACAATATCAACTTTTTTGATCAGTTCGAAGTATATTTTTTTACCCTGCTCAGACTTAAGGTCCAAGGCAACTGATTCCTTGCCACGGTTTAACATATAGAAATAACCACTCCAGCTATTCTTTAACGGCGGAACGATTCTTGTCCAGTCACCAAAAGGTGGTCGTTCAACCTTGATTACTTCGGCTCCTAAATCAGAAAGTAACAAAGTGCCGTATGGTCCGCTATAAACCCAACTAAGGTCAAGGATCTTTATTCCTTCCAGTGGCTTCATTGATATTTCTCCCCTCGGTTAGTTTTCTTCAAGTATAAATTCCCAACGACACATTACTCCTTCAACTCTTTCGTCGGGATGGGCGTGAAGGCAGGTTGTTTTAAACTTTGGATTTACTGTCGTTGCTAATGCAATATACAAAGGCGGTGCACCAATTTTACAGGGAAACAGTGGCAAGTTTTGGGAATCTCTAAATGTACCCATCGGACATTTATTGACCTGCATAATAATCTTGTTATCAGTAATCTCTAAAAATTCCCATTCAAAACCGGCAGTAACCCATTGTGCCGCACAATATTTTAGAACTGTCGCCAGTGCCTGGACATCCTTCCCCAGCTTGAACGCCTTGATTAACCGATGAGCCTGTGCCTTGGCCATATATTCCCAGATTTCACCATCAAGTCGAGCAGCACTATCAGTCCCAAAATCTCTCTCAACAAATAGCAGCCAATAACCCTGGTTGCTCCAATAATTCTTTGCCCAGGCATTAATTAATCCGATCAAAACCTCTTTCGGCTGTTCCAGCAGTTCACTTTGGAGCATCTCCCAACTTACTTTTCCCGGTTCTGTCTCATAAACACTTAACATCCTTTAACTCCACCTTTCCCTGATTTAATTCTTTCTGCGTATAGATCGAAATTACCCCGCAGCAAAAGTCGACCGACTTCATCCAATTCTGTGGAAATATCGCCTTCATCAATTTCCAGCAATCTTTGCAGCATGAAACCATCAATTGCTGCATTGATAATAATTGCGGTTGCCCTGCTGGTTTTGGTCCTGGGCACGCGAAATACTTCGGTGACAATTGTTTCTATTGAATCAAGCCATAGCCGATATTTTTTGTGAATGTTAGTTTTTATTGCTTCGTTTCCCATGATTGCTTCAAGAAAGAGGTAGAATAAAATTCTATTATCGTCAAGACCTTCGATTCGCTCTTTAATCTTGTCTGTCAGGAAACCGATTATCCCTTCTTCAGTAACCTTTTCATCGATTTTTCCAGACTTGAATGCTTCAGCGATATGATATGATTCGCTGGTATGTGAATCCATAATGTCATAAAGCAGATCGTTTTTGGAGGGATAGTAATAATAAAGCGTACCGATGCTGATACCTGCCTCAGCAGCAATAGCCCGTAGGGTTGCTTTTTGCACACCCAACTCACTGACAGCTACTTTTGCCGCTTCAATAATCCGTTTTTTGGCATCACTGGATGTGTTCATGCAAATCACCCTTTAGTCAGTCGGTTGACTGACTAAAGTTTAAAATATTATGTTTATTTTGTCAAGAAGAAAGATTGTTCTTATTGTGCTTTTATTGTGCAGCCTGTCGCTAATTAGTAATGATTATTAATTTGTTGATATGAAAACGATAATAGGTTATACTTAACAAGTTTCCCGGCACGCTGAAATACTTTGAGCATGCTAAGGGCAAATCTTAAAATAGGTGATGGTCACCTGAGTCTTTCTAAGCAATTGGTGAAACCGAACTCACCTTTTTTAGTTGAAGCAGTTTACATCATATTTAGAAGGGAGGGAAATGAAAATGCTAATTTACTTATTGCAGTTGGACAAAATGAGGACATTACTAGCGGTTTTTATCCTAGCTGCAATTTTACTAATCCCTGCTGTATCCTATGCTGGTGATGAAACCGCAGTAGACACTCAGGCTGAATCTAGTTCTTCTGATACAGCGAGTGGATCATCAGAAAGTGAAGACAGTGCTTCCGCTGAAACCACTACTATAGGAAGTTCTTCTTCAAGCAGCACTACCGCTAGCGGGGGTACTATGAATACTGAAGGAGCCTCAGCTTCAACACCCAGTGCTGATATACCGGGAGAAAGTGAAGTGACAGCGGATAATAGCAACAATGACTTAGATTCAACAAGCGCTAACGAAAATGAAGATAGCCCTGATTCCGCTACACAATCTTCTTCTAGCGATGAGCAGCCTGCGGATTCAAACATCAACAACACTGACGAGCTAGTTTGCGATCCTGAACAAGACTCACAGGATACTAATCCCCAAGGTTCCGGCAGTGAAGAGCAAGTTGCTTCTGAAAATGAAGAAGTTGATATAAAAGAATCTGATCCTGCTGCTGATGATGTGGTAACTGATCATAACACCTCTGATAAAGAAGGATTATTTCAAGATACTGACATTGAAAACCAGGACAGCAATTTCGAAACTGAAGATAGTGATACTGAAGAGGTCCAAGCCGTTGCAGTAGTGGAGGAAGAAGAAGCTACAAGTGAACCTTCTAGTAGTAACAGCATAGCTGATACCAAAGATTCTCAGGATGGCAACTCTTACAAGGCAGAGATTGAAGTTGCTAACGGACCTCCTCATATGGAGCCTGACGAAAATGCAAATGTAAAGGTCACCTTCACCGAACTTGGTGAAGTCACCCCATTGGGCTCGGCTCGCGTCTATCTTGATACTGTTTTTAATTATACCGATTACTCAGACGGCAATTCTGTTGGCCTATCAGTCAACTCCAGTTATGGCGATGATGGTGATTCTCGCTGGAACGCTGTCTGGCAAACTGTAGATACCCAACAAACCATACTGCTTACTGCAGATTATACTGATGCAAGCAATAATGGCTATCTAACAAAGGATGAATGGGTCTCGGTTCTTTTTAACGCCCAGGCACCTTCAAGTGAAGGAGAACATGAGTTTGAAACCGCAGCCTGGACAGATCACGGAAGCACCACTATCAACAACATGCATCCCGATTACCGTGATCCAACCATCGTTGTTTCTGACGAGGTTTCTTACCGCATCATTGAAAATATCAACACTGGAGCTGAATTAAAACAAATCCTTGAAGATGGCAGCCGCACTAACGTTCCTGATCCGATGCCTCATCCAGATGAAGATCTCCTTGATTTAGAGATCGAGTACCAGTTTGATTTGCAGGTTGGACATCAATACACAGAAGGTGCGTTTTATGAATTTGCCCTCCCGGATGAATTTGCTGTTTACAACGAAGTCACCGGTGATTTGGTCGACGGAGAGTCCAATATTTTTGGACAGTACCTACTTACAACAAATGGAACAGTAAGACTTACTTTTAACGATCAAATCAGCGCTTATGAAGCATCAGGGCTGCAGGGATGGGTAAATTTCCAGACTGAAGTCCGCGAAGATCTTGATGGCGACCTGCGACGGGAAATTGAAATTAACATTCGTGATAACACCCTGGTCAAGATTCCGCTTAATTTTGAAGCAAAAGCGGGCTCATCGATCGACAAGAGCGGTGTGCCCAATCGTGGTGAAACAGCAAACCAGACCTACAACGCCGACTCAATTACTTGGGAAGTTGATTTCAACAAGGATCTACAGACTATTGGAAGCGCTGTTCTGAGCGATCCCCTTGGGGAAAACCTGGAGTTGGAAAATGGTTCTATTGAATTGTATTTCCTCAGGGTGCAGCTTGATGGTTCAGTTATTCAGGAAGCTGCTGTTGCTGATAATGATTATGAAATCGTTACCAGCGCTGACGATCCTGAAGTTGAAGGGTTTGAAATTCGCTTTAATAGCGAGATAAGTGATGCTTACCGTCTGGTATTTAGCACTGATATCGATGAAGATGGATTTACTTACACCAACACGGCTGAACTTAGCGGTAGTAATATAGAACCGCTTCTAGCAGCGTCAACCGTGGACGTGGATCGTGGGGCAGTGATTGAAAAAGAAGCAAGTGACTATGATCAGAATGTTCAGCTTGTTGATTGGGAAACTCGTATCAACTATAACCTGAAAGTGATCCCTGCTGCTGACTCTACAGTCACAGACACCTATGGGCCGGAACAGGTATTGGTTGACGGTTCACTGACCGTAAGCCTGGTTACCCTAGATGATGACGGTGTTGAAACAGGTGCAACCCTTGTAGATTCAGACAGCTATACATTTAATGAAGTCAAGGACATAGATGATAATATTGTCGGCTTTGAAATCACTTTCAATGACAATATAAACAGCGCCTACAAGATCAATTACCAGACCGAGCCGGTTGATCGGGTTTACGGCACTGTTACCCTTGACAATACTGCTGAATTTAGCGGTGAAAGTGACGGGGCCAGTCAAACCCTCGACCAGTCGATCCTTTCAAAAACACACCAAAAGGTGAACTACTCGGATAAAACCGTTGAGTGGGAAATTGTCATTAATCGTGATCAACACGAAATGAACAATCTGGAAATTACCGATACTTTTACCAACGGCGGGCTGACCATCACGCCAGGAGATCCCAGCAATCAGGAAGACCTTCGTAGTGCAGTTGCTGTGAGCGGCCTGCCGGTTGGAGTGGATTATGATATAGAACTTATCCCACTCATTGATGGAGATGGTTTCATTATTAATAACTTCCGCGATGGTTCAGGCAATCCGGTTACTATCGCAGAAACGATCACTGTAGCCTATACCACCATTTTTGCCTATGAAGATCTCACCAATCCTGCAGATAACTTCATTAATAATGTAAGATTGGATTGGTTGGATGTTGATAATGAGCCACGTAACCTTAATGTCACAGAGGTATTCTCACCGAATGATGAAACTAGGCAGAACGGTTACAAGGGTGGCTCTTACAATGCCCAGGAAAAGGTTATTACCTGGGAGGTAGGGGTTAACTACAACTTGCGGGAGATAGACGGTGTCCAGGTGTTTGACTACATCCTCGGCAACCAGACCCTGGTTGATGATTCGATTACCGTTTACAATGCAACCATCGAACAAAATGGCGAGGTGAACCGGGGAGCAGATCCCCTAACAGTTGGAACCGATTACCAGCTGGATCTTTCTGTAACCGGCCCCGATTCTGAAGATAATCCAGGCTTTAGGATTACCTTAGGCGACATTGACGCCCTATACATCATCGAGTACCAGACAAGTCTGGATGACAGAATTATTGCCGGGCAGTATGACAATACAGCGTACCTTTACTCAAACGATGAATTACAAACCGAGCTTGATGCTACTGTCAGCAACCAGAACTGGGGTATCTATACCAGTAAACAGGGTAGCAATGAAGGCCGTACCGTTACCTGGCAAATTGATATCAACCCCGGCCTGTCGCAGCTAACCAATGTGGTTATTGAGGACAGCCTTAGTCCGGGTCAGCGTATAGACCAGGATAGCATTAAGGTCTACACTACAACGATTACCGGTGAAGACGGCAGCTATGGAAGAGATGCTGAGCTCACACGGGACACAGATTACGCAGTCACTTTCTCCGGCGACCTCAACGATGGTGAGAACATGGTGTTGAGCTTTATCGGTGTTTACAGCACTATAGACACGGCATACATCGTTGAATACCAGACCTTTATCGAGTTTGTATTTCAGGGCGAGGTTTCTAACAGCGCTGTATTAACTGCTACCACAGAAGAATTGCCTGATGATACCGGTGATTCAGAAGATATTGGCGGCAGGATTACCTCCGGCGAAGGCGGAATCAGCGGGTTTTTAGGACGTCTTGTCGTCCGCAAAACCGATGTCTCGACAGGATCACTGCTGCCGGGAGCGGAGTTCGAATTGCGTCATGAATCCGGAGATACAGTTATTGCTACCGCAACATCCGGCGCCAATGGGACTGCTGTATTTAACAGCATCCTTTTTGGTAACTATAGAGTTACCGAAGTGCAGCCTCCTTCAGGTTACGATATTGATGATCGGGACCCCCGGGAGGTTACAATTAACAGCAGTTCAACCACTGTTACTTTCAGCAACACCCAGTTGACCGATGAGAATGGTAACGGTGATAACGAGGACCCTGGTGATAATGGAGACAACGGATCATCCGTAGGCGGTGACCCAGGTTCGGGATTTGTCAACGGAACTGGTAACCCTCATTTCTGGCAAACATTAAGCTCAGGCATCCAGAGTTCACATCCCGGTAAAACACCTGATTCGGAAACACAGTTATCCGGAAGTGTCAGGGAATTGCCACGCACAGGAGGAATTGGTATATTGCAAATTTTCTTCCTATCCGGGCTTGTCATAACAGCAGGACTCTTTGCCTTTATCAAAGGTTTGAGGACAAACGAAAAGTAAAATTTACAACAACGAATAATTTGTATATAAACTGTTTTTTTATATTAAGGCCGTCTGCTTGGCAGGCGGCCTTTTTCCTTCTCTTAAATAATATCACGGCTTTGTTTTGTTCGGTTTGAAAAAAACAAGATTTTTTATTTGCAAGGCATAGATCCTAGATAAAAAAAGCGTGAGCAGATAGAAA
>Ga0180433_10010822_pt1 | contig 10911 bp, 11 predicted proteins | sample SS_ome_8_FD_132980 | JGI IMG/M metagenome (GOLD analysis project Ga0180433, IMG submission 132980) | Hypersaline lake sediment archaeal communities from the Salton Sea, California, USA - SS_1_D_1 metaG | ecosystem: Environmental > Aquatic > Non-marine Saline and Alkaline > Hypersaline >...
GAGAACCAGACATCGGCAAAGGCTTTTAAGAATAAGCTTGAGAGGAGGAATGTTAAGGTATATACACATGGTTTAACAAAAGGTTATCCTACTGATGTTGATCTTATTGTCAGTGATACAGGCTATGGTGAGAATGATATGATCAGGACGACAAGACCTATTGTTATTGTTACAGGACCTGGCCCCGGTAGTGGTAAGCTGGCTACATGCCTGAACCAGTTGTACCATGAATATAAAAAAGGGGTAAATGCAGGGTATGCTAAATTTGAGACATTCCCGATATGGAACCTCCCACTCAAGCACAAGGTGAATATAGCTTATGAAGCTGCTACAGTTGACCTTAAAGATAAAAACCTTATTGACCATTTTCATCTTGACGCATATAATAAGAAAGCTGTTAACTATAACCGTGACATAGAAGCTTTTCCTTTGTTGAAGAGGATCATAGAGAAGATCACAGGTAAGGATTCTTTTTATAAATCTCCGACTGATATGGGTGTTAATTGTGCAGGATTCGGTATAACTGATGATAATGTTGTGCAGGATGCTGCTCACCAGGAGATAATAAGGCGCTATTTCAGGTGTGCCTGTGAATATGCTATGGGATTTGTCGAGAAAGACATTTTAAATCATGCCGAACTTATTATGAAAAACAGCGGTGCTGCTGCAGAAAACAGGAATGTAGTCATTCCTGCCAGGGTTGCTGCTGCTGAAGCTGTAACTACGGGCAAGGGGAGTGACGGGATATATTGTGGAGCAGCAATTGAACTGGGAGACGGAAAGATTATCACAGGCAAGAACTCACCTTTGCTACATGCTGCATCAAGCCTTATACTAAATGCAACAAAACACCTTGCAGGAATTCCTGATGATATGCACCTTCTTCCGGAAAATATTATTGATTCTATTACATTTTTTAAAAAGGATGTATTAAAAGGAAAAATGGTAAGCCTTGACCTTGAGGAGACACTGATAGCATTGTGTATTAGCGCTACATCAAATCCCGCAGCACAAAAAGCTGTTGAGAACCTGAAAGACCTGAACGGATGTGAAATGCACCTGACTCATATTCCGACACCGGGTGATGAGGCAGGCCTGAGGAAACTGGGTGTTAACCTGACAACAGATCCTGACTTTTCTTCAAAAAGCCTGTTTATTTCTTAAATTATGCCTGCCCTTTTAAATACCGACAGGATAAGTCCGTATGTTAGTATTGATGTCCATCACCCTTCATCTCCGCTTCTGTGATCTTAACTTTATTCAGTGATCTCCATGCATACCAGATATATGCTATGACAAAAGGTATCAGAAGGGATACGTAACTCATTGCCGTAAGCGTATAATGGCTTGATGAGCTGTTCTCAATTGTCAGGGAACTTTGCAGGTCGAATGTTGAAGGATAGAAAGCGGTATTGTTAAAACCTGCTGTCATAAATAATGAGAATACCACCATAATGGCTCCTCCGCCTGTACACCAGAATCCCTTTTTGCTTTGCCTGGACAGGGTTATATATATACCTGATAAAACACTCAGTATTCCGGTAATGCAAATTGCCATTACCAGTGGCATTTGCAGCAGATTATTCAGGTATTTGTATTTTTCCATGAAAACGTTTTTTGTAACAGGGTCAATGGCAAAACCCTGCTGTGTAAGAAGGAATGTCAGGAATGAAAGGAATACTGCAAGGAATGGGATAGAGTTGTATCTCAGATGCCTTTTTGCATTTGTATGAATATTTTGATCGTCAATAGTATTTATAAAATATAGTGTTCCCAGCATCCTTGCCAGGAAGAACACTGAAAGGCCGAGAAGAAGATTTTGTATGTTAAGGGCAGCTTCCAGTCCGTGTGTTGCTGTTTCCCATCTTGAGATCACCGGGTCGGCAGCGTCTGTTATCCTTAGCTTGTCAACGGAGAATTCCGAGCCTGTAAAAAAAGTGCTTACTGCTGCACCTATAAGTATTGTACCGAGCAGCCCGTTGATGAAGAGGAAAGTGTCAAAGGTTTTCCTTCCAAGGAAGTTATTTGGTTTGTTACGGAATTCATAGGATATTGCCTGTATCACAAAAGAAAACAGTATAAGAAGCCATACCCAGTATGCACCACCGAAACTTGTTGCATAAAAAAGCGGGAAAGAGGCAAAAAATGCACCCCCGAATGTTACAAGTGTTGTAAATGCCAGTTCCCACTTCCTGCCTATGGAATTTATCAGCATAGAACGCTGCAGGTCGGTTTTGCCGACCTGGCTGATAAGTGTCTGCCCGCCCTGGACAAACATAAGAAATACAAGGACTGAGCCAAGTAGAGATATTATTATCCACCAGTATTGCTGCAATGCCAGATGTGAAAGTTCTTCAAACATATCTACCTCCTTTCCTTTTTAGATTCATCTAATCCTTTAGGTCCGATCTTTATTTGCCTTAGCATGATCTTTATTTCTGCAATAAGGAGCGTTGTGAACAATATCAGGAACAGCCAGAAAGTAATCTGTACATTCCCGGTGCTCAGATGAGATGTGGAAACCATAGTTGGCAGTATATCCTGGATTGTCCAGGGCTGACGCCCAACTTCCGCAACAACCCATCCAAGCTGCGATGCCAGGTATCCTAATGGTATTGACAGGATTGCAAGCCGCAGTGCCGGCCTTTTCTTTTCAATAGTACCTTTTCTGAGTAGCCAGAGGATGAGGGCGAACAGAAAGATAAAGAAGAACCCGAGTCCCACCATGATATGAAAGCTATAAAACGTGAGGGATATATTGGGAATAGTGCTTTTTTTGTCCGGCAGGAAACCGTATCCGAAATATTTATAATTGTCTTTAAATATCTCCAGTTGTTTCACTGCCTCAGCCATATTATTATTTTTTTTGGCTGCTTTATATTCTGCAAGCGCCCTTATTGCCTTTTTGCCTGTTGCCATTTTTTCTTCAGACGGAATAATACCCTGCTTTTTATTCCCATATACCAGGTCATTTATCCCGGGCACAAAGGCATTAAAGTCTTTATAACCGAGGAATGACAGGAGCTTTGGTATTTTAAGTGCAAAGACATAATCTTCGCTGTCATCACCGGGTTCTTTATCATGGTTAAGTATGCCTATCAGAACGAGGGGCGCTCCTTCAGATCCCTGGTACAGTCCTTCCATGGCAGCAAGTTTCATGGGCTGGTATTTGGCAACGTATGTTGCTGAGCTGTCACCATTTATAGCAATGAATATTGCAGACAGAAGTCCGAACACGGCGGCAATGTGCATACTTTTCCGGGCGACCATGATATGTCTTTTTTTCAAAAGGAACCAGGCGCTGACACCGGTAACGAATAATGCGGACACTACATAACCGCTTGATATTGTATGCAGGAATTTATGTATTGCCACAGGGGACAGTAGTATTTCCCAGAAATTGATCATCTCATTACGTGCAGTATCCGGGTTGAATTCCATACCGACCGGGTTCTGCATCCATGCATTGGCTACGAGTATCCAAAGGGCTGACAGGTTCGACCCGACAGCAACAAGCCATGTGGACAGGAGATGGAATTTTTTACTTACCTTGTTCCAACCGAAGAACATAACAGCAATAAAAGTGGATTCGAGAAAGAAAGCCATGATCCCTTCCACTGCAAGTGGAGCTCCGAAGATGTCACCGACAAACCAGGAATAGTTCGACCAGTTGGTGCCAAACTCGAATTCGAGGATTATGCCTGTTGACACTCCTATGGCAAAATTGATCCCGAAAAGGGTCATCCAGAATTTTGTGATACGCTTCCATTCTTCATTTCCTGTTCGCACATATTTAGTCTCCATAATTGCCACAATAAATGAAAGTCCCAGGGTAAGCGGGACAAAGATCCAGTGGTACATGGCGGTAAGTGCGAACATACCCCTTGACCAGTCAACCAACGACATGTCAATTCCATTCATTTTTCCGGGTTTTTATTAGTAGTTATTACTTCAATTACATAATTGCTTTTTTCTTCTTCAGATGAGAATTTTGTGCTGAGAAAATCTTTGAAAAAGAATAATTTTAAGATAGCGAACATGATAAACAGCTTGATAAGAATTATAAGCCATAGCTTTTTCCCAAGCCTGCCCATATTTTTAAAACCATCAATATAAAGAGAAGTAATTTTTTTAAGACTCATCAATTGTCACATTTTCAAATTTTTACATTTTCAAATTGCCAAATTTTCAAATTGTCAAATTAGAACAGTCCGGTAATGGTTCCGTCTTTATCAATATCAATATTTTCTGCTGCGGGCAGCGGCGGCAACCCCGGCATACGCATTATATTTCCTGCAATAGGAATGACAAATCCGGCGCCTGCTGCCAGCTCAACTTCCCTGATCTTGACAGTGAATCCTTCCGGTCTGCCTTTCAGATATGGATTATCTGACAGTGACTTTTGTGTTTTTGCGATACATACCGGCAGTTTATCAAGCCCAAGATCTATAATATTTTTTATGTCTATTTTAGCCTGAACAGAATATTCCACGTTAGCCGCACCATAGATATTTTCAGCTATAGTATTGATCTTTTTTTCAATATCTGAATTAAAGCTGTATAGCGGTCTGAAACCGGATTTTCCTTCATTTATCACCTTTATTACTTTTTCTGCAAGGTCAACAGTCCCTTCACCGCCTTTTTCCCAGCCCTCTGCAACAGATGATTCATAACCGAGGGTTTTGCATCTTTCCAGAACAACATTGATCTCTTCATCAGTATCACCTGTGAACTTATTCACTGCAACAACAGGAACAAGATTGAACATTCCGATATTTTCCAGATGCTTCTCCAGGTTAGGCAATCCTTTTTCAACTGCTTCCGGATCAGGATCATTTAATTCCTTTAGTTTTTTCCCTCCATGGTATTTCAATGCCCTGATAGTTGCAACCACAACAACAGCTTTTGGAGACAGACCTCCATACTGGCATTTTATATTAAGAAATTTTTCAGCTCCCAGGTCTGAGGCAAATCCGGCTTCTGTTACTACATGCCCGGAGATGGTCATTCCCATTTTTGTTCCGAGAATGGAATTTGTTCCCTGGGCTATATTTGCAAACGGGCCACCATGAATAATGGCAGGTGTGCCTTCAATTGTCTGCACAAGGTTAGGTTTAATAGCGTCTTTCAACAATGCTGCCATAGCACCCTGGGCTTTGAGGTCTTTGGCGAAAACAGGCTTGCCGTCATAAGTATGTCCCACGAAGATATTCCCCAATCTTGTTTTAAGGTCATCAATATTTTTTGCCAGGCATAAAACAGCCATTATTTCCGATGCAGCAGTTATATCGAATCCTGACTCCCTGGGCATACCATGTTTTGGACCGCCAAGTCCGACAATTATATTACGCAGTGCGCGTTCATTCATATCAATTACACGTTTCCACCTTATAGTACGGGGATCTATGCCAAGGGTGTATTTCAGGTTCTGAAGGTTATTGTCAATAAGCGCTGCCAGAAGGTTATGCGCTTTTTCCACTGCAGCCAGGTCACCTGTAAAATGCAGGTTTATCTCTTCCATAGGCAGTACCTGTGACATTCCGCCTCCTGCAGCACCTCCTTTAAGTCCGAATACAGGACCCAGCGAAGGCTCCCTTAATACCACAGTTGTGTTTTTGCCTATTCTGTTCATACCCTGTGCAAGACCTATTGATACGGTTGTCTTTCCTTCACCTGAAGGGGTGGGAGTGATGGCAGTGACCAGTATAAGGTTGGAGTTTTTAACCCTGCTCTCATCAATCAGCGAAAGAGGCAGCTTTGCCTTATATTTACCGTATAATTCAAGGTCGTCAGGTACTATTCCTGCATTCTCAGCTATTTCGCTGATATGTTTGAGTTTTACCGATTGTGCGATCTCAATATCTGATTTCATAATAAATATTATTTGAAATGTTAATTGAAATTATATCCAATAATAATAAAAATTCAGGTATTAACCACTACCGGGTTCCAAATTCCAAGTTCCAAGTTCCAAGTTCCAAGTTCCAAGTGCCTTCTCACTTAAACACCACTCCGGTTTCCTTATACCACAGAATAAAATCAAGGTATTCAAGTGGTATATAAATATTTTCAGAGAATTGTTTCATTTTACTCTCGATCTCAAGGTATTTTTTTTCAGTGATTGTCCCGGGAATCTCTTTGATAATATGCAGTGATTTCAGATTTTTAAGGATATGCCTGTCAAGTATGGCTGTTTGTTCAACAAATCCTGTATTTCTTAGAAAATGACTTGCCTCCTTATATCCCATGCCTTTGATATTTTCCACGAGCCATTTCCTTTTATCATTGATATTACTGATATTATCAAGGATATTTTTAAGGTATGTTTTTTCTCGTTTATAAAAAGAATCTCTTGCAAGCGCCAGATATTTGGCTTTGTTATTTTTAAACCTGACAATATTTAGAGTACTGCTTATCTTTTCCGGTGGTGCGGCATAAAGATCTCCTGAATTATCTAAGATGGTTATGGCTTTCCATGCGTTTTTTGCTTTGGATTGGGGAGTGAGAAGGCAGAAGGCGAGTTCCATGAATATTTCTTTATCCGAACCGTTGTTCCACAGATGTTTAAATTGTCTTATCCTTTCAGAAACCTCCGGTTTGATATTATTATATATATCTTTTATGCCGCTATACATTGTTCGATCAATCTCGTATCAATCTCATATCAATCTCATATCAATCTCGTATCAATCTCGTATCAATCTGTTTCACCCAATCACCCGATACCAAGTCCCAAGTTCCAAGTTCCAAGAATTTTCCCTTATACCTTTATACCCTTATACCCTTATACCCTTATACCCTTATACCCTTATACCCTTATACCCTTATACCTCCTACTTCCCGGGAAGTATAGCGTACATCAGTTTTTTCCCTAATGTTCCGAGGAATATTGCGCATATAAGTGAAAGGAGAGTCAGAATAAGTATATATAGCCTGATATTTTCAACCGGTCCGTAATACAGAACAATAACAGCAAGGGCTATAGACAGCAGTAAAAGGATTGCGCCAACTATCATTTTTAGCACCAGGGCTTTGGTGAAGTATTTTTTGAACCTTGTTTTTCCGTCAATAATACCACTGATAATAGCCGCAACCACTGTCAGAGGTATGAGTACCGAGAGGAATTCAACGACAGTTATAAGCTCATTGCTGTAAAAGGAGCAGGCATAATTAAAGATCAATATAAGAAAGATAAGCGTTAAAAAGGTTTGGGGAAAATGCACTGCAATAGGGTGGAGGTCAAGTCCGAGTAGAAATTTCCTTCTTGCAGAAATATTTTCTTTGTACGGTTCGAAAGCTTTCCGTGGTACGCCACATGCAGGGCATCTGTCTCCCAGTTTGCCCTCTTCAATGACATAACCACAAGGCTTACATCGCATTTGTTGGGACATAATTATTCCTCCTCAAATTCGTCTTTCCCTGCTCCGCAAAGGGGGCATGTCCAGTCGTCGGGCAGATCTTCAAAAGCTGTTCCCGATTCGATACTGTTATCAGGATCGCCGGTTTCAGGATCATAAACATATCCGCACAGTGTACAAGTGTATTTTTTCATAGTTAAACGATTGTATTAGTTAATATTATAGATACCGGATACCGGATCTAACAGCTAATAGCTAACAGCTAACAGCTAATAATTGTTTTCTTTTATCTGAAAATGCGCCTGCGGATGCTGGCATGCCGGGCATATATCCGGTGCTGAATTGCCTGTATGGACATAACCACAGTTTCTGCATTTCCATTGTACAGAGCCGTCTCTTTTAAATATTATTCCATCTTCGAGATTTTTCAGGAGTTTAAGATATCTTTTTTCATGCTCTTCCTCCACTTTTGCTATCATCCTGAAAGTGTTTGCCACTTCGGGGAAGCCTTCCTCATCGGCAATTTTTGCAAATTCGGGATACAGTTCCGTCCATTCCTCGTTTTCACCCATAGCCGAAGCTTTCAGGTTCTCTGCTGTATTTCCGATCTTACCTGCCGGGTATGATGCTGTGATCTCGACCATCCTGCCCTCCAGGTATTTAAAGAATTTCTTAGCATGTTCTTTTTCATTCATGGCAGTTTCTTCAAAAATACCGGATATTTGTTCATATCCTTCTTTTTTTGCCTGCTTTGCAAAATAGTCATACCTCATTCTTGCCTGTGATTCACCGGCAAATGATTTTAAAAGATTTTGTTCTGTTTTACTACCTTCAAGTGTTGCCATTTTTTTGTATGGTTTTATAATTAATAATTATTTTATTTCATAAACAAAAATAACCAATTTTCAAATTGCCAAATTACTTACTCCCACATACCTGGACACATGCCGTTCGTGATCGTCCCGATTACTCGGAACTCAGAGTTGTCACATTTCCAAATTAATTACTCAGTTTTTGTTTCATCTACGAACACCCTTTGTGCAAATTCCCTGTCCAGCATAAACAGTCCCTGACCACTGCCCTGGAGCCGTTTCAGTTGCTGAAGGACCTCGTCTGCATTGGCTTCTTCCTCAACCTGTTCTGCAATAAACCATTGCAGCATGTTTAGTGTGGCATGATCTTTTTCTTCATAAGCAATATCTGCAAGATTATTGATCATCCCGCTAACCTTTTTTTCGTGTTCAAGGGTATTCTCAAACACATCAACGGGATCTTTCCATTCTGATGGTACAGCATCAATAGGTTGCAATATCACTCTTCCGCTTCGTTCATTTACAAAATCAAAGATCTTAAGTGCGTGTGATACTTCTTCATGGTATTGTACCTTCATCCAGTTGGCAAATCCCGGGAGATCAGTGTCTTCGAAATATGCTGACATTGAAAGGTACAAATAGGCAGACCACAGTTCAGCATTGATCTGCTTATTAAGTTCTTCTTCTATTCTTTTGCTAAACATAATTAGGATATTTTATTACAACAAAATTTTTTATTATAACAAATTAGTAATTCAATTGTTCAATTGCTACATTTCCCAGATAACGACGTCATTGCGATCCCGACTTGTCGGGTGAAGCAATCCCACCCACTCAATCTCGTATCAATCTGTTTCATCCAATCATCCAATCATCCAATTATCAAATTATCCAATTATCAAATTATCAAATTTCCAAATTATCTAATTATCAAATTATCTAATTATCTAATTATCTAATTATCAAATTTCCAAATTTCCAAATTGATTATCCACTCCTCCAGTTCCCGTGCAGATTACAATATTCCCTGGCATATACATCCTGTGCATCTGTTTTGAAAAATGCTTCGGGTTTTTCTCCCGGGTTAAGGAATTTCGTATATACTTCGTTTCCTGCAATAAGCTCAATCCATTCAATATAATGGTCTTCAACCATCGGATGCTCCACTTCGCCTACAAACACTTTATATCCGCCTTCGACCTTTTCGATCTTTGGAACATGTTTTTCCTGGGCTGCATCAACCGTGTTTTCCTGGCGGAGTTTCATTTTTTCATTACAGCAAACCAATGCCGGCATGCCTTCATGCATTATTTCAATGATATTTCCGCATATATCACATTTGTAAATCTGAAGTCTTTTTGTCATAATTTATCCTCCTGAAATTTTTGTTAAAATAGAAATTATTGGTTTATATTTTTATGATAAATGTTTTATAATAATATGATAAATATTTTGTTTATCAATAATAGTCGGACATAGAATAATATTTAATGAACTGCACTCTTTCAAAAGCAGTTGCATCTTTGGTGTTTTCATGATTCATTTTTCCGCGAAAATCATTAATATTATTATAACCTTTTTCTTCCATCCATTTTGCCAGCTCTTTAAGAATAACCTGTATTTGTCCGGGGCCGTTTTTATAGATCGTTGAAACAACCTGTACTGCATTGGCGCCCGCAAGCAACTGTTTTATCACACCTTCTGCCGTATGGATACCTGTGGATGCAACCAGGTCGCATTGTACCCTGCCGGAAAGCAGGGCGATCCATCTCAGGGATGTTGATATCTCTTCAGGAGTGCTCAATATGTTAGTTGCCCTGAATTCATAATTGTTTATGTCAAAATCAGGATTGTAATACCTGTTGAACAGCACCATACTGTTTACGTTTTTCGTCCAGCTGATCTTTTGTATCAGGTTTGCCAGTCCTGAAGAAAAGCATCCTATTTTTAAAGCAAGAGGAACAGATACTGTCTTATCGATCTTTTCGATCAGGTTGAAATAGATTTTTTCGTAATCCCTGCTGTCTTTTGTTTCATCAACAGGCAAAAGAGATATATTTAATTCTAGTGCATCAGCCCCTGCTTTTTCAATATTCCTGGCATAAGATATCCATTCTTTATCTGAAAAACAGTTTATACTTGCAATAACCGGGATCCCTGCATTTTTTTTGACTGATTCAATAAGATCAATGTAATCACTAAGATAATGGTCTTTACTGTATTCTTTTATGTACCCCATGTCAACCGGGTAGTTAGTGTCATTGCTCCCAAGGTTCATCTCTGTTTCATAAGCTATTTGTTCTTCGAACAATGATTTCAGAACAACTGCTGCTGCCCCGTTCTCTTCAAGATCCCTGATCTTTTCAACTGAGTTTGTCAACCCGGAACTTCCGATGATCACGGGATTTTTTAATTGCAATCCCATATATTTTACTGAAAGGTCGGTCATGATATTTCTATTTTATTAACATTTTTAGATAATTATCTATCAATATCTCTGATGATATTGATTTTTTAAATATAAAAAAATATCCATTAAAATAATATGTTAATAATTAGTTTTTCTATTGTGTTATATATCACCCAGGTATTTTCTAAGGAGCTTCCGTCTGGGTTTGTATTTCATACGTTTGATTGCTCTTTCTTTAAGTTGTCTCGCTCTTTCTTTGGACATATCCAATATCTTGCTTATATCTTCAAGGGTTTTTTGCGGAGTATTTATACCGAAATACATTTCAATA
>Ga0180433_10010823_pt1 | contig 10911 bp, 15 predicted proteins | sample SS_ome_8_FD_132980 | JGI IMG/M metagenome (GOLD analysis project Ga0180433, IMG submission 132980) | Hypersaline lake sediment archaeal communities from the Salton Sea, California, USA - SS_1_D_1 metaG | ecosystem: Environmental > Aquatic > Non-marine Saline and Alkaline > Hypersaline >...
ACAGACTCCGGCGGCCTTCAGGAAGAGGCGCCCGCCCTCGGCAAACCCGTGCTCGTGTTGCGACGGACGACGGAGCGGCCCGAGGCGGTCGATGCGGGGACCGCCCGTTTGGTCGGCACCGACCCCGCCACCATCGCGGCCGAGGCCTCACGCCTGTTGGATGACCCCCAGGCTTATGACGCCATGGCGCGCGCCGTGAATCCCTTTGGTGATGGCCAGGCCAGTCAGCGGATCCTGGAGGCATCACTGGCCCTGCTGGAGGCCTGACAACACGGTCGCCTTGAGCCGTCATGCTGATTGGATGCCCCCGGGAGGTACGGTTCGCCCATGACTCGCCAACCCCGCCGTTATGCCGTGTCGCTCCACCTGGTGGGCGGACAGACGGAACAGGTGCATTTCTCCACACTGGATCAGTTCCAGCAGTGGTACCAGGGATTGGTCAATGCGCCGAGCCAGGGCGGTTTCATCAACGTTCCCCTCAGTGAACTGGATGGGGAATATCTGGTGGTGCGCCCCGATGCGGTGACCGGTCTGCGGGTGGAACCTCAATTCGCGTCCCTCGATGACACCTGAGCGGCTGGGACTGCTCTGGGGCATCACCGTGTTTGCCGGCGCCGGTGCGCGTTTGCTGGCGGCCCTGTCCGGTTTGCCGGGGGTGGTGCTGCTGCTTCTGGCGGGATTGTTGATCGGCCGCTCCGGCCTGGGACTGGTGGAGCCCCTGGATCTCGGCCAGGGCCTGGAGACGGTGGTGGGGTTGCTCGTGAGCCTGGTGCTCTTCGACGGTGGCCTGAATCTGCGCCTGCCGGGCGACACGATCAAGGCGACGGTGCTACGGATTTTGCTGATCCGCTTGTTGCTGTCCCTCGCCGCCGGTTTGTTGGCGGCTCATTGGCTTGCCGGACTGGGCTGGTCGGTGGCGGCGGTGTACAGCGCCATCGTGCTCGCGACAGGGCCCACGGTGGTCACCCCTCTGGTGCAGCAGATCCGTCTGGCCCCACCGCTGGGGGATGTGCTGGAAGCGGAGGGGCTGGTGCTGGAGCCCGTGGGGGCGGTGCTCGCGTTATTGCTGCTCGAATTGCTGCTGGGCGATCTGCATGGCTGGCGGGGTCTGGCGATCGGTCTGCTCTCGCGCCTCGGCGGCGGGGTGCTGATTGGACTGGCCTGCGGCTGGCTGCTTTCCGAGGCCCTGCGACGCCTGAAGCCCGATCCATCGGTCGGGTTGCGCTTGCAGCTCACCCTTGGGGTGTTGTTCCTGATGTTCGGCGCCTGTGAGTGGTTGTTGCCCGAGTCGGGGTTGCCGGCGTCGGTGGCAGCTGGCGTGGTGGTGGGTCGTCGCCCCTCCACGGATGCGGCGCAGCTGGATGAACTGATCAGGGAACTGGCTCGCCTGGCGATCACGATGCTCTTCCCCCTGCTGGCGGCCGATGTGTCCTGGGCGGAACTGAGCCCACTCGGTTGGGGTGGGGTCAGTTGTGTGTTGGTGCTGATGGTGTTCGTGCGACCGGTGGCGGTGAGTGTCGCCACGATCGGCTTGCCCCTGGACTGGCGTCAGCGCCTGTTTCTCGGTTGGTTGGCGCCACGGGGCATCGTCACCGCTGCGGTGGCTTCGCTGTTCGCGATTCGTCTGGAGCAGGCGGGTGTGCTCGGGGCGGGACGCCTTCAGGGCCTGGTGTTTCTCACGATTTTGATGACGGTGGGCCTGCAGGGATTGACGGCCCAGCCTCTGGCTCGTTGGCTCGGTTTGATTGCTGCCGACGAGGAAGGATCAGCAACAGCGGTGGATCCGTTGCCGGTCGTGGCCGATTCGAGCCAGTAAGCCCCAGGTGGTCATCAGGTCTGGCCCCTGCAGGCGACCGAGCAGGGCGGCACGAAGACTTTTCATCATCAGCCCTTTTTTCACACCGGCCTGCTCAACCGCCTGTTTCAGCAGCTCCTGGCCGCGCCCGTTGTCGGTGCCATCCCAGGGTGAAGCCTCCAGCAGGCTGTTCAGGGCCTGAAGGGCCGCCCTGGCACCGTCCTGGTCCAGTTGCTGCAGGCCATCGCTTTCCAGCGCCGGTTCCTCGAAGAACGGGCGCGCCTGCTCCACGCCATCATTCACCAGGGTGAGGGAAGGACCCAGCAGAGTGGCCAGATCCCTGCCCCAGCTGCCGTCGTTCCCAGGCAGGCTCCAGCCTTCCTGCTGCCAGAGGGGCTGGAGTGCCGTCAGCAGCTGGTCGGTATCCCAGTCGTGCAAGACCTGGGCGTTCAGCCAGTTGAGTTTGTCCCAGTCGAAACGGGCGCCGGCTTTGTTCACCCGCTCAAAGCTGAACACGGCAGCCGCTTCGGTGAGGCTGAAGCGCTCCTCCATCCCTTCGGGCACCGACCAGCCGAGCAGGGTCATGTAATTGGCGAGTGCTTCGGCGGTGTAGCCCATGGCGCGAAAGTCGCTGATCGAGGTGACGCCATCGCGTTTGGAGAGTTTGCGCCCCTCGGCATTGAGGATCAGGGGGGTATGGGCGAACTGGGGTGCGCTGAGGCCGAGGGCTTCGTAGAGCAGCAGTTGCTTGGCCGTGTTGGCGATGTGGTCTTCGCCGCGGATCACGTGGGTGATGGCCATGGCCGCATCGTCCACCACCACCACCAGGTTGTAGAGGGGGTCGCCGATGGCATCAGCGGCGGCCCGGCGGGCGATCACCATGTCGCCACCCAGATCGGATCCACTCCAGCGCATGGCACCGCGCACCATGTCAGACCAGGTGATGCTCGCCCCATCGTCGATGCGGAAGCGGATCACCGCCGTGCGCCCCTCCGCCTGGAAGGCGGCCTCCTGCTCAGGACTCAGATCGCGGTGACGGTTGTCATAACGGGGGGCCTGGCCCGAGGCGCGTTGTTGATCGCGCAGGGCGTTGAGTTCGTCCTCGCTGGTGTAACAGCGATAGGCCAGGCCGCGGTCGAGCAGGGTCTGGATCGCCTCCCGGTGTGCGTCCAGTCGTTCGCTTTGCACCACCGGTTCTTCATCCCAATCGAGACCCAGCCAGCGCAGCCCCTCGAGGATGTTGGCGGTGAATTCAGGTTTCGACCGTTCTCGATCGGTGTCCTCAATGCGCAACAGAAAGGCTCCACCCTTGCGCCTGGCGTACAGCCAGTTGAAGACGGCCGTGCGGGCCGTGCCGATGTGCAGGGTTCCTGTCGGACTCGGGGCGAGGCGAACGCGAACCGACACGGCTGGAGTGGGAACTGGAACGGGACCGACGGGGCTCGAACCCGCAACTTCCGCCGTGACAGGGCGGTGCTCTAACCAATTGAACTACGGTCCCAGGCTGACCAACAGCAAAGCGTCTGGCTTTGAGCAGCTGACCTGTGTCGCCTGCGCGACCAAAGAAGTATCAACCTCTGCCCTGCCCTCCGTCAACTGATGGGCTGGGCGGTGCCGGGCTGGCTGGAAGGCCGGATGGTGCCGAGGCTTGGTGATTTGATGCGAAAAGCGGATCAGATCGCGCAAAAACACCCAATCGCTGGAGTTGTTCGGGCTGGAGATTGCGCGCGAGGGGGGTGAGTGGCAGCTGATCGGGGATCAGAGGCTGCTCTCGCTGGAGTTCCGCGATGTGCAGAACGAGCCGTCCATTCAGGCTTGGTTGCTCAGGCTGCGGCAGCGAAGCCTGGACCTGTCGGAACGGCATGCAGAACTGGTGCCGCTTGGCCCAGGCAGCGACAACCCACACCACAACATAAAAAATCCTGCCCGACGAGAGCAGGAAGAGTCGCAATGACGCACAACCGGAATTTCAGGGACGAAATCCTGCCGGTTCAATCAAACGCACCTGATTGCCACGGGCTGTGAACTCACGACCTTGGTCGCTTTGCACCACCACGCGACCTCCGGATTTGACGCGGATCACACGGGCACGAACCCAGCCGAGAGCGGCTGACTCGAGCACCTTGACGACATCACCAGGTTGAAGATCCAACTCCATGCTCAAAACCGGGAAACTGCATGAGGGGGCATCGGACGCGCCGTGGAGGACTCGAACCCCCGACATCAGGTTTTGGAGACCTGCGTTCTACCAACTGAACTAACGGCGCAAGGCGATGGACCCCTCGACCATCATCGAGGTGATGGCACTGGATTGAACGAGGCCGAAACCTCAGCGATCGAAGCGCTGCTTCACGCGGGTGGCCTTGCCCACCCGTTCCCGCAGATAAAAAAGCTTCGCCCTGCGCACTTTACCCCGGCGCTCCACCTTGATGGAGGCCACCTGAGGGCTATGCAACATGAACACCCGCTCCACACCAATCCCTTGGAAGATGCGGCGTACTGTGATCGTGGCGTTGATGCCACCGTGACGCTTGGCGATCACCACACCTTCATAGGGCTGGACGCGTTCTTTATTGCCCTCACTGATGCGCACCCCGACGCGCACGGTGTCGCCAACGTAGATGTCGGGTAAATCGGATTTGAGCTGCGCGGCTTCAAAGTCCCGAATCAGAGCTTCAGGGCCCATCTTGGCGATGGCGGCTACTGCAGGGGTTTCAGCAATCGGTGCCGGGGCCTCAGCCCCGCTTTGATCTCGAGCGGTCGCGCTTGCTTCGCTTTCCGCTGTTGCCACCTCGGCGGCTGTCTCCTGTGCGGTGGTCTCGTTAGGGTCCGCTGCCATCCCAGCTCCGGGTAATCACGCCAAACAATTAGCTTACCCTTCCGTGCCTCCCTCCCTCCCTGGTGGCTCGCGATGTTGACTGTCGCTTCCAGCTCTGAAGCAGAAGGGTGGCGCCCGTGACGAGCATCCAGAGAAGGCCGAGGGCGTTGAGCAGCACCACGAAGGGCTCCAGATCGGAGCCGAGCCACTCCCCCTCATGCAGGGCCATCAACCAGTGCACCTGATCCCTGCTCACCCCACCCCAGTCGCGGGCGAGCCGATACGCCATCCCTGAACTGAGGGTGAGCAGCAGGGGCAACAGCACGAACGGGGCCAGCCAGCGGTGCCACTGACGCACGTGCTTGAGCCAGGCCATCACCAGTCACGTTGGTTGTTGACATTGATAGCGTGACGCCAAGGCGACTCTGCCGAGACCCCACCACCTGCGTCTTGATGAATCTGTTTGCAGACCTTCTGGCGGCGTCCAACGGAACGCAAGCACCTGCCCGTGCGAAAGCCACAGCCACCGGTCCCCGCATTCAGCACCGTCGTGGCGTGGAGGTGAAGTCGGCCAGGGAACTCAGGATCATGGCTCAGGCCAGCAAGATCGTCGCCACGGTGCTCCGGGAGATCATGGCGGCTGTGGAGCCGGGCCAGACCACCGCCGATCTCGATGCCATCGCCGAGAGTCGCATTCGCGCCATGGGAGCCACCCCCAGCTTCAAGGGGTATCACGGTTTCCCCGCGAGCATCTGCGCCAGCATCAACGATGAGGTGGTGCATGGCATCCCCAGCGCCAAGCGCGTCATCCGCTCGGGTGATCTGCTCAAAGTCGACACGGGTGCCTATTTCGACGGCTATCACGGCGACAGCTGCGTCACGATCTGCGTTGGCGACGTGCCGGAAGAGGCCCGCACCCTGAGCCGCGTGGCGCAGGAGTCTCTGATGGCCGGCCTGGGACAGATCAAAGCAGGCAACACGCTGCTGGATATCGCCGGCGCTGTGGAAGATCACGTCAAAGCACATGGCTACAGCGTGGTGGAGGACTACACCGGCCATGGCGTCGGTCGCAATCTCCACGAAGAACCGTCGGTGTTCAATTTCCGCACCAACGATCTGCCGAATGTCACCCTGCGACCCGGCATGACCCTCGCGGTGGAGCCGATTCTTAATGCAGGCAGCAAGCGCTGCCGCACCCTCAAGGATCGTTGGACCGTGGTCACCCGGGACGGCAGTCTCTCCGCCCAGTGGGAGCACACCATCGTGGTGACCTCCGACGGCTGCGAGATCCTCACCGATCGGGGGGAGAGTTGACTAGGCGGTTGTAAACCGCCCGCCCCAGCTCACTGAGGGGCATGACCAGGTACGTGAGGGGATTCGGGGTCACGATCACCAGCCGCAGGCCCAGCTCGGACTGGGCAAGGATCTGGCCGGCGACCCAGTCCGCCGACATCACGCCGATCGGATTGAGATCGGATCGGAATGGGCCGAGCACCAATTTGCGCAGAATCAGGTTCGACTGGGGCTGGCGCCGATACGCACTCCAGCGCAGGCTCACCAACTGCCCGATCAGGCGTTTGCTCAGTTCATAGGCTGGGCTGAGGGCCGGCTGAATCTCAGCCTCCGAGGTGTTCACCCAGAGCTCCCGCAGCCGCGGCGTGGCGCCAACTTCAGCGGCACTCGCTTCGAAGAGCTCCAGCAGTCGCCAGCTGCTCAGGGCATTGATCTCCAGGCTGCTGTTCAGGCTGGCCTTGCTTTGATCTCCCCCGGGATTGATCCCGTGGTTGAGCACCAGCACGTCCAGGTCGCGCAGCACGGGCCGGAGTGCCTCCTCCTGGCCGCATTGCCAGCGCACCCATTCCTGCTCTGGCTGGAAGGGTGGTTCACCGTGGGTCAGGCCCACCACATGGGCGCCGCGGGCGCGGAAGCGCCGGGCCAGGGCCTGACCGAGGGCGCCGCGGGCGCCGGTGATGCCCACCCTTCGGCCCTGCCAGCGCTGCTGGTGTTGGGAGATTGGGGCGGAATCGCTCTGGGCCATCACTCCAGCTTGGGGCATGCTTTGTGGGATTGGCGGAATCCTTGCTCACCCCTTCGATCGAAGCCCAGGTGGCGCTGTATGCGCCCTACTGCGGCGGTCGCCGTGCGGAACGCGCGTTGCGTAGGGCCCTGGAGCTGTGGCCCAGTGGGCATGTCCACGGCATTCGGTCGCTGGCGGGTTCGCCCGGCCATCGCTTTCGGCTCCAGTGGCAGGTGGTGGAGGCTCCCCTGCTGATCAGCGCCTGCACCCTGACGCTGCAGGTCGAGCCACCACGTTGGTTTCGCTTCAGCCTGGCGGCCCATCAGCTCATGGTCTCGTTGATGGAGCTCCACTCCGAAGGAGACGAAGCGCCCGATCTCTCCGATCGCTTCTGGCAGTGGCTGCTTCTGGAGGCTTCGGTGGAACGCGGCCAGGCTGATTCCAGTGCCCTTGAACGGAATGGGGACGCAGAGGGCCATTAAATTGACGGGCTGAACGCGCATCTGGGGCCGGTCATGGGCAACACCTTGCTGATCGGATCCTGTGAACCCTTCAGCGGCAAGTCAGCCTTGGTTCTGGGCTTGGCCCGACACCTGGCCGCTGGCGGCCATTCCGTCCGTTTCGGCAAGCCACTGGCCACCAGCTTCGACTGGACTCCGGCCGATGGGGCTCTGCCCGACCCCTTGATTGACGACGACGTCCGCTTCGTGGGAAGCACGCTTGGTTTGGCGGAGGACCAGCTCATTCCCTCGCTCCATCTGCTCTCACCCATCACCGCTGAGTCCCGCCTCGCTCAGGCCGAGCTCGATGCGGGCGAGGGGTTCCAGCGGCTCCGACAGGATCTGGCTCAGGGCGGAGAGGCTGTGACCTTGCTCGAAGCGGCCGGCAGCCTTCACGAGGGCCTGCTCTACGGGCTCAGCCTTGTGCAACTGGCCCATGGCCTCGAAGCTCCGGTGGTTCTGGTGCATCTCTGGCAGGACAGCCGCAGTGTGGAGGCGTTGCTCGCCGCCCGGGAGCAGTTGGGTGATCGCCTGGTGGGCATCGTGCTCAATGCGGTGACCCCCGATGAGGTGGACGAGCTGCAGCGTTATGTGGTGCCAGCACTGGAAGCCTTAGGGCTTGTGGTGTTCGGGGTGATGCCCCGATCGCCGCTGCTGCGTAGTGTCACGGTGGGGGAATTGGTGCGCCGCCTTGATGCGCGGGTGATCTGTTGTGAGGAGCGCCTCGAGCTGTTGGTCGAGACGCTGAGCATCGGCGCCATGAACGTGAATTCGGCGATGGAGTTTTTCCGGCGTCGTCGCAACATGGCGGTGGTGACCGGCGCTGATCGCACCGATATTCAGCTGGCGGCCTTGGAGGCCTCCACCCAGTGCCTGATCCTCACCGGTGCGGGCGAACCCCTGCCCCAGTTGATCAGTCGTGCCGATGAGCTCGAAGTGCCGTTGCTGAAGGTTGACCACGACACCCTGGCGACGGTGGAAGTGATCGAGCAGGCCTTTGGGCATGTGCGTCTGCATGAGGCGGTGAAGGCCACCTATGCCTTCCGTCTCGTGGAGGAGCACTGTCAGCTCGAGCAGATGTGCTCCGCCCTTGGCTTGCCATCCCGCTGACACTGCTAGCTTCAGATTCACATCGGCGGGATGTCATTGAGCCGCTCCCTAGACCTTCCTGCCCTCGATCGGGTTGACACCCTCGCCCAGGAACTGGCCCTGCTTCAGGACAAGGGCAAACGACGGATCGCCATCCTCGGCAGCCGTCATGTGCCGGTGGTGGCCATTCATCTGATCGAATTGATCGCCCGTTCCCTGGCACAGGAAGGTCATTCCCTGATCACGTCCGGAGCCCAGGGGGTGAATGCGGCCGTGATCCGCGGCGTGCTCGAGGTGGATCCGGCCCGTCTCACCGTGCTGCTGCCCCAGAGCCTGGAGAGGCAAGCCCCCGAGATCCGTGATCAGCTCGACCGGGTGCTCCATCTCATTGAAAAACCGGAACACGATGACCTGCCTCTGCCGATGGCGAGCAGCCGCTGCAATCAAGACATCATTAGCCGCTGCGATCAGTTGATCTGCCTGGCGTTTCACGACAGCGAGACCCTGCTCAACAGCTGCCGCAGTGCGGAAGACATGGGCAAGGTGGTGAGTCTTCTTTTCTTCGATTGATTCAGGGGTCTGAAGGCCTCGGCAGGCGAGCCATCACCTGTAGTCGGTTGCCGTCGCGGCCGGCCACCACCACGTGCTCGCCCAGGGCGATCGGTCGGTCGAGGTCGAGGGAGCTGGCGGCCCAGCTCTGGCCATGCCAGCGCACGCGCCCTTCACCGCCGGCTGGAAAAGGCGTGATCACTTCAGCCAGATCCTCCCGTTGCCGTGCCTGCCCCGGGCGGGGATTGCGCCGGGCCGACCAGCGGCTCAGCCACACGGTGCCGATCACGGTGAACAGCACGAACAGTCCGATCTGGATGCCGATGGGCACGGAGGCCAGTGCGGTGAGCAGCGAGAGCAGCAGTGCCGCCAGGGCGGCAAACATCAGTCCATCGAAGCTGGGTTGCACCAGTTCCAGGATGAGCAGCACACCGGCCAGCAGGAGCCAGATCAGGGGCACCCAGAACGCAGCCATTGGGAGGGGAGCCAGGCCTTCACACTCTGCTGCCTGGGGCAGCGATCGGCAGGCAGTTGCCCCTGCGCGATGCCATCCGTAGGGTCCGGATACGGATGGAGTGCGTCATGGAAGTGTTTTTTGGACTGCCTGCCTTGGTGCTGCTCGCCCTGCTGGGCGGCGGCAGCGTGAAGGTCACCAGCGGCGGACGCTCCAGGTTGGTGGAGCGGTTGGGCAAATACGACCGCGAGCTCCAACCGGGCCTCTCCTTCGTGTTGCCTGTGGTGGAGAAGGTGGTGAGCCATGAATCGCTCAAGGAGCGGGTGCTGGACATCCCTCCCCAGCTCTGCATCACCCGCGACAACGTCTCGATCGAAGTGGATGCCGTGGTGTATTGGCAGCTCCTGGAGCACTCTCGGGCGTACTACGCCGTGGACAATCTGCAGGCGGCCATGGTGAATCTGGTGCTGACCCAGATCCGTGCCGAGATGGGCAAGCTCGATCTCGATCAGACCTTCACAACGCGCAGTGAGGTGAACGAGCTGCTGCTGAAGGAGCTGGATGAAGCGACCGATCCCTGGGGGGTGAAGGTCACCCGGGTGGAGATGCGCGATATCAATCCGTCTTCAGGAGTGCAGCAGGCGATGGAGGCACAGATGACGGCGGAGCGGGAGAAACGGGCGGCGATTCTGCGCTCGGAGGGTGAAAAGGAAGCCCAGTTGAACGAAGCGCGCGGCCGGGCGGAGGCGCTGGTGTTGGATGCCAGGGCGCAGAAGGAGGCGCTGCTTCTGGAGGCGGAGGCCCAGGTGAAACAGCAGGAATTGCTGGCCAAGGCCAAGGCGGAGGCGGCATTGGAGCTCGCCAGCGCCCTGGAGGCGAATCCCAAGGCGGCTGAGGCGATGCGTCTGATGCTTGCCAAAGACTGGATGCAGATGGGCGAGCAGCTGGTTGATGCCCCGGCCGGCAGTGTGCTGATGGTCGACCCCCAGTCGCCTGCGTCCTTGCTGGCTGCCCTGAAGCAGTTCCAGCAAGGCCAGGTTTAGGCCCGGATCAGAGCCCTGAGCCCTTCCACATAGAGCAAACCTGTGCAGAACAGGGCGCTGGCCCAGCAGAGCCCCCGCAGGGGTGGCACGTTGCCCACGTAGGCGCCGATGTAAAAGAGGCGCAGCAGCGGTTGCAGCAATGCAGCGCCGATGGCGATGGCCGGAAGTGGGCCGGTGTGCAGGGCGGCGATCAGGGCGAGCAGGGCAGCGGGGGCGTGGAGGCTGAAGGCTTCGAAGCTGTTCTGATGGGCCCAGCTGGCCCGTTGGCCCCAGGCGGGGAGGCGATCAAACATCGCCCGGGGAGCGCCCATGTCGGCCATGGTGAAATCCGCCTGGGAGCGGGCGGCGCCCAGGGGCACGATGCTCAGCACCACCACGGCTCCGGCGAGCACCAGAGACCAGGCGAAAGGGGCCGCGTCAGACGCGGTGAACAGGTTGATCAAAGCCATCGGCAGCCAGCTGCAGTGCCCTTTTCTAAGCTGCGGGCAACCGGTACAGACGCCATGGCCAGCACCTACTCCTTCGACGTGGTTTCGGATTTCGACCGTCAGGAGCTGGTGAACACCCTGGATCAGGTGCGGCGGGATGTGAGTCAGCGCTACGACCTCAAGGATTCCGGAACGGAGATCGAGCTGGAGGAAACCGA
>Ga0180433_10010824_pt1 | contig 10911 bp, 9 predicted proteins | sample SS_ome_8_FD_132980 | JGI IMG/M metagenome (GOLD analysis project Ga0180433, IMG submission 132980) | Hypersaline lake sediment archaeal communities from the Salton Sea, California, USA - SS_1_D_1 metaG | ecosystem: Environmental > Aquatic > Non-marine Saline and Alkaline > Hypersaline > Sediment...
AAATATCCTTATAATATTAATATTCTGACTCAAAAAAAGGCACTTAAACTGATCAGGAATCGTGATAAGATTAAAAAATGGATCAGAATCATTATAAAGGAGCGGAAAAAAATGGCCATGCTACTTAAAGATTTACCTTTTGTCAGGAAAGTCTTTCCTTCCGATGCCAATTTTCTCCTTGTTAAAATGAATGATGCAAGAAAAATTTATGATTATCTGGCTGAACGCGGAATTATAGTCCGCGACCGCTCAAAAATTATATTATGTGAAGAAAGTCTGCGGATCACAATCGGCTCTGCCAGTGAAAATAACCGGTTAATAAAAGCATTAAATGAACTATTATAAATGTCTTAAAAAAATATCAACAAATGAAGAAAATACTTTTTATAGACCGTGACGGTACCCTGATCGAGGAACCCGAAGATGAGCAGATCGACTCCCTGGAAAAACTTGAATTCATTCCCGGTGTTTTTCATAATCTTTATCAGATACAAAAAAAACTCAGTTATGAGTTGGTTATGGTCACTAATCAGGACGGACTGGGGACAGATTTTTTCCCGGAAGAAAAGTTCTGGCCTGCTCATAATAAAATGCTTAAGGCTTTTTCGAATGAAGGGATTATTTTTGAGGATGTTTTAATAGACAAAAGTTCTCCTGAAGATAATGCAGTCACACGCAAACCACGTACAGGAATGCTTAAAAAATACATGAAAGGTAATTACGATCTTGCTAACAGCTTTGTGATAGGCGACAGGCTTACCGATATAGAGCTGGCAAGAAATCTTGGTGCAAAAGGTATCTTGCTAAACAATGGTGATTTGTCGGAAAAACTCGAAAAGAAAGGATTAGTTGATACATGTGTGATGATATCAGATGACTGGGATGATATTTATCGTTGCGTTGCCGCTCCTGAAAGAACTGTGGAGATAAGACGTAAAACCAGGGAAACTGATGTGGTAGTTGGATTAAACCTGGATGGAGCGGGAGTTTGTAATATTTCAACGGGACTGAACTTTCTGGATCACATGCTGGATCAAATTTGCCGTCACTCCGGTGTCGATCTTAATATTTCGGTAAAAGGTGATCTTGAAGTGGACGAGCATCATACTATTGAAGATACGGGTCTCGCGCTGGGTGAAGCATTTAAAAAAGCGATAGGCGATAAAAAGGGAATGAACAGATATGGGTTCTGCCTGCCTATGGACGACTGCCTTGCCGAAGTGGCAGTCGATTTTGGCGGACGACCGTACCTTGTATGGAAAGCAAAATTCAAACGTGAAAAGTTGGGAGACGTACCAACCGAAATGTTTCGTCACTTTTTTAAATCTTTTTCAGATACTGCTCTTTGTAACTGTTATATTATATCAGAAGGGGAAAACGAACACCATAAAATTGAAGCAATCTTTAAAGCATTTGCAAAAGCTATAAAAATGGCTGTCAGGCGAGACCCGGAAGATTTCCGGTTACCCTCTACAAAAGGAATATTATGACAGCCATCTTTATAATTAATCCACTAATCAATTAAAAAACGATGAAGACAATAAAACCATTACGGGAGAAAAAAAACACAGCTATATTACTTATTCATTGTCCTGATAAACAGGGAATTCTGGCCACTGTAACAGAATTTCTCAATAAAAACCAGGGAAATATCATTTACCTTGATCAACATGTCGACAGAGAAGAACACATATTTTATATGCGGGTAGAATGGGAGCTGGAAAATTTCTCTATTCCTCATGATAAAATAGGTGAATACTTTGATACCTTGATAGCCAATCCATTAAATATGATATGGCGTCTCTATTTTTCCACTCACATACCAAACATGGCACTATTTGTATCAAGAATGCCACATTGCCTTTTTGACATCCTGGCACGTTACACTGCAGGAGAATGGGATGTTAAGATCCCGCTCATAATAAGCAATCATGAAAAGCTAAAGCCTGTGGCCAACCGGTTTGATATTGAATTCCATCATTTCCCTGTTACAACCGAAAATAAAAACCAGCAAGAACAAAAAGAACTGGAATTACTCAAAAAGCATAATATTGATTTTGTTGTATTAGCGCGTTACATGCAAATCCTTTCCGGAGATTTTATAAAGCAATACCCGAACAAAATTATTAATATCCATCACTCATTTCTTCCGGCCTTTGCAGGAGCTAAGCCTTATCATGCCGCACATGACCGCGGAGTAAAAATAATCGGAGCTACAAGTCATTATGTTACCACCGAACTCGATGCCGGACCCATCATTGAGCAAGGTGTAACACGTTGCAGTCATGTCGACACAGTGCAAAATCTTATACGTAAAGGCCGCGATCTTGAAAAAATTATTCTGTCCCAGGCAGTATATAAACACTTACAAAGAAAAATACTCGTTTATAAAAACAGAACCGTTGTGTTCAATTAGGAATAATATGGTATGTCAATAATGAGCAATATTGTCATAATAAAATATAATGCCGGAAATATTAAATCAGTAAAAAATGCACTTTACCGTCTCGGTGCAAATGCAGAAATTACCGCCGACCATGAGAAAATCACCAATGCCGACAAAGTGGTCTTTCCTGGTGTCGGGGAAGCAAGCACGACAATGAAATATCTTCATAGCCAGAATCTCGATAAACTGATAATTAATCTGAAACAACCGGTTTTGGGAATATGTCTCGGACTGCAACTTATGTGTTCCCATTCGGAGGAAGGCAATACCAGATGCCTCGGCATTTTCAATGAAAAAGTCAGGCGTTTCGTTCCTGATGCAGGTAAAGAATTCATTACCAAAGTACCGCATATGGGATGGAATTCAGTTTGTAATCTGAAAGGCCCCTTGTTTTCCGAAAAAATGGAACACAAATATGTTTATTTCGTCCATTCATACTATGCAGGATTAGGTATTCACACCGCAGCAGAATGCAACTATATTATTTCATTCAGTGCTGCTCTTCGAAAAGATAATTTTTTTGCCACCCAATTTCATCCTGAAAAAAGCGGATCAATAGGATCAGCTATACTCGAAAACTTTTTAAAACTTTAATCGTACAAATTACAATGGACAAACTGACACTGATAAAAGTAGGAGGCAGGATAGTGGAAGATCCCGCTTCAATGAGCTTATTAATGGATCAGTTCACACGTGTATCCGGGTATAAAGTTTTAGTACACGGGGGCGGACGGACAGCTACAACTCTTGCTGATAAACTTGGTATCGAAACTAATTTGGTGGATGGCCGGCGAATTACCTGTAAAGAGATGCTCGAAGTGACTACAATGGTTTACGGGGGACTCATAAACAAAAAAATTGTAGCCGGATTACAGGCTCGGGGCTGCAATGCACTGGGACTTACAGGAGCCGATATAAATCTGATAAGTGCACGGAAACGTCCGGTAATGGAGATTGATTATGGTTATGTAGGAGATATTGAAGATGTTAACACTCGTGAGCTCAGAATTCTTTTAAATGAGAATGTAGTACCGGTTATTGCTTCACTTACTCATGACGGAAAGGGTAATCTGCTGAATACTAATGCTGACACTATTGCTTCCGAACTGGCGGCAGAACTTTCAGGTTATTTTGAAGTATTCTTGTTCTTCTGTTTCGAAAAAAAAGGAGTATTGAAAGATCCGGAAGATGAAAATAGTATTATTCATGAAATAGACAGCGAAACGTTTAATAAATACCGCGAAAGAGGTATTATCAGTACAGGTATGATACCCAAACTGGAAAATGGCTTTCGGGCTAAAAGAAACGGGGTAAAGGAGGTACTGATCACAAATACAAAGGACATGACTAACGGATGGGGAACCAGACTCATGTAGATTTACTGTTTATTTGATCTTCGTATAAAAATTACGTGAATGTGCTAACAATATCACAAAAATTTACTATTAACGACGTGAATGTTCGGTGCCGGATCACGACACTAGAACATATTTTTCATTTTCTCGAATAATGATTTATCATCAGAGGAAGGACCTCCCTGGAAAGAAGGTGAATCCTGTAATCTCTCAAGAAGTCGCCTTTCTTCGGCATTAAGCTTCTTAGGGATCCAGACATGTACTCTTACCAAAAGGTCACCTCTCCCATAACCATTTACATCAGGCAATCCTTTCCCTCTCAAACGCAGAATCTTTTCAGGCTGTGTACCCTGTTCAATCTTAACCTTTACCTTACTTTCAACAGTCGGTATTTCGGCTGTTGTGCCAAGTGTAATCTCAGGAAATGACAAAAACAGATTATAGATCAGATTATTACTGTCACGCACCAATTCAGGATGATCTTCTTCGGTTATTACCACAAGCAAATCGCCGTTAATACCTCCACGGCGTGCAGCATTTCCCTTTCCGGAAACATTCATTTGCATACCTTCACCAACTCCGGGAGGAATTTTGATCTTTATTACTTCCTCATCACGAATCACTCCCTCACCGGCACATTTGGAACATTTATCAGTTATGACCCTGCCCTCTCCATGACAGGTGGGACACGTGGAAGCAGTCTGCATCTGACCGAGAAGTGTGTTGGTCACTCTGGTAACACGACCAGATCCCCTGCATGTGGAACAGGTCGAATACGAAGTTCCGTGTTTCGCACCAGTGCCGTTACACTTATCACACTTAACATATTTCTTAACTCTTATTTTCTTTTCGACACCATTAGCAATCTCCTGTAAATTCAATTTAACTTTTACTCTCAGATCAGATCCCCGCGTAATCCTGCGGCCCGTATGACCACGTGTACCGCCGAAACCTCCGAATCCGCCAAAATGACCTCCAAAGATGTCACCAAAAGCTGAAAATATATCTTCAATGTCCGAAAATCCGCTAAAGCCACCGGCTCCGCCGGCTGCGCCACCAACACCTGCATGACCGAACTGGTCGTAACGCTGCCTTTTATTGGGATCGCGCAGTACTTCATAAGCTTCAGCCGCCTCCTTAAACTTATCCTCTGCCTCTTTGTCACCGGGATTCTTATCAGGATGATGCTGCAAAGCCTTTTTACGGTATGCTTTTTTTATTTCCTCTGCCGAAGCATCTTTGCCTACTCCCAATACTTCGTAATAATCTCTTTTTGCCATTTTCCTCTTTTAATTTTATTCTCCCACTACAACCTTGGCAAAGCGAATAACTTTGTCGTTAAGGGTATATCCTTTTTGAATAACTTCCACTACTTTTCCCTTTAGTTTCTCATCGTCAACCGGAATTTTAGTAATTGCTTCATGATGATCAACATCAAAATCTTTATGCAATGCTTCAATCTCTTTTACATTATTCTGTTTCAAAAAATCTTTGAACTTGCTGTAAATCAACAAAGTACCTTGTTTTCCGCTATCTTCGTCGGGGATTTCTTCCATAGAGTCTATTGCCCTTTCAAAATCATCTATTACCGGCAATATTCCCATAATAACTGACTCACCTCCCGATTTGATCAATTCGGCCTTTTCCTTCATCGTCCGGCGACGAAAATTATCAAACTCTGCCTGTAACCTTAAATGCTTATCAGACAACTCTAAAAATTTACTTTCCAGTTCCTTTATTTTTCCTTCTTTTTTTTCTTTTTTAGACTTCTTTTTTTCTTCTTTTTCAGATTTTTCTTTCTGTTTAAGAACCTCAACCTCTTGATTATGATCTTCCCTCGTGCTTTGCTGTTGATTTTTGGATTCTATTTTCTCTTCAACAACTTCTTTATTTGCTCCTTCCGGAATATTATTCTTTTTATCTTCTGTCATATCAACGGTTTTTAATTTTGGGTAAAACAGTAGCAAATAATTTGCCATGATAATATTAAAGACAAATTGACACCCCGAATAATCCTTTAATGCCAATTTGTTCGGTTAAAAAATCATCAATTCAAACCGCTCTGCGAAAATATTTTATTATGTATTATAGGCGGGTAATCTTCGCTCCGATGCGGTTCAGCCTGCTCTCAATATTTTCGTAACCACGATCTATTTGTTCTATATTATCGATAATACTAATTCCCCTGGCTGACAAAGCAGCAATTAACAATGCTATCCCTGCCCTTATATCTGGTGAAGTCATTTTCGTGGGCCGGAGATAATGTTCCCTGTTCAAACCTATTACCGTTGCCCTGTGCGGATCACATAAGATAATCTGAGCTCCCATATCAATAAGCTTATCAACAAAAAAGAGACGGCTCTCGAACATCTTCTGATGAATCAATACACTACCTTTTGCCTGTGTGGCCACTACGAGGAAAACACTGAGAAGATCGGGCGTCAGACCAGGCCACGGAGCATCCGAAATAGTCATTATAGAACCATCTATATAAGTTTCAATCTCATAATGTTGTGTATTTCTCACCACAAGGTCTTTTCCGGCCTCGTCAACCTTAATTCCCAGCCGGCGGAACGAATCAGGTATAATTCCCAGATTTTCAGATTTTACATTTTTAATGGTAATATCTGAGGCTGTCATAGCTGCCAGTCCGATAAAACTGCCTACTTCTATCATATCAGGGAGAATGTCATGCTCACAACCCCACAGAGAGCCGGTACCTGTGACAGTAAGAAGGTTGGAACCTATACCTGAAATTTTGGCTCCCATACTGACAAGCATTTTACAAAGCTGCTGAATATAGGGTTCACAGGCTGCATTATAAATAGTTGTTACACCTTCAGCCAAAACGGCAGCCATCAGAATATTGGCAGTTCCCGTAACTGAAGCTTCTTCCAGCAACATATATGCACCTTTCAGTACAGGTGCCGAAACGTAATAATATTTATTTTTTTCATCAAAACGGAAAGTCGCCCCTAACTTTTTCAGTCCTGCAAAATGAGTATCTATCCTGCGCCGGCCTATTTTATCACCTCCCGGATGAGGTATAAAACTCCTTCCGAAACGGGCAAGCAAAGGACCTGTTATCATGAGCGATCCTCTGAGACTTGCAGCTTGTTTGGCAAAGTCAGGTGTTTTAAGGTAATCTGTATCTACTGTAGAAGCATTTAGTTTAAAGCTCCCTTTGTGAAGTCGCTCAACCCTTACTCCCAATCCCTTCAGAATTTCAGTCAGCATAACGACATCACTTATCTCCGGAATATTATTAATAATAACATCTGAAGAAGTTAAAAGAGTCGCACATAATACTTCAAGTGCCTCGTTTTTAGCCCCCTGGGGTTCAAGAGTACCACTCAGCCGATGTCCGCCTTCAACACGAAATGAAGTCATTTGAGAATAAAATATATTATTTCTTCTTTTTCTTCTTTTTGCCCGTAAGGTATTTCATATCCATGAGTTTCATATCGGAAGGCACCTTGATTTTATGCCCTGATATTTCCTCGATATCCCTGAAAATTTTTTCATCATCTACCGAATCTTTATTCCATACCAGATATAATTTTTTCATCTGGTTAGCAACCTGTTGTATCAATATACGCTGCTTATCCCCTTCCATATCAGGCACAGCTTCTATCATCTTTAAAATAGTCATCCCATAATGGCGATATTTCAAATCATGCTGATTATATGGTACCTTCCCCGGTTTTTCTTTCAAAATGTCAGGTGATGGCAACTCATAAGGATAATCGATATCAAGTTTAAAATCAGTCATTATAGCAAGATGATCCCAAAGTTTATGCTTGAATTCAGGTACATCCCTGAGATAAGGATATAAATTTCCCATTACATCAATTAATGTCCTGGCAGCACGATTTCGTTTTTCCCTGTCCTCTATGGTAAGCAGATGATTTACCATGTTCTGTATATTTCTGCCGTATTCCGGCATCGGAAGCTTCTCCCTTTTTGTATTATAATCCATAATAAAAATATTTACAACCAATTTAATTAAAGTCTGTCCGTAGAGTCTGTCACCTACATTTTACTTGTCCTTAAAACAGCCTTTTACAAATAGCATTTACTCATTCAGGCAATGATAAAAAAATCACATTTTAAGACTGTCAGCTAACTATCCTGACAGTACTTTCGCCTTTATTGACAAACAATAAGGAACAGACATAAGGAAAACAGACCGGTAATTTAGTAATTCTATGCAAAACTAACTATTTCTTTGTAAAAGGCAATTACGGCTATAAAATTTAATAATATCCCTTAACCTTTGATTTTCAGTTTGGCGAATTTAAGCAATAATCGTTTTCGTCCTGTGTTATTGAATAGCACTATTGCTTTTTTATCCGGATAAGTGCCTTCTGTCTTAACTACTCTACCTGTTCCAAACCGTTGATGTTCAACCCACATACCCTCGGAAACTTCATCCGGATTGTCACCCTTAAATTCATTATCTTTTATTCCCTCTGATTTTTGGCTAACAGTTTTACTCGAATTTATATGTCTTCCGAAATCATTTTTTTCAGAGAATACAAACTCCTTTTTACCGGCAGAGAAAGAACGGGTTGATCTATCACGTTGGTAATCGATTTCATCATACATCCCGTCTAAAAATTTTTTATCCATTTCCAGAAGAAAACGGCTTGGGGAGCAAAAATCAAGTTTTCCCCAACGGTAACGCTGATTAGCATAAGAAAACCATGCATTTTCCATGGCACGTGTCAAGGCTACATAAAACAATCTTCGCTCCTCTTCCATAGCCTCATCCGAACGTCTTTCCTGTGCCTGTGCCGACGGGAATAACCTTTCTTCAAGTCCTGCCACAAAAACATTCTTAAATTCCAGACCTTTAGCCATATGAACAGTCATCAACGTCACTTTATCACGGTCTTCCTCTTTTTCTGTATCCTGGTCAGTCAGCAACGCTACCTCTTCCATAAAATTTTCGAGTTTTGCAGGTCTGTTTTCTTCCATAGCATTCAAACTGAATTCCCTTATCCCGTTCAGCAATTCCTGAATATTATCGTGGCGACTCATACCTTCAGTTGATTTATCATTTTTCAGCTCCCTGATAATACCGGTTTTTTCAGCTATGAACATAGCCGACTCATAAGCATCGGTTTCGGAAACCTTTACTCTGATTTCATTAATGAGTGCTGCAAATTTTAACAACTTACTAATAGTACCTTTATTCAGACCGGAAGGATTTTTTCCGGGGAGTTCTTTTATAACGGACCAGATAACTGTTTCGGAATTCACTGCGCTGGTTTCCAGTCGTGATAACGTTGTCTGACCGATTCCCCTTGCGGGATAATTAATAATTCGTTTCAAAGCTTCATTATCCCATACATTTATCACAAAACGAAAGTAGGCAAGCATGTCCTTTACCTCTTTTCTCTGATAAAAACTTAATCCGCCATATATTTTATAAGGAATATTTCTTTTGCGCAAAGCTTCTTCGAATATCCTCGACTGGGCATTTGTGCGGTATAAAATAGCATAATCACTATTTTTATAATGATCCCGCAACTGCGTTTCGACTATTTCCTGAGCTACAAGGAAACCTTCTTCGTTATCAGTCAATGCAGAAATTACCTTTATTAATTTTCCGGCGTTTTTTTCAGAAAAAACAGTCTTGGATATCTGCATCTTATTTTTGGCAATAATACTGTTAGCGGCACTGACAATAGTTTTGGTAGACCGGTAATTTTGCTCAAGCTTGAAGACGCGATGGTCGGGATAGTCAGACTGAAAACTAAAAATATTTTTAATTCGTGCCCCGCGGAATGAATAAATACTCTGGGCATCATCTCCTACTACACATATATTATTGTGTCGTGTTGCAAGTCTTTTGACGATCAAATACTGTGCATAGTTAGTATCCTGATATTCATCGACTAATATATAATTAAACCTCTGCTGATATCCGGCAAGTATTTCAGGATGATCGCGAAAAAGAATATTGGTTTTTAACAGAAGATCATCAAAATCCATCACTCCTGAAAGAAAACAACGTTTTACATATTCCCTGTATATTTCGGAAATAACAGGCATTCGCATATTTCTGTCAGCTTGTCTTATTTCAGAATTTGCTTCATAAGCCGAAGGTAGTATCAGATTGTTCTTTGCCATAGAAATTCGCGAAGCTACAACACCGGGTTTATATATTTTATCATCAAGCTCAAAACTTTTTATAATGGTTTTTATAAGGCTTTTACTGTCGGCAGCATCGAATATTGTATAATTATAAGGATAGCCGATAGTTTCATGCTCCGCCCTGAGAATACGGGCAAAGATTGAATGAAAAGTGCCCATCCATAGATACCTTGCAATATTCTCACCGGCGACCGCCGAGATTCTTTCCTTCATTTCACGTGCCGCCTTATTTGTAAAGGTAAGTGCCAAAATATTGGAAGGCCGTATTCCCCGCTTAAGTAAATGGGCAATCCGGTATGTAAGAACGCGGGTTTTGCCCGAACCTGCCCCGGCAATTATCAAAGCAGGACCATCGGTCTTGACCACCGCATCATACTGTGCCTTATTTAATTCTTTAAGATAATCCAAAACTGATAGCAATCTGTTATAAATAATTTAAGTACAAAAATAAATAAATACAGGAATTTTCCGGGCATGCAAACAATTAAATAAAAATTATACGTTAATATTGTAACTTAAAATTCATTTGAGTTTTATGGGTAAAGAAATCAAATTATATATAACTTTTTTTATTCTGTTTATTCTGAATCTTTCCCTTTCAAGGGCACAAATTACATCTCCGGGTTCCGCGGGAAGTGCAGAAACAAGTTATCCGGTATTTCAGGCGACCGACAGTATTTTTATATTCTGTTCTCAAAACGGTATGACAAAATCCGGAGATTTACAGGTACAAACAAGCCTGGAGGGTACAAAAACTTTTTTATGGGAAAAGTATAATCCGGAAACAACCGTTTTTGAATTTTATTTTTCAGAAAGTACCGCGAATCAGCAATCTGTGATCACCGGACTTGAAGAGGGATGTTATCGCGTGACTGTAAAACAGGGAGAAACAAGTGAAATATACCGTGCATGGATATTGACTGACCAAATTTCTGCGAGCGCGAAAGT
>Ga0180433_10010825_pt1 | contig 10910 bp, 9 predicted proteins | sample SS_ome_8_FD_132980 | JGI IMG/M metagenome (GOLD analysis project Ga0180433, IMG submission 132980) | Hypersaline lake sediment archaeal communities from the Salton Sea, California, USA - SS_1_D_1 metaG | ecosystem: Environmental > Aquatic > Non-marine Saline and Alkaline > Hypersaline > Sediment...
GACACCGGTGATGGCAAGCGCAAATTGGTGCCGCTCACCGGGATGATTCATGGCCGTGAAGCACGCATTGCCGCAGACTATGATGGCTATCACAAGGCGCAGGCAGGTGAGGACGCAACGCTGCCTGCCGTGCTTGATATCCCGACTGGTGATGCGGTGTTGGATGAGGAAATCCTCAACCCGGTTGGAATCCAGGTCATCAAGAAAGTGAAAGGCAACTACATCATCTGGGGTGACCGCATGCTCAACGTTGACCCCACGTGGAAATGGAAGCACCAGCGCGAACAGATGAGTTACTATGAGCACGTGCTCCAAGAGAATTTCGGCTGGATTATCTTCTCGATCAACGACTCTGTGTCTGACAGGATGGCGCTGGCGGCAATGCGTTCATTCTTCTATCCTGAGTGGGTGAAAAGAGCACTGCGAGGCGACAATTTCACAGATGCGGCAATCATCAAGATAGATGAAGAGAACAACACGGATGCGACCAGGGCCGCAGGCGACAAGAATGCCGAGGTCAGCTTGCGGTTGGCCGACACCACAGAACGATTCATCATCACCATCGGCAAGCAAGGAATCTTTGAATCAGTGGCTGCTTGAGCCATAACTCAAAAGGAGTAAGATAATGACGGTCAAATTGAAAAAACTGTTGGGCGATGGCGGCGCAGGCATTGATGAGTCGCATGGCACGGACAGACTGTATCAAGTGCTGGAAGCCATGGTCACTCAGCTGAACAACCAGGCCACCCAGTTCAATCAGCTGTTGGCGGATTACAACGCTGAGACCAACGCAGACCACACCGACAGCACAGCAACATCGGTGACGGCTGGCGTTGAAATCGAGTAAAACGCACAGAAGTCAAGCACCGCCCGCAACGGCGTGCTTCACTTCAGGAGGTGATACATGAAAGGCGTTATCAAACCTGACCATTCTCCAAGCAACAAGTTTGAGATTCTTGTCGTTGGTTTGCCAGTGCTTCTGACTCCAACCACGATGGGAGCACTGGAGGATGAGCTGGACAAGGCAGAACTGCCGGACAAGACAGCAGCATCAGGCGGCAACAGCACTGCGACAGAGATTGAAATCACAATCCCGATCCATCACAAGGGCGAAATGGCCGCAATGGAAGCGTGGTATCTGGAATCAAAAGATCCAGTGCTGCCGACTTACAAAAAAGCAGCCACGTTCACCTATTACACCATCAGCGGTGCAGTGGCAGCGTCATATGCTGGCGTTGGTGTGTTCCCGTCCAAGCGCTCACTGCCAGAACAGGACATGGAAGGTGAAGGCGAGCTTGGTGTCTGTACCTGGACACTCAGCATCGATGATCACCAGCCTATCGGATAGTCAACAATCACGGTTGGGCCACTCATTGGCTCCAAGCAAAATGGAGGTGAACCGTGGAAAGCACCCAAGACCAGAATGCTGCGAATCAGCCTGAAGAAAAGGCTGAGGTCAAAATTGTCAGAACAACTCTCAGGGAGTTGGGGCCAAATCTGCCACTAGGCGTTGTCCAACCAGATGGCAAGCTGGCAAAGGGCATTGATGTGCGCCCATGGCGCATGAAAGAAGAAAAAGAGTTGGGTGGGCTGCGTGAAGAAAGGCGCGGCGACAACGTGGCAAAATATGTCAGCGTTGTTCTGGCAACTATGTGCAAGACGTTAGGCGCTCACAACCTGGGCGAAATGAAAGACATCAACACGCGCCTAATCCACATCAGCCAGCTCTTCACCGGTGACGTCTTTTACGCCTATTTTTGGCTGAGATTCAAGGCGTTGGGGCCACACGTGAAGATGGAAATCAATTGCCCAACATGCAACAAAAAATTCGATTTCACAGCAGACATCGAAAGCCTGGAAGTGACCACCGTCAATTCGTTTGAGGACACGCTTTGGGAATACAGGTTGCGTGATCCATTCGAGATAAGAGGCAAGCTGGTTGAAGGGTTCCAGATGGGGCCAGCCCGTTGGAATGCCATCGAGACAGGCGATGGCGCGGGTGTGCTCGACACCGGTGCCGCAAAGGCAGGGATCATCCACGGCAGTATCCAGAACATCCTTGGCTTCAACGAACAGATTGCGTTGATGCCAATTGAGCTGGATGAGATGTCCAAGTATGATCTCGAAAATTTAACCACATTGTTAGATGAAAGGAACATTGGACCTGATCTGTCTATTGAAGATAAGTGCAAGAACTGCAAACGCACTTTCAAGATGTCGATTGATTGGGGATATGACAATTTTTTCGGCATTTCTTCCCACTGAGGACATTCAGCCAACTTTGGGAAGAAATATTTGTGCTGACTTATTGCATCAAGGGGATGACCTGTAGTGACATCGAGGCCATGCCCGTGAAAGAGCGTGCTTATTATTTGAAACGGTTGCTGCAACAACTTAAAAAAGAGGCAGCAGCGGCCAAGCCGAAAGGCAAAAGGAGATAGGACATGGCGCTGGAACGCATTGGCTTGGGAGCAGTCTTTACAACCAACTCAAAGCCGATGGTCAGCGGTGTCAGACAAGCACGCAATGCATACAGCCGTTTTGTAAATACCGCCAATACAGTCCCGCCATCTTTGGCTAGAGTAGCAGCTGCCATGAGCGCTGTCGCTGCACGCGCTAGAGCAATGGGTGCTGCTGTTCTTGCTGGCATGCGGAAAATCGGTGCAGGCATTGGGCAATTAGCAATGGGATTGGCGCCATTCAGCATAGTTTTAGGGATTGGCATCAAGAAAGCAGCGGATTTTGAGAAACAGATGTCTGCTGTGGGTGCAGTATCACGCGCCAGTGCAAAAGACATGGACCTGATGGCAGCTGAGGCAAAGCGCATGGGCATCGTGTCAGCTTTTAGCGCAACCCAGTCAGCTGAGGGGATGGAATTCCTGGCCCGTGCTGGTGCCAAACCAACACAGATAGTCGCTGGTTTGTCTGGCGTGATGAACGCGGCTGCCGCAGACGGCATAGAATTGGCGCAGTCTGCTGATATAGTCGCACGTGTGGTAAAAGGTATGGGCATGGAATGGAGTGAAGCGGCGCACATCGCTGACACCTTAGCGATGGCTTCAGCTTCATCCAATACCAACATCTTGGCCTTGGGGGAATCCTTTGTGTATGGTGTTTCAGCGGCCAAATCACTAGGTGTGGGACTTGAAGAGACAACTGCCATATTCGGAAAGCTGGCTGATGCTGGTCTGAAGGGCAGTCTTGGTGGCACCGCTTTTATGAACATGATGGCCAAAATATCAGCACCAACTGGCAAAGCGACAACGATGCTCAAGAAGTGGGGAGTGAAGATGACCGAGGCTGATGGCAGCCTGAGAAAAATCAGCGATATCACACAAGATGTTTCCAAGCACATCAACAAAATGAAGAATGTTACTGATCGTGCTGCTGCCGCCAAAGAGATTTTTGGCATGCGTGGTATGCGTGCATACAACGCGCTGGCCACCGCTGGCAAGGACGCGATTGACGAATTGGAATCAACATTGGTCAAATCTTCAGACGGGATAGGCGCAGCCCAGGAGATGGCCGACAGACGATTGGACAATCTGTCAGGGCGGTTGACGCTGTTTGCCTCGTCAATGGAAGGCTTATTCAGCGCGATATTTGGACCGGCATTGGCTGGTTTCCAAAAATCGATCAGGCAGATGACTGATGCCTTAAATCAAGTGCTTTTTGCGTTACAGGATTTCGACAAGCTGGGTCCAGAGGCCATTGGCGCTTCAGGTGAGATGATGGATAAATATGGTTCCAACACCATCCAGGTGGCACAAGGAATACGTGACGCCATCAAGTGGATTCAGGATGCCTGGAAGTCGGTAACAGACAGTGTCAAGTCGTTCACCAATATGCTGGAGGAAAAGCTGGGCGGGCAAGGCATTAGAACGCTGACCAAAATGATTATTGTCTTTACAGTGGCTGCAGGCGCACTTGCGCCAATTTTACTCGGTGTTATGTTGGCGGGATTCGCCTTTTCAGGCCTTGCTTCCATCATTGGCGGCATTTGGACCATAGCTTCAGCAGTGTTCTGGCCGTTGCTTGCTGTGCTCGCAGTAGTTGTCACAGCTGTGTCTCTGCTCAAAAAAGAGAACGAAACATTTGGGCAAGCAGCGTTGAGGCTGTGGGGGATGGCAAAAGCAGCCGTGGTTGATTTCTATGAGAATGCCATTTTGCCTTTCATAGAGGGATTCAAAGAGGCTTGGGAACCTGTAATCAAAGGGATAGGCGAAACATGGAATGAAGTGATAATGCAAATGAAAGCTGCGTACACGGAATTCATGGAGCTATCAGGCTTGGGCGCTTCAGAGATGTCGGTGGATTGGAAAGAAGTGGGCAAGGTGGTTGCTGTGGTGATCGGTGTTGCTGCTGACATCGTGCTTGGTTTTGTGAAAACGATAGTTCAAGCATTTCAATGGGTGATCAGGACGGTTCACAACGTTGCAGCAGCGCTTGGAACGATGTTTGGTGGCGATATCACCGGTGGGCTCAAACGATTGGGTCTGGCCATCGCAGACTTCGTTATCCAGCCACTTCAAGGGCTCATCAAATGGGTTATCAAGGCAGCTGACGCCATAGGCGCATCTGATTTGATACCTGAAAGTGTAAAGGAGTTTGCCAAGACAAAAGAGTTTGGCGGCAAAGGGTTGACAGGATTCTTTTTCCCAGAGGGTGAAAAGGCCAAGCCAAAGATTAAAGGCCCAGCTGAAGCCAAAAAGAAAAAGATTGACAACAAACTTGCTGATGAGTTCATGGCTGAATATGGGATAATGCCTGCGGATATAGCGCAGGGACAGACACAAGACGTTACTTCTATGGCGGCTGAACAGGCGTTGAAAATGAAGGCGCTGGAAAAAGCAGACCGTGAGAAACAAGGCCGTGATCTGACAGAGGCCATGAACAAGCTGGCGAACAAAAAGACCGACATCGCAATTGACAACAAGATGTGCGTTGATGGCGAGGCGCTTACAGTGGCATCTGCTAAGCACCAAACCAAGGTCAAAGAACGGTCAGGCGGGATGCCGCAATGGCAGCGTGGACCGATGCACGACTATGGCGTGGCAAGAACGGGGTGATCGATGGGAATATTTGGTGAATTCGGTGCGATTGACGTCTGGTTTTTAGAAAACACAGAAAAGCCAGGTGATATTGTGATGGGCCAGTTCCCAGCTCAAGATGTCAGCGAAAATGAATCCAATAAGTGGGCCACCCATAGCGCATTGAATCGACAGAATCCGGTCATACAGTTTCTCAGTGGCGATACAGACACCTTGTCGTTCCAAGCCAAGTTGCGGGCCAGAGATGCAGTGGATCCAATACCAAGGATCAATCTTGCCAAATTGAAAGAATGGCGCAAAATTGATTCCAAATCGAAACGGCCACCGGTGTTATCGTTCTGGATAGGCGATCAACATTTGTCGGTGAGTTCATGCTTTATAAGCAGCCTTGCAAGCTCATACGAACAGCCAACCACGTTTGGTCAGCTCAGAGAAGTCAATGTGACGATTTCTCTGATCAAATATTCGCCATATTCGCTTGAAGCATCCCCGTTGGGTGAAACGCGATATCACAGAGCGCGCGTGCACGATTACTATGAAATGCTCTGTTATCACGAATATGGCGACCCAACACGAGGTGATGTCATAAGGAAAAGGCATCCCACCAAGCTCACTTTGCCGTTGGCCACAGTCGTCAAACTGCCTGCAATTGAAGTGATACGCAAGGACGTGGTGGAACCGAAAAGCATTGTGCTCACGACTGCGTATGGCAAAAGAGACACTCCGCAGAGGCGCGCACGCAAGGACATTTTTGATCGGCGCAATCGGACCTATGTCTCAAACGTCTTGGTGTGATAGATGGCTCCTGCTATCCCAGGTGGACTTCTGGTTGGCGACTTAGATTTTTCAGCGCCTGTCTGGAATATCGAAATCAACAATGAAGATATTGGCGAAAACATCGCAAGATTTGTGCGCCATGTTGAGTACGAAAGTTCAGATGGCCTAGCAGATATGGCGCGTGTGCGCTTGGTAAATCCAGACAATCTGATATCCGATTCAAAGACATTCCAACCTGGCAATGAGATGAGCATATTTGCTGGGTACGCCACGCAGGTGAGTCACTTAGGCAGAGTTCAAATCATTCGAGCTGTTCCCAACTTCCCTCAAGACAGTGAGCCAACACTTCAGGTTGAAGGTTACACCAAAGACCAGGAGATGATGGAAAATGAGCCTGAAGGCAGCAAGAAAAAGAAAGGGAAAGGTGGCAGGACATACAAGGATGCCAAGTACAGCGATGCGGTTGAGGACCGGGCCAAAGACTATGGATTTGAGCTAGACATTGATCCTACAGAAGGCAATGTGAAACAGATAATCCAGAAGGCTGGAATGAAGGATTATGCCTTTGTGAAAGGCATTGCCAATATTGTCGGTTATGTGTTCTGGGTGGATGGCGATGCGGCTGGAAAGTGGACACTTCACTTCAAGAACCCGGACAACCTCAAAGTCCAAGACGAAACATTGACATTCAAATACATCTATGAGGATGAGAGCAGCTTGCTATCATTCCAGCCAGAGCTGCTGCTCAAGGGTGCTAAGACAAAGATAGCAGTCAAAGTCAAGGACCGGAATACAGGCGCGATAATGCTGGCTGAGATTGAAGAGGAAAATGACCAAGCGCCTGACATGGACGCCACTGGTGACCTCACCGGCAAGGTATCGGGCGAGTACACCAGCGCATCAGACATCCAGCTGCAGTTCGGTGGCTTCTCATTCGATGTGATCACCAATAGGCGATTCACGGTGGAAGCCGAAGTGGTGGCGTGGGCGCAACAGTGGTATCGCAGGATGAGGGAGAATTTCATATTGAGCAGAGGGCGCACAGTTGGGATTCCATCATTGATGGCGAGACAGCGACACACCATAGACGGTGTAGGCACAGCATATAACGGACTTTATCAATTCTCCAAGGTTAGACACATCATCAGTGATAGCGATGGTTATATCAATGAATTTGGCGCTAGAAAGGTGGTGCCGTGACGGTTTACGAGAAATATGACGCAACGGTGACCAAGATTGACGAGAAACAGCCTGCTTTTATCAAGGTGAAGTGTGCTGGCCTGTTGGCCGATGAAGACACCGAATTGCCGATGTGGGTCAGGCCCGTTCTTGACTGGAGTTGGTTCTATGTGCCTGACATCGGTGAACAGGTGGAAGTGGAGGTGGTCACCGGCAGCCCGCAGGATGAGATTGAAGATCAGATGTCCATTGACAACTTGGACATCAGCTGGCGAGGCAAGCGATCATACACAGATGACGAAGTGGATGCCAAAAGCGGCGCAAAGCCAAGACCCGTTCACCCAGATTTCACGTCTGAGAATTACGGCAAAAGGCGCGGTTTTGCGACTCCAATTGGACACATATTCCTGTTCGATGACACTGAAGGAAAAACCAAAATATATTTGACTTGGGTAAAAGAAAGGGACAACACAACAGACATCAGCACTATACTCCTTGATTCTGATGGCACAATCAAGCATTCGATATTCGGTGGCAAGCACACCACGCATCTGCGAGACAACGAGTGGGAAGTGAAGCTGGATGAGGGCAAACACACGATTTTGCTCAAAGAGAATGAAATATCAATAACTTTGGATGAAGGAGTTGGCGCCACAATCACCGGGAAAGATGCTGATGCAACGACTGTGCTTGGTGATGGGGGTGTCAAGGCGGCGATTGCCGACCACTTGAAAACGCTTTGGGATAATAACAAGAGCATCCATTCAGATGCCCACAAGCACCCAACCGCTTTTGGACCATCAGGGCCAGCAGATGTGCCAGCTGAAGCGTGGGATTCAGCAATTGAATCGTCAAAGTTGACGTTTCCAGACGGGTGAAAGATGCCGCTTGATCCAGGGATATTGGGAACCGGGTTGGGAGCGCTGGAGCCAGTTGACACTGAGGCTGAAGGGATTGACAATTTTATGACGGCATGGGAAGACTATTTCAGCTTGGCATCGGTGTCCGGGGTGCCAACCGTGCCAGGTTCGTTGAATGGGGCGTTGAGTACGATGAGAGGCGCGATGACAGGCGTGGGCAACCAAGATGCCGCAGCCAACATCATCCAGGCCGCAATCATAGCGTTTTGGGGAGTGGTTGCAGGAGCGGCAGCCAGCATCTGGGTGCCACCAAATCCCGTTGTGTCAGCAACTGTGCCTCCTGGTTTGGGAAACATTGGAACCACGATCCAAGGGATATTCGATTCAAACACCGCTGGCAAATTGGAGTTGGCTGTGTGTGCGGTAAATGTGGCAAACGCACTTCACCCTTTACAGCTGGGCGGCATAGCCATTACCCAGCCGCCACCGCCATCTGGACCGGTGCCGGTGCCGATTTTGTAAGGAGACAGAAATGCCAACAGGTTTAGCAGTGCCAATGAAGGCAAACAAAGCAGGTGGAATAGCGCGTGTGACAGGTGATGAGAATGACACCAAGATAATTCGCATTGCTTTGACAGATGGCGACAACGACAACGCTTTCCAACAAGACTTCACCCTGGGGCAGAGCATGATATTTGATCTGAATGACGCGACACTGCGCGCCAGAATTACCATGAGAGTCATCAGGATTTTTGAGCGATTTGAGAAACAGAACAGGTTCAAGTTATTTGCCGATACCATGAAATGGACCGAGAATAGCAAGGAACAAACGTTGGAATTGGAATTCAGATATTTGAATTTGGAATCTGACGAACCAAAAACATTTGCTCATACGTTTGGAGCAAGCTGATGCCAAGAACAATAACGCTGCCAGACTTTGATTTTTCAGGCTTTTATTACCCTCAACTGTTGGAGGCGCTGATTGCTTTCAAGCGCGCCAACGTCCCTGAACTCACCGATGAGTCAGATGAGGAACCAACCATTCAGCTTATGCGCGCATTTGCATTGGTGGGCCACCTGAGCAACACATTGGTAGATTTGGTGGCAAACAATAGCACGCTTCCAACATCGGAATTGCCTGAGGTGGTTCGGAATATGCTGCGGTTGATTGATTACGAAATGGCAGCCGCATCGCCATCGCAGGTGGATGTGATCTATGAACTCGCAACCGTAATCACTGCTGAGATTGAAGTGGTGCCTGAAAGGGCGCAAGCAGCAACCAAAAAAGAGGGCGATGTTGAACCTGTACATTTTGAGGCGTTGGAAGCACTCAGTGTTGAACCGACTGATGAATTCAGTTGGGTGTTATCAGGGAATACCGCAACGCCAACATTGTTTGATGATCACACCACAGAAGCCAACGATCAAACACCAGGCGTGACATGGCAGCCAGCGGTCACTCCAGCCGCACGTGATGCCATCTATTTCGGTCACAAACACGCTATGTGGGACAAATTGAGTTTTGTGTTCGATACCGCATTGCCATATGGGCTTATTTTCATCTTGGAATTTTACGATGGGAACTGGAGAAAAACAGCTCCAACAGACGTGGTATATGGCGGTGGGCAACTTGAATTCGATTTAACAGGTTTGTTGGGGGGTGAAGACCGGCGTGGAACCATTGTGCGAGTTCAATACAACCCGTCCACAAACTATGAAGAAGTGGTGAGCACTTGGGATGGTTTCAAGAACATAGTGACAACTGGATTGTTGGGACAGACATCTCCATCTGAAGTTGAAGCCGATTACACAGTGGGTTCAGATTGGACTGAAATCACTTTGGTTGAAGATACAACTGAAGGCTGGACCCAAGATGGCGAGTATTCATTCCAGCTGCCACAGACGTTGACCAAGAATTGGATCCAAACTGAAATAGATGGCAAGAACGCATACTGGCTCCGCATCAGGACAATCACCAGTGGCGGTGGCGGTCCAACTTTTGAATATGTGCGCATGGATGAAGGCAAACAGTATGTCCACAGGCAATTGACCCAAGGGCGCACAACGACAGATTCACCCAGTTCATCCACCGGATTGCCAGACCAGGAATTTGAACTTGCCAGGGAACACTTTATTTGGAACAGTGAAGAGATTGCGGTTGAAGATGAAGTCTGGACATCAGTCGAGAATTTCTTGGATAGTCTGCCCACGGCCAAACACTATGCAATGAAGCTGGGCGACAATGACCGTGGAATAGTCACGTTTGGTAGTGGCGATAAAGGGAAAGTGCCGCCAACAGGTGCTGCAAATATCACCAAGTCATATAGGTATGGAGCAAATCAGGACGGCAATGTTGGCGCTGGCACAGTTGTGGTTGATAAAACAGGTTTATCATATGTCAACAGCATCTGGAATCCGAGACAGGCCGTGGGTTGGGCCCAAGCACAAGGCGCGACAGAAGCCAGCCTTGAAGAAGCCAAGATTGAAGGGCCAAATTCACTCAGGATCAAAACCGTTGCGTTGGGGCCAGACGATGTTGTTGACCTGGCTGTGGCATGGACAGACGAAAATGGCGTCAAGCCTTTTGCCAGAGCACAGGCATTTGAAGAGGGATTTGGGCCAAAAACGATTGAGTTGGTGTTGGTCACACGTGGTGGTGGAATAGCAACGCAGCAACAGCTTGAGGCAATCGAATTGTATTTCAACGGCAATAAGTACGCATCACCACCGTTGACCAAGCACCTCGTTTCCAACCAAGAGGTGGGTGCGGTGAATTTCAGCCCCAAAGTGATAGATGTCGTGGCGACAGTATATGGTGAAGTGACTGCTGAACAGGTGATAAATCAATTGGAACAGAATATCCAACCTGAAGCGAAAAAAGATGATGGGCTGACGTGGAAATGGAAGTTTGGTGGTGAGGTTGCCACGTCGCAGATCAACAGCATCGCATTCAAGACCGATCCAAGCATCACCAAAGTGTTGATATCAGAACCAGCTGCCGAAACAACTCTGTTGCAACCAAGGGAATTGCCAGTGCTGGGAA
>Ga0180433_10010826_pt1 | contig 10910 bp, 7 predicted proteins | sample SS_ome_8_FD_132980 | JGI IMG/M metagenome (GOLD analysis project Ga0180433, IMG submission 132980) | Hypersaline lake sediment archaeal communities from the Salton Sea, California, USA - SS_1_D_1 metaG | ecosystem: Environmental > Aquatic > Non-marine Saline and Alkaline > Hypersaline > Sediment...
AGAGGAATCAGAGGGCTCAGAGATCTTTTTGGGTACGAACCCCCAAGAAAGCCTCTGTGTCCTCTGTGTTCTCTCCGTCCTCTGTGTTGAAGACTTGCCCGCTGTGGTTGCGGCTTTGCTGCTCTATGGTATTTCCATGAAGGGGAGCTAAGAAAAGGAAGGGAGTGCCATGACCTACGTACACCGCGAAACGCTCTCTTCCCGCATCGATTGGAATGTCGGTGCGCCTTTGGGGTACAATAAAGGTCTACCGGACGAACGCACGGACCCTGTCCGCGCACGAGACGGACCGCTTCCGCATCGAGACCTTGGAAAGGCCCTGGCATGCGACGCCTCGCCATCCTGATCCCGGTCCTCTGCCTGGCCACGGCCGCGGCCCTCCCGCGCCGCGCCGGCGCCGCCGAAAAGGCCGGCCACGTCTATCTCCACCTCGGCGAGGAGGGCGTCCTCCACCGCATGACAAAAGAGGTGTTCGAGAAGGGCGGACGCCCGGGCGCCGGGACGCCGGGAGGCTACGGGGAAGTGGACTGGGAACACCTCGCCTCCCAGCTGCAGGAGGGACGCGTGCAGGCGTCCGGCAGCGAGGGGCTTCCGCCCGCGCGGGCCGGCCGCGTCTCGGTCCTCCATCTCAACCTGGACGAGCGGGGGAGGCGCTGCCGGATCTACGTCGGCATGTCCCGGATCAAGTACGGGTGGAGCGGCATCTCGCAGGCGAAACGGGACCTCCGCCGCGCTGTCCGGGACGGAAGCGGGGTGAAGATCGACGCTTCCGCGGACGTCCCCATGGAATGGATCCTGGCGGCGCTTCGCACCGTGAGAAGCCTCGATCCCCCCCTTGTGACCTTCACCTTTCCCCCGTCCTGTCTCGAGGACGCGGGGCTCGGGCGGGCGCTCATGCGCTTTCCCCTCCGGGTCGGTGAGGACAAGGAGGGCACGGGACCCGCCGTCCACGTCCTGGTGGAAAAGAAAGCGCCCTTCTCGCCCTTCGCCTCGCTCCTGACGGTCTGCGGCAAGGGCGGAGCGTCCAGCGTGGAGGTGGGCGCCTCCCCCTCGAGGATGCACGAGGCGATGGGCCCCCGGGAATCCCGCCTCTCCTCCGGCATGGACGAGGAAACGGCCGGCATCGCGAAGGCGATCCTGAAAGCCCTGGACTGGCTCGAGAGGCACCAGGGCGAGGACGGCCTCTGGGCGTGCAAGGATTTCATGAAGCAGTGCGGGGGGAAGCGCTGCACGGGCCCCGGGTCGTCCGAGGAATACGACGTGGGCGTCTCGGCGCTGGCGCTTCGGGCCTTTCTCGGCGCGGGGCACACCCCGGACCAGGGCGATTTCCAGCCGACCGTGAAGAAGGCCCTGGAAGGGCTCTTGGAGGTCCAGGACGAGGACGGATGCTTCGGCGAGACGTTCGCCGACGGCCACTGGATCTACAACCACTCGCTGGCCACGCAGGCCGTCTGCGACGCCCTGGCCTGGGCGGAAGAGGATGCACAACTGCGCGCGGCCGCCCGCCGGGCCGTGGACTTCCTGCTGTCCTGCCGGAATCCCGGCGCGGGATGGCGCTACGGACGCCGGACGGGGAAGAACGACACGTCCTGCACGGCGGTGGCGGTAGCCGGGCTGAAGGCCGCGCGGTCCGCCGGGCTGGGCGTTCCCGCCGAGGCCTTCCAGGGGGCGATGAACTGGTTCGACCAGACGACCGACCCGCAGTACTTCAAGACCGGGTACACCAGCGCCGGGGATACGGGCGCGCGGCTGGCCGAGGCCGTGGGGAAGTTCCAGCCGATGGAGACGATGACGGCGGCCGCGGTGAGCTGCCGGATCTTCATCCTCGGCAAGGAGGGGCGCCGGAACAAGGCGGTCCTGGGCGGCGGGAGGCTGGTGAAGGGGCTTCCCCCCCGCTGGGACGTCGGCGACGGGACCATCGACATGTACTACTGGTACTGGGGAAGCCAGGCGATGTTCCTGCTGGGGGGCGCGTACCGGGAGGAATGGCACGACGCCCTTGGAAGAGCCCTGGTGCCGAACCAGAACCGGGGCGGATGCCGCGCGGGTTCCTGGGACCCGGCGGGCGCCTGGGGATCGGCGGGCGGGCGCGTCTACGCCACGGCCCTGAATGCGCTGACCCTGGAGGTCTTTTTCCCGTACCGCCGCGAGCTGCGCGGGAAGTGAATGCAAACCGGCAAAGGAGGCGCCCATGGCGGAAAACGAAGAACGGCTGGTGAAGCTGGACCTTCCGGCGGACCGGGAGATCCTCCGCGCGTTCCACCGGATGTACGACAAGGAATACGGGTTCGAACGAGAGAAGGAGGACGAGAAGGCCTTCCTCGACTACCTTGAGAAGCACCAGGACATCTACCACTGCCTCGTCTTCCTCCGGGAAGGAAAGCCCCTGGGGTACGCCCGGGGATACGACCGCCTATCCACCTCGTCCTGCGATACCGTCTTCATGCTGGACATCATCTACGTCTCCCCGGGGCACCGCGGCCAGGGCGTCGGCAAGAAGATGATCGGCGCCCTGGTCGACTACGCGCGCGACCTCGGCGCCGCCCGGATCGACCTGCTGGCCGACGTGGGCAATGACGTGGCCCAGAACCTCTACAAGCGCTTCGGCTTCAAGGGACGCACCCGCTACCAGCTCCACCGCTTCCTCAAGGACCAGCCGGACCTCCGGCGCTACTTCGAGGAAAAGGTGGCCCAGGAAGCCGCCCTGGAACAACGGACGCCGGAGTCCAACGTTCCCGTCACCCGGGAATTCCGGACCGACGTCGAGGAGGAGGAAGAACCGTAGCGAAGGGGATGACCGTCATTGTTCATTGGTCATTGATCACTTGGGTTTGGGTTTCTCCCCTCCCAGGACGCGAAGCCAGTTCTCCCCCGTCAGGCCGCGGACGGCCTCGCCGGCAAAGCCCCTCTTCGCGAAGGCGTCGCCGAGATTCGCGAGGTCTTCCGCCCGCCCGAATCCCTCGACGGCGTCGTCGGGACCGAACCCGCCGTCGAAATCGGTCCCCAGCGCGAGGACCCCGGGTCCCGCCTTTTCCAGCATGCGTTCCGCATGCCGCAGGAGATCCTCGAACACGGCGTGTCGATCCCCCTGGCTTTCGGGGACGAGGAACCGCCGGTAGAAGTTGAGGCCGATCACGCCGTTGCGCCGGCCGATCTCCTCGATCCACCGGTCCTCGAGGTTGCGCGGATGGGGGGCCACCGCCCTCGCGTTGCTGTGGGAGGCCACGACCCTCCCCCCGTACGCCTCGAGGCAGTCGTCCATGGACGCGTCGTTCAAATGGGAAAGGTCCAGAAGGAGTCCGCGTTCCTCCATGGCCTCGAGGAGGTCGCGGCCCCGGGCGGTCAGGCGGCCCTCGCCGGAAACGCCGCCGGCGAAATGGTTGTCGTTGTTCCACGTCAGCCCGATCGCCCGGACGCCCGCCTCGATCCAGGCGTCGAGATCCTCGGGACCGGCGAGGTGGTCCGCCCCCTCGATCAGCAGGACGAGACGCACGGGATCGCTTTCCGCCGGCGCCCGGATCGCCTCGTCGGGCCCGACGAGGACGACGCGGTCGGGGAATCTCGACGCCAGTTCGCGATAGAGGGAGAGCTGTTCCGGCGCCGGAGGGACCTTCTTGCCGGCCCCGGCGGGGGCGAAGATCGTGGCCAGAACCAGCCGGACGCCCCCGGCTTCCAGCCCCGGAAGGCTGAGGGAAAAACGCGTTTCGGACCGCCCGAAGTCCCGTCCGGTCCGGCCGAGCGTGGTGGCGATGTCCTCGTGACCGTCGATGACGAACATGATCTTCCTCGCAGAATAGACCTTGCAACGACGACCCTAAACTTGCAGGGATTGCCTTGCAAGGCCCCCCGGAGGCTTTCGCGGTGTCGGCAAGTCGTGGTCCTCGCTTCCTTTTCGTAGATCCCCTTCATGGAAATACCCCGGGGTGACCCTCGAATTCCAGGTCCTCAGGGGGGGGTGCACGGGTTTTTTCGGGACATTTCACCCCGGATCCAAGGCAGGAGTGCAAGGGGATGGTTGTGGGAGGTTCGGCGACGGCTGCAATATTTCGCTTTGTCTGGTACCCGTCACCTGTGACCCGTGTTGGCCGTGCTTTGCCGCCACCGCATTGATGCAACCCACAGCACGGACGGGAACCGGGTGACCGGCCACGAACCATGAAACAGACGAAACAGAAGGCAAATCGCCGTGGTCCCGGGCCGGGTGTCCGCGTGGCCCGGAACACACGCCTCCCACAAACAGCACGCCGTTCCGCTCTGCCGCTGAAATCTGAAGGCTGAGGTCTATTTCGAAAATTCGAGGAAAGTCATGATCGATGACCGCCTTGGAGGGCGAGGGTCCTCCCGAGCCCAAACAAGGGCTCACCAGCCCGTACTTCGCCGATCGGCTCTTGCAAGGGCTACGTAGGGTCCTCCGTAGCTCTCGCAACCACGTGCAAGCGAAGGAGGAGAGGTTCGCCCTCCAAAATCGAAATCCTACAATCCCCACGCGACGGCAACCTGGAATCGGCTACAGCGCGAATGGCTCCCCGAGGCGCGGGCGCCTGCCCGCGCAACCGCGACCCTCGCCGCTCGGACCGCCGGCTTCCAGCCGGCGCACCTCGGCTTGCGCGCCACGACGAACGCCCCCCGTGCCCCACCCCCTTTTTCCTTGTCTGCTTTCCTCCGGTGGCCTATGATCGCCTTGTTTTCTCATCGGCCGACCCGGGACCGGAGACACTGGATGTGATTTGACGGTGGAAGGAGCGTCATGGGAAAGAAGAAGCAATGCCCGAACGTCGAGAAGAACCTCGAAAAGTGCAACTGCACCTATCCCGGCTGTCCCCGCAAAGGCATCTGCTGCGAGTGCATCGAATACCACCTGGCCATGAACGAGCTGCCGGCCTGCGCTTTTCCGGATGACGTGGAAAAGACCTACGACCGGTCGTTCAGGAAATTCGCCGAGATCAACTCTTGATGGCCCCCGGAATCCCCGCCGATCTCCGGGGGAAGGAGGCGCCGTGAATTCCGTCTCGTCCCGCCTGCGCTTCGTCCTGCACGCGATCGTCCTCGCGACGGCGCTGGGTGCCCTCGTTCCTCCGGCCGCCGGCGCGGAAGACATCTTCCCCCTGAAAGACGTGGAACGGGGCATGAAGGGCGAAGGAAAGACGGTCTTCCAGCAGACGGAGATCATCACGTTCTCCTTCGAGGTGGTCGACATCCTCAGGAACTGGTTGCCCGGCCAGGACGTGATCCTGGTGAAATGCGGCGGGAAGGAAGTGGAAGAGACCGGCATCGCCAGCGGCATGAGCGGCTCCCCTTGCTACATCGACGGCAAGCTCCTCGGCGCCCTCGCCTATGCCTGGCCCTGGTCCAGGGAGGCGCTCGCCGGCATCACGCCCATCGAAGCCATGATGGAGATTCCCCGACGCCCCCTCGAGAAGAAGGTGGAATTCCCCGCCGGCCGGGGCGCGCAAGGCCTCCAGCCCATCAAGACCCCCCTCTTCGTTTCCGCCCGCAGCGCCAGGGCCTTCGCGTGGCTCGAAAAGGCCTGCGAGCCGTACCATCTCAAGCCCGTCGGCGCCGGCGCCTCCGGCGGCGCCTTCGCCGACCTCGACGAGGAACTCCGCCCCGGCTCCGCCGTCGGCGTCCTCCTCATGGAAGGCGACATGGAAGCCTATGCGGTGGGTACGGTCACCCGCGTCGACGGGAACCGCCTCCTCGCCTTCGGCCACTCCTTCCTCCAGGAGGGCGAGTATTCCCTGCCCATCACGAACGCCTGGACCTACACCGTCGTCTCCATGGATCCGGGGTCCTTCAAGATGTCCGCCACCGGAAAGGTCATGGGCGCCATGGTCCAGGACCGGCTCACCGGCGTCTACGCCCGCCTCGACAAGAAAGCTTCCCTCGTCCCCATGACCGTCACCGTCCGGAACCCGCGCATCAAGACCGAGCGCACCTATTCCGTGAGACTCGCCAGGCACAAGAACTTCACCCCCATGATGGCTTCCTTCGCCCTCTCCGACGCGCTGGACGCCGCGGAACCCGGCCCCGGCGAAGTCACCCAGAACGTCCGACTCACCTTCAAACCCGAGGGCTATGACGAGGTTTCCATCCGGATGTACTACTCCATGGCCGGAGGCTGGTGGGGCCGGAACTTCACCGCTCCCCTGTCCTCCTTCCTCAACAACGAATTCGAGAAGGTCGAGGTGGAAAGCATCTCCGTCGACGCCGAGATCGTCCACGAGGCACGCACCGCCAGTCTCGTCGGGCTCAAGATCGACAAACGGGAATACCTCCCCGGCGAGACGGCCCACTTCCACGTCCAGATCATGCCCTACCGCAAGAAGATCTTCTGGCACCATTTCCCCTACAAAATCCCCGAGAACCTGGAACCCGGCGCATACACCGTGACCCTCTGCCCCGCGGATGAAGCCCCCATGGCCGAGGAAAGGCCCCTCGTCGAAGACATCCCCACCCTCCTCGACGCCCTGCGCGCCCTCAACCTCCGACGCGCCGACCAGCTGGTCGCCGTCGTCAACCGGCCGGGACTGATCCTCCAGCACAAGGCCGAACGGTACCGCGACCTTCCCCTCCACATCCTCTATACGCTTCTTCCCCCGAACGAAAGCGGGGGCTTCCGCGTCGAATCCCGATACTGGAAGTCCGAACCCCAGGACGTGGATTACTTCCTGGCCGGATCGAGAAGGATCCAGATCGTCGTGAAGAAAAAAGCGGGAGGAAAGTGATCCTCGGGTGGCGCAAAACCCCTTCGAGAACCTGCGCCATCACCACGATCGTTCGGTGTCCCGTCCGCCGACAGACTGGGAGGAACCCATGAAACCGAGCCTGATCATCGCCCTGGGCCTCGTCGCCGCTCTCCTCGCGACGTTCCCCCTTCCTGCGCAAGCCCAGGAAGGCGAGGCGCCGGACAAGGAGCAACCCGCGGGGGAACCCGATGAACAGCCCGCGCAACCCCCGGGCGAGGAGCAGCCCGCCGGGGAGCCCGATGAACAGCCCGCGCAACCCCCGGGCGAGGAGCAGCCCGCCGGGGAGCCCGATGAACAGCCCGCGCAACCCCCGGGCGAAGAGCAGCCCGCCGGGGAGCCCGATGAACAGCCCGCGGAACCCCCGGGCGAAGAGCAGCCCGCCGGGGAGCCCGAAGATCAGCCTGCGCAACCCCCGGGCGAAGAACAGCCCGCCGGGGAGCCCGAAGACCAGCCCGCGGAACCCCCGGGCGAAGAACAGCCCGCCGGGGAACCCGAAGACCAGCCCGCGCAACCCCCGGGCGAAGAGCAACCCGCCGGGGAACCCGAAGACCAGCCCGCGGAACCCCCGGGCGAAGAACAGCCCGCCGGGGAACCCGGGGACGAGCCGGGGGAGGAACCGGGAGAAGAACCCCCCGCCGAAGAGCCCGGGGAAGAACCGGCTGCGCCGGTGGAGGACATCGGCGTGTCGCGGGTGAAGGGGGATCGGTACACGGTGTCCGTATCGGGCCGGCCCGTGATTTCCGTCCTCGAGGATCTGTTCGCGATCTCCGGCCGCTCGATCCCCCTGGACCTGGAAGGCGAAGGCCCGCAGGTCTCGGTACGGGCGGAGGAACAATCGTTCTGGGGGGCCCTGGACGCCGTCGTGGAAAAGGGGGGGGCCTATCTCTGGGGCGCCTTTTCCTCTGCGGGTCCCCGCATCCGTCCGCTTCCCTCGGGGCCCTCGGTCCGCCGTCCTCCCGTCGCCCATGACGGTCCGATCCGGGTGAGTCTGGAGCGCCTCGTCCGCCGGGTTCTTTTCGGTCCGTCGCCGGGCGCAGCGCCTCTCGAGTTGAAGGCCTGGGTGCTTCCCGAGCCGGGCGTCCGCCTGCTGGGCCGCGGCGGGTTCGGGCTCGGTTCGATCCCGGTGCGTTTCACGGCGACCGACGACGGGGGCCGCTCGCTCGAGACGCCCCGCAGCTACCTGGCGCGGGTGGGTGGAGGTTTCCAGCTGACGCTTCCGATGAAGAGACCTTCGGCGGAGGCGACGTCCCTCGCTTCCCTCACGATCGAGATGGACCTGGCCTTCGCCGGCGCGTTCGAGGAGACGGAATTCCCGGATGTGGAAAGCCGCGTGGGAGAGGAGATGGAGCGCGAAAACCTCGTGTTGAAGATCGAGCAGGCCGAGGGGACGGGCCTGGTGTTCTCGGTCCGGGGCGAAGGCCTCCGGCGCCAGGGCCGCTTCAAGGGGGCCGGCACGGAAGGCCTGGACGAGGTGCGGGTGGTGGACGGGGCGGGGACGCCTGTGGCGATCGAGGGATACCGCATCGTCGGGGGAGAGGGCGAGATCCGCTACGAGGTCGTCCTGCCCGAGGACCGGCCGGCGGGGCTCACCTTGTTGTATTCCACGGTGAAGGGCCGGGAGAAGCGCAGTTTCCGTTTCACGTTCGAGAACGTGCCGCTGACCGAATAGGAGTGTTCCGATGAGGATCTTGACGCCGCTGATCTGTCTGCTTGTTCTCGCCTTCGCCTCCGCCTCCGCGACGGGGGGAGGCACGACGATCTGGGAGACCTCCACGGCCGGGGATTTCAACGCCGGCACGCTGGAGGGCGTGGTCGTGTATCCTCCGGGCGGGGTGAAGCCCGGCGCCTCGCTCGCGCGCCGGGAACTCGAGGAAGGCGTCATCATGTCGCTTTTGGACGTGCCGGGCCGGGGCATGTTCGTCGGTACCGGCCGGCCGGGCGCGGTCTACAGGATCGACGGCGACAGCATGGAAAAGGTCCTGGAAACCGAGGCCCTGATGATCACGGCCCTGGTGGCGGGAGGCGAGGGGCAGGTGTACGCGGCCGCCGTGCCCGGCGGCAAGATCTACCGGATCCCTCCCGAAGGCGAGCCGTCCCTGATCCTGGTCCCGGACCCCTACATCTGGGCGATGACGATGGATCCGCTCGGGAACCTCCTGGCCGCGACGGGCCCCAACGGGAAGCTCTACCGGGTGGAAAAAGGGGGGGCCTGGGTGAAGGAGATCTTCGCGTCCGACGAGGAGAAGAATCTCGTGTCCCTCGCCGTGGGCGGCGGAGGCGAGGTCTACTGCGGGTCGGCGGAGAACGGCCTCCTCTACAGGGTCAAGCCCGAGGGGACGGTGGAAGCGGTGCATGATTTTTCGGAAAAGGAGGTCCGCTCGATCACCGTCACGCCGGAGGGGCTCGTCGTCGGGGTGAACACGCCGGGGCAGGGTTTCGACCAGGTTTCCTTCGTGGGCAGCCTCTCGGGAACGCTGAGCAGCGAATCCTGGGGGAGCAGCGACCGCCGGGACGTCATGCAGAAGATTTCCGGGGCGGCGCTCTACCGGATCGATCACGAGGAGCGGGTGGAGGAGGTGGCGCGACTCGAGAACACCTTCCTGCTGGACGTGGGCGTGAGCAAGGACGGCCGGATCTTCGTGGCGACGGGGGATTCCGGCCGCGTCTTCGCCGTGGACAGGCAACGGCGCGTCATGACGGTGATGGACCTCGATCAAGAGCAGGTCATCTGCCTCGCCATGGGCGACGACGGGCCGACGGCCCTGGGCTCCGGCGCCCCCGGCGTCTTCTACGCCGTCGACCCCTCCGGGGCCGGCCGCGGGCGATATGTCTCCAAGATCCTCGACGCCGGATTCCCGGCGGTCTGGGGACGCGCCGACGGGTCCGGAAGCGGGTCGTTCCATCTCTCCTTCCGGACCGGGCGGACGGAGAAGCCCGACCGCACCTGGTCGGCGTGGTCCGACCCCCTCACCGACGCGTCCCGTCCCCTCCCGTGCCCCTCGGGACGGTACCTCCAGTTCCGCATCGATTTCGACGGCGACCCCGACGCCCGCATCGAACGGGTCCGGGTCGCCTACAACGTGCAGAACCAGCGGCCCCTGATCAAGGAGCTCAACGTGGGGACGTCGCCGAAGGCCGATACGTACCCCCTGTTCACGGGCCCCCAGGGCAAGGAAGTGAAGATCCAGATCAAGGCGGAGGATCCCAACAACGACCCGCTGGTCTTCCGCCTCTACTACCGGCAGGAGGGAGAGCGGTGGATTCCCATGACGGAAGATCCCCTGCGCGAGACCGAATACGCGTGGGACACCTCGGATCTCCCCGACGGCCTGTACGAGGTCCGGCTCGCGGTCAGCGACGAGATGAACAATCCCACCCCCCTGACGGCGGAAAAGGTCTCCAGGCCCTTTCCCATCGACAACCATCGCCCGCAAGTGGAAGGACTGGCCGTGGTGGAGGGAAGGGTGCCCCAGGTCCGGGGCGTGGCTTCCGACACGGGAAGCCTGGTGACGCGGATCGAGTACCGCGTCGACATGGGCCCCTGGCAGCCGCTGTCCCCCTCGGACGGCGTGTTCGATTCCGGCCGGGAGGCGTTCTCCTTCAGTCTTCCGGGTCTGGGATCGGGCATCCACCGCCTGTGGGTGCGCGTGTACGACCGCGCGGGAAACGTCGGCGTGTCCATGCAGGAGCTCCGCGCGGACTGAAAGGCCGTGAAAAAATCCCGGGGAGCCTTGAACGTGTCCGTGCCCGGCGGGCTGTACGGATCGCCGGCTTCCAGCCTGCATCCCGCGCGGGAAGCGGGTCCCGTCCGCTTCCAGGCGCAGACGGTGCAAGGGCCCTTCGCGCCGTGGCCGTTTTTCGGGGCGCCGCCGGGTAGGGATGGTAGATTGTCGTCAGCCATGAGCCTTCGGCTCTCCCGGAAACCATGAAAACTTGGAGGGCGAGCCTCCCGGCGAGCCGGCCGTGTTTGGGCTCGGGGGGACCCTCGCCCTCCAAGGCGGCCATCCATCAAGGTTTTTCCCGAATTTTCGGAGCAGCCGGCAGCTTTCAGCGGCGCACTTGTAGGGACGGACGCTAGTCCGTCCGCACTCGCCCACAGCTTTCAGCGGCGCACTTGTAGGGACGGACGCTAGTCCGTCCGCACTCGCCCACAGCTTTCAGCGG
>Ga0180433_10010829_pt1 | contig 10909 bp, 10 predicted proteins | sample SS_ome_8_FD_132980 | JGI IMG/M metagenome (GOLD analysis project Ga0180433, IMG submission 132980) | Hypersaline lake sediment archaeal communities from the Salton Sea, California, USA - SS_1_D_1 metaG | ecosystem: Environmental > Aquatic > Non-marine Saline and Alkaline > Hypersaline >...
TGGGGGAAAGGAGAAGGTGCCTGGGCTTGAAGGTTTTTTTATTATCCTTCAGAAACCGGAAAACCTTTCTTACCTCGTTTGCGACTGCCTTATCGCTGGTCATCAGGGCATGGTCGGTGTAGATCCTGGCGGTCGATTCATCGAAGTTACCGGTGCCGACGCATGCGTATCTCTCGGTTTTGCGGCCCTTTTTTCGCGTTATCAGGATCAGCTTGGAGTGTACCTTTATACCTGGGATCTCGTGGATCACCATCGCTCCTTCCCGCGCCAACCTCTCCATCCAACCGATGTTGGCCTCCTCATCGAAACTGGCCCGGAGCTCCACGAAGACGGTCACCTTCTTGCCGTTGCGTATGGCGTTGACGAGGGCATTAACTATCTCGGAATCCTCGGCGACACGGTACAGTACCATCTTAATGGAGGTGACATACTTGTCGACCGCGGCCTCCCGCAGCAGGTCCACGGTGTATTGGAAGGACTGGTAGGGGTAGTGGAGCAGGATGTCCTGCTCTTCCACTGCCTTCAGGATACTGGTGTAATGCCGTAGAACAGGATGCTCGAGCGGCTCGGGATTCCTGAACCGTAATCTCCTGTGCTGAGACCCGGGATCGGGGAAGTTGATCATGTCCCTGGAATTGTGGTACCTGCCGCCGGAGATCATTATATCGGGGGACAGCCCGTTCTTCTCGACGATATAGGACAGCAGGTCCTCGGGGATATCCCTGTCATAGACGAAGCGGACGGGGTATCCGTGGTCCCTCATCTTCAGCGAGCGTGAGACCTGCTCTAAAAGACTGGTGGTGATATCGGGTTCGATGTCCAGTTCGGAATCATGGGTCATCTTAATGGAATAGGCAGAGAAGTCGTCGTATTCGAACATGGAGAAGAGGTCTCTCAGGCCGTGGCGGATGACGTCATCGAGATAGATGACATAGGCCTGGTTGTCATGTCCCGGTATCCTGGTGAACCGGGGCAATACGTCGGTGGGTACCTCCAGCACGGCGTATTTCCGGTCGGACCGGTCGTCCTTTCTCCTGAGCACGATGGCCAGATATATCTCCAGGTTGTGCAGGTAGGGAAAGCCGGCGATATTCTCGAGCATTATGGGGACCAGCCTCGGGCGTACTTTTTCCCTGAAGTACTTATCCAGGAATCCTTTCTGCCGCTCGTCCAGTTCCTCTTCGTTGACCATGATGATGCCCTCGTCTCGCAGTTCCTCCTGCACATCGCCCACAGTCACGTCGAATTCGTCGCCGAGGTGCCTGGTCTTGGCGATCACCCGCTGGTATATCTGCTTGGGTGTGCCGCCCAGGAACTTTGCCGGTTTCTTGCCCGAATCGATACGGCGCTTCAACTTGGCGACCCTGACGCTGTAGAACTCGTCGAGATTCGAGGAGTAGATACCGAGGAATCTCAGCCTCTCGAGCAGGGGGACCGTGATATCCTCGGCTTCCTGCATGATCCTGTCGTTGAAGGAAAGCCAGCTCAGCTCGCGGTTGACGTACTTACTGATGATCAGACTCCTCTGTATTTTTTTTCGGATATTCGTAGTATTCCATCTTCCCCGTGTTCTCCTGGATGCCGTCCCACCCGCCGACATCGAAGCTCAGGCAGATGCAGGCGGATGTGGGCATCAGGGCATCAAAGCTATCTTCCCATAAAAGCTCCGCCGCCTCCATCAACTCCGGATTGTGCCCCACGATCATTATGTTCCGCAGCTGATCATCCCCTCTCCCTATAAAATCGACTATCTCCTGCGGTCTAGGATGGTACAACTCGTCGTGAAAGGAGATACTGTCACACATACTATAGAAATCGGCGAGAATCGTCGCGGTTTGAGCGGTTCTATTGGCGGAGCTGGAGAATATATGCTCAGGCTTGATGGATTGTCTCAACAGGGCGGGCTTCATCAGTTTGAGGTCGTTCATCCCACCTTGCGTGAGCGGCCTGTCCTTATCCGGGATAGGCAGGTCTTTGGGGCCGGCTTCAGCATGTCTGAAAAGGATAATAACCTTCATCTCAATCCTCACCCCACTATAACAAAAGCCTAGGGGACGGGCCTGGCTTTAGGCCTGACCCCTTGGACTCAGGCCTAAAGCCAGGCCCGTCCCCTAAGGCATTTGGATTTGACTGCAGAGAGGAGGACACAAAAAGTGAAAGTGCGGATCATTTTCAACCGTGAACCTTATGACGGAACAGACGTTACCTGGAACGGCCTCAGGCTGGCCGATCAGTTACCTGAAGCGGGAATGGATGTGAGTATCTTTCTAATGAACGACTCGGTGGATTTAGCCCGCGATGTGACGAAAGACCCGGAGGGCTATTTCGACCTGACACAGATGCTGAAGGATTTGATAACAAAGGGCCTTCCCGTGAGAGTGTGTGGTACATGCAAGGTACGGTGTGGGATTCATAAAGGGGGACCTTACTTCCAAGGGGCCCAGGAAGCGAAAATGACCGAGCTTGCGGAGTGGGTCAAAGAGGTTGATAAAGTCGTTTCATTCTGACCATGACCTACAGCTCTCATAAACGGGCATAATAATAGATTATCCCACCCTGACTCTTGGATGATAACAACCCGTCTTGCTCCATATGGGCCAGTGCTTTGGATGCCTCTATATAATTGATGCTCAAGGCTCTCGAGACATCATCGATAGTGCAGGGCCTCCTCTTGAGCAGCTGCAGGATGGTATCCGCGGATGCGTCACTCGAGGCGGATATTCTCTCGAGACGCAAGGACTCTATAGCTTCCGAATCCATACCCAAAAGGGATGCCATTTGCTCCAACCTGCTCTTTTCAACCGGGTGCACGTAAGCCTCGGCCGGAGGTCTTGTCGCGGTGTTCAACTGGACCTTGTCCGGGCCTATTCTGTCAATCAATGCGCCCAGCTTCTTCACCTGCTCCTCGTTTGAGTTGACGCCTTCCACGATGAAAACCTCGAGCCATATAATGCCTTGATATATCTCCCTGAACGCTGCGATTCCATCCACGACTGAATCCAGGTTGAGCTCCCGGCAGGGACGGTTTATCTTCCGGAACGTCTTTTCATCCGCTGCGTCAAGCGACGGCATCACCAGATCGGCCTTCGCGCATGCCTCGGCGACATCCTCATCTCCCAGCAGGGAGCCGTTGGTTATCACCGCGAGCGGCAATTCGCTCATACTCTTTATCCCCGTAACGATCTCTCCAAGCTCGGAGTTCAGGGTGGGTTCGCCGGAACCGGATATAGTAATATAGTCCAGCTCCGGGGCCTCTTCCAGCCTTTGCTCCAGTTGATCCAGGATCACTCCCGCCGGGATATAGGCATCCCTGCGGGTTGTCTTCAGGGTGATCCTGCCGAACTGGCAGTAAATACAGTCGTAGTCGCAGGTCTTGCGGGGGATTAGATCGACGCCCAGTGAGCTCCCCAGCCTGCGGGAGGGAACCGGGCCGTATATATAGCTTTCCTTCTTATGCATAGCCGTATTAACGCGCCTGGGTCTCCACCAGGTTCAGGCATGATGAGAGAAGGCCCTTCAGACGATCCAGGGATATGGGCACCGGCTCTATGCTTATACCCATCCAATCCGAGAACTCCAGCAGCTTCTCGGGGTCCTCCACTGCCAGTCTCTCGTAATACCCTATGGGGTCCAGCAGGATGGCCAGGTCGTTGGAGGGGAAGGTCTCGTTGGCCTTACCCATATCCCAATCCAGGAATACGTTTTTCTTGTACTCGATCCAGCCGGGCACCAGCCAGTATACCCTGCGGCCCGCGGCGATCTCCTCCCGCTCCTCCTCCGAGGCGAGCATGTCGATGCAGTTGTGGGCCTTTATCCTGCAGGCTTTTATGCCCTGTTCCTGGATTACGATATCTATGCTGCGCAAGTAATCGGAGGAATCCACAAAGCATCTGTCGCCGTAGAGCACTATCAGCCTGTCCGATTTTTCCCCACCTCGCCCCATCTGGCGTACGAGCTGGTTCTCGAGCTCCCTCGGTATCTCGTGCAGGCCGGGGGTAGTGGAATAGATCTTGTCCGCATTTAAAAAACCCTCTTCCTTGAGTCTATTGAGTTCCATGCGCAGTGTCCCGCAGGATACTATCGAGCAGCCCTCAAAGGTGGACTCTTTCATCTTAATCCCTCCCATGGACCAGAGTTGAAAACCCTGTTCCCTTCGCTTGGTCCCTGTATTATTGCTTATGATTTAAATCATATCAGAGAAATTGTTATGGGAATATGCTCATTTCAAGTATATTTTATCGGAAGGGGTTGATGTCAATGGAGAATCCAACCTTGGATTTCCTGCTCTATCTCATCAGGAAGTGCGTAGACCAATGCGAAGTAGATCCCGACAAGACAACCGTCAGCGAGTTCATCAGGCTAATAGCTGATGCCGAAACCCCCCTCGGATTCTGAATGAATCAGAATAACCGGGGCCGTACGAATGGGCTCCCACCGCATATAAGCAAGGCCTTCTCGGGACCTGACACGAACCCCAACAATAGTGACTCGCCCTTTGAGAGGCTCGCGGACGAGTATGACGCCTGGTTCGATGGGGAAGGCAGGCTGATATTCAAGATCGAGACCTGCGGTTTTCAAGAGATACTGCCGTCTCTACCGGAGCCCTGGATAGAGATAGGGGTGGGGAGTGGGCGCTTCGCCGCAGCCCTGGGTATCGATATGGGACTGGAACCATCGCGTAACCTCGGAAGGATGTCGCAACTCCGCGGCATAAAAGTCACAAGGGCAAGAGGCGAGGACAGGGTTTTTCCTCAAAGGTCTTTCGGGACCGCCTTCATTATCGTGACCTTATGTTTTTTAGATGATCCCTCGCTCGTACTTCGCCGTACGTGGGAGATGCTGAAGGACCACGGTAAACTGGTATTGGGCCTTATCACCAGGGAGAGTCCCTGGGCCCGGTTCTACTTGGGGAAGAAGGAGGAGGGACACCCTTTTTACAGCATCGCTAGCTTCTACGGTTACGTCGAGGTCCTGGGACTTCTGCGGGAGGCAGGGTTCTCACATGAACGCACCATATCCACTCTTTTTCAAGCACCAGGCCAGGTGGAACATATGGAGCTTCCTCGAGAAGGCTTTCTGCCTTATGCGGGTTTTTTAATAATGGTCGCCGGGAAGCTGCCTTAAGCCCCTACTGTCATATAAGCAGAGTCAATCTCTTAAGGAGAGTCAATCTCTTCCCCTGAACCGCCGCATCAGCGTATTCATCCATTCCGCCAGCCTTACTCCCTCCGGCGCGTCGAAGAAGGGGAGATGGGGCTTTATATCGATTATCGGGCTGCCGTCGACCGCATCAAGCCCCTTCACACGCAGAACATTTCCCTCCCGCTCGAGTAACTCCACGGTTGATGAGCAGATGGGATTGGGCCTGGCGGGGGAACGCGTGGAGAAGATCCCGACCAGGGGAAGGTCTTTCTGGCCGGCGGGATGGACCTTCTCGATATGCCGCCCCTGCTCGCCCACCTTATGAGACCAATACAGGACTACGACATGGGAGAAATCCTCTATACCGTCAAGGCAAGCGGCGTACTCTTCGCGCATAACGAGCTCTGATATCGGTCCCGGCGAAACGCCGCCGTGGCTCTCGACCTCCCTCATCTGCAGGTCGCCGCCGCTGAAGGCAAGTGGGGGACGAGATAGTCCACCCCTTACCGTTCCCACCGGTCTGATCTTAAAAACTGCTTCCTCTTCATCAGGCATGCGAATATCCTTTTCCGTTGACAGCTGGATTCCCCCGGCTACCTGCTGAAATAATAGTGGAGATGGTTGGAAAGAAGCGTGGGTGAGACCCGGCTGTATGCATTATAAAATCGGGGTCTAGCGTTTGCCCATGCTCTTGAGTAATTCGCTTGCTTCCTCCAGCTCACTAACCAGCATGGAGTCGAGCGCATCCATGAGATCGAAGATCTTGTCGTTTCTAGCCTTATACAATACGTGCTGCCCCTTCTTACGGGAGGTAACAATGCCGGCGTTTTTTAGTATATTGAGATGCTGGGATACGTTGGATTGCTCCATATCCAGCAGGGGAAGCAGTTCACATACGCATTTCTCGCCATCCCTGAGCAGATCGAGAATCTGCAGACGAGTTGAATTGGCAACCGCTTTACATATGTTCAAGCGTTTCTGGAGCCAATCCAGGTTTTCAAGAACCCTTTTGTCCATTTAGGCTTCAACTCCTTTGTGTGAAACTTGACAACGCAATCACTAATATTATAATTAGAAAAACTATTTAGTAAATTATAATATAAATATTTAGTAATTTAATAAATTTATGGGAATTAATCTATGATTGCATTCGATGCTGACATAATCTCTCTCAAAATCCCATTCGGTACCTCTTCGCGAGGGGAGTTCCTATGTCGAAACCCCATATGGAGTTCCCCTCACTTGACATCCCAGGGAGGGTCCTTTATGGAGGACCGCCCACTGATAAAAGGACCACAAGCCCTTAACGCAGGCGGGAGGTGAGAGCCGCTTACTCGTTGGTAAAAGCACTATGTTAATGAACAGGCTTTGCTGCTGAATAAAGCTTATCAAGGGAGGAAGTATGGGAATCACAAGAAGACAATTCCTTGTGAAGTCTGGTGCCGGGCTTGGTGTGGGGGCGATGGTCACCCTCGGCCTTGATCTACCAGCACTCGCATCGGAACAGCCTCTAAGGATCGCGCATGGGAAAGAGACCAAGAGCACCTGCCAGTACTGCGGGGTGAGCTGCGGCATCCTGGCCTTCAGCGAGGAAGGCAAGATCATCGATGTCGAGGGAAATCCCGATCATCCCATAAGCAGAGGGGGCCTCTGCAGCAAGGGCTCCATGATCTACCAGTTGGCCAACAGCGACAGGCGCGTGACCAAGCCCATGTACCGCGGTCCCGGTGAGAGCGAATGGACGGAGATGTCATGGGACGAGGCCATCGGGAAGATCGCCGAGAAAGTGAAGAAGACCCGTGACGAGAACTTCATCGAGTACGACGAGGACGAGGAGTCGGGCAAACAGCTTACCTGCAACCGCACCGAGGCCATCGCATGCTTGGGGAGCACCATATTCCATACCGAAGAGGGTTCGATGTTGGGTAAGTTCACGCGCTCCCTCGGGCTGGTTTACCGTGAGTTCTCGGGCAGGTTGTGCCAGACGCCCACGGTATCAGCCAACGGCAGCACTTTCGGGCGGGGTCCCATGACCAACCACTGGATCGATATGAAGAACTCGGACTGCATCATGATCTGCGGCGCTAACTCCGCGGAGACCAGCCCCGTTTCGTGGAAATGGATGGACGTGGCCCAGGAAAACGGGACCAAGATTATCGTGGTGGATCCCCGCTTCACCAGGACCGCCGCCCGTGCCGATATCTTCGCCCAGATAAGGGCGGGGACCGATTCGGCCTTCTTCTCCGGGCTGGTCAACTACGCATTACAAAACGATATGGTGCAGTGGGAATACGTGAAGAGCTACACCAACGCCCCCTTCCTGATCAACCCGGATTTCGACTTCGACCCCAATGCCGGGCTCTTCTCCGGCTTCGACGAGGAAAAGAAGAAGTATAGTACCGGCACATGGAGTTACCAGAGCGGGCCCGACGGTAAGCCATTGACGGATTCCAGCCTCAATGATCCCAACTGCGTCTTTCAACTGGTAAAAGAGCACTTCAGCAGGTACACGCCTGATGTGGTCGCCGATATAACCGGTATTCCCGAGGACAGGTTCTCAGAGATCGCCGAGGCCTTCTGCGCCACCGGCGCCCCGGAGAAATCGGGGGTGCTCTTCTACAGCGTGGGGATAACCCAGCACAGCCACAGCTCGCAGATCATAAGGGCCTTCGACGTGCTTCAGCTTCTGCTCGGCAACATCGGCGTGGCCGGTGGGGGCATCAACGCCATGGCCGGCGCCTCCAATGGCATGTCCGGCGCCCTCAACGCTCTGGTATGGCACGCGATGCCGGCTTCCATGGGCACGCCCAACAGTACGAAGACCCCCACCCTGGATGCGTACGTCGAGGCAAGGCTGAAGACGGCGGGAGACAGCGGCTGGAAGGGTATCAAGAAATACCTGGTCAGCCTGCTCAAGGGATACTGGGGCGACTACGCCACGGCGGAGAACGAGTTCGCCTACCAGCTGATGCCCAAGGTCAAGAACGGCGTGGACTACAGCCACATGTCCATGTTCCAGACCATGCTGGCGGGCGACATCAAGGGATTGTTCTGCTTCGGCCAGAACCCCGCCGTTGACGGCCCCAACGCGGACATGGAACGGCAGGCCATGGAAAACCTGGAGTGGATGGTGGTAGTGGATCCCTTCGAGACGGAGACCACCAACTTCTGGAAGCGCCCCGGGGTGAACTCCGGGGATATAAACACCGAGGTCTTCCTACTGCCTGCGGCTACCTCGGTGGAGAAGGAAGGAACCACCATAAACAGCTGCAAGTGGATACAGTGGCGCTACAAGGCGGTCGAGCCGCCCGGAGAGGCCAAGAGCGACCTGTGGATCATCAACCGGCTCTACCAGGGGATCAAGGAACTTTACGATGGTGACAGCTCCGCGCCGGTGCCAGAGGCCATAACCGAGCTGTACTGGCCCTATGGCGATGACCCCGACCCCGAGGAGGTCCTGAAGCTGATAAACGGCTTCACCTGGTCGGACAAGAAGCAGATAGTGAATATGGGCAAGCTCGCAGCCGACGGCTCCACCGCTTGCGTACTGTGGCCTTGTTCGGGCGTGTTCCCTGAAGATGGTAACATGACCAAGCGCACCGGCCTGGAGGACCCCAGCGGCCTGGGACTCTATCCGGAGTGGTCCTTCGCCTGGCCGGTAAACCGGAGGATATTCTACAACCGCTGCTCAGCCAACCCGGCGGGCAAACCCTGGAACCCGGACAAAATGCTGGTGGAATGGGACGGCTCCAAATGGGTCACCAACGACAATCCGGATTTCTCAGCCAAGAACTCCGCGACTGGCGAGCCGGTGCCCCCGGAGAAATCGGCTGGCTTCCCCTTCCTGATGCTTCCCAACGGGAAGGGGCGGCTGTTCGTACCCTCCGGCCTCAGCGACGGACCCCTCCCGGAGCACTACGAGCCGGTGGAGAGCCCGATAGAAAACGTCCTGAGCTCCCAGCAGCACGATCCTGTCGCCTTCATCTGGGATTCGGAGGAGAACAAGCTGGCGGAGATAGGCTCCACGGACTACCCGGTCGTGGCCACCACCTGCAGAGTGGTGGAACACTGGCAGGCGGGGCAGCTGACGAGGAACCTATCCTGGGCCTGCGAGATGATGCCTGAGATGTTCGTCGAGCTGGGCGTGAGCCTGGCCGATGCCAAGGGCATAAGCAACGGGGACAAGGTGGTGGTCGAGAGCGCCAGGGGCGAGGTGAAATGTATCGCCTGTGTCACCGAGCGCATCCAGACCCTGAAAGTGGGTGGCAAGGAGGTCGACGCGGTCGTCCTGCCCTGGTGTTACGGCTATGTCGGGCTTTGCAAGGGCGGCAATAACGGCAATGCGTATTCCGCAAACCAGCTCACCGCCCATGTCGGAGATCCCAACGCAAAGATCCCGGAGTATAAGGCGTTCCTGGTGAACGTCAGGAAGGCATGAGGGGGTGATTTGAGATGAGTAGCGAAAAAGCGATTCTCTACGACGCGACCAAATGCATAGCCTGCCGCGGCTGCCAGGTCGCCTGCAAACAGTGGAACCAGAACGAGGGAGTGGAGACGGAGTTCACGGGAAGCTACGAGAACCCCCCACAACTCGGCTCATTCACCTGGATGCGCATACTCTTCAACGAGCAGTACGAAGACGGGGTGATGCGCTGGTTGTTCACCAAGCATCAGTGCATGCACTGCACCGACGCCGCCTGCGTGGAGGTCTGTCCCCCTCAGGCGACTACCCACCAGGAATACAAACTGAGCGACGGGAGTACTGTCAAGATAGTGCAGACCGATCCGGATAAGTGCATCGGCTGCAACTACTGCCGGGTAGCCTGCCCCTTCGATGTGCCGGGTTATAACCAGAAAGAGAAGAGCATGTTCCGCTGCACTCTCTGCATCGATCGTATCAGCAACGATGTGGATATGATGCCGGCATGCGTAAAGGCATGCGCGCCCGGGGCGCTGCTGTTCGGGGACAGGGAGGAAATGCTGGAGATAGCGGAGAGCCGTGTCTCCGAGCTGAAAGACGACGGATTCTCCTCGGCCCGGGTATACGGGAAAGACGAGTTGGGTGGCCTTCGTTATATCTATGTGCTGGCCGATGAGCCGGAAGCGTACAGCCTCCCAGAAAATCCATCCGTGCCTCTCGGGGTGACGATCTGGAAGACCATAACCAAGCCTTACGGTGCCTTGGCCATTGGCGGTGTAGCCGTGGCCTTGATAATAAACGGCGCCATCAATGCTCGAAACAGGGGCATGGAAAGAAAATTCGAGGAATCACACCCTGAGGTATGATGTCCGGTGCACAGGATTGAAAGCCGAGCAAAGCAGGAGGTATATAGGTGAAACTCAAGACATTTCGAGGTGGAATCCATCCTCCTTACAGTAAAGAAGACACAGCGCACAAGGCTGTCGAGGTAATGCCCATCCCGACCGAGGTGGTCGTCCCCCTCCTCCAGCACGTGGGGGCCCCCAATGAGCCCACGGTCGGGGTAGGAGACCAGGTCGAGGCTGGCCAGAAGATAGGCGAGAGCGAGTCCTTTATCTCCGCTCCCGTCCATGCCAGCGTCTCGGGAACGGTGAAGGCCATCGAAGAGCGGACCAACTTCGCCGGTAAGTCCGTGAATTCGCTGATTATCGCTGCCCAGGCCGACCAGCCCACCAAGTGGACGGAGAGCAAGGACACGAGCTCCCTGGACCCGGACGAGATAAAGGACATCGCCAAGGATGCTGGATTGGTCGGACTCGGAGGTGCCGCCTTTCCCACCCACGTGAA
>Ga0180433_10010830_pt1 | contig 10908 bp, 7 predicted proteins | sample SS_ome_8_FD_132980 | JGI IMG/M metagenome (GOLD analysis project Ga0180433, IMG submission 132980) | Hypersaline lake sediment archaeal communities from the Salton Sea, California, USA - SS_1_D_1 metaG | ecosystem: Environmental > Aquatic > Non-marine Saline and Alkaline > Hypersaline > Sediment...
AATGCCCAGAAGCTTTCCAAGTTGTTGGATGACTTATAATACTTGCTTCAATTCCAGTCATATTATCATTTTTTTGAACAAAAAATTTCCACCAATCTTGCTTTATGTTCTCAAATAACTCCCTTCCAAGCGGACCAAAATCCCAAAATCCAGCAAACCCCCCATAAATCTCAGAACTTCTAAAAACAAAACCTTTTTTCTTACAAAAATTAGCAAGTTCATCAATAGAAAGCTCTTTTTTCACAAGTTTAGTAACTGATTTTCCTTTTTTAGTATCTAATTTCCCTTTTTTAACTTCTTGCTTCTCATCAACAAGCTTTACTTTTTGAGAATTATTGATAATCTCCTTAGCCTTCCTCTCTGCCTCTTTCTTGTCCTTGCCAAGATAAGCAACATTCTTACTCCTAACCTTCCCCTCTTCACGAACAGATTTGTTAAGATAATAATATTCTTTCCCCTTAATTTTCTTTTTAACAATATACATGCATTAGTAACTACAAAGAAGTTTTTAAATCTTATCCACTACAAGAATACTCTTTTTCAACTGAAGGCTGAACATCAAAAACATGACTTGGCTTAATTCTTTGATAAGGAATATAATAAAAACATTGAAAATTAAGATTATTAGCTACACACTCCTCACAATTCCCCCCATCATCCCTATCTACAAGCTTAATTCTAAGTTCTGGTTTTAACTGCCTCTCGCAACAAACTTCTACTCCCATAATAAGCACGGAGAGGGATTCGAACCCCCGTTCATCGCTCTGCAGGCGATTGCCTAACCGCTTGGCTATCCGTGCATGCCACAACTAATTTTCTAAGACTTATAAATTTTCTCTACAGCAAGCTATACATATATAATAAGTAAGATTTATAAAGGATATTACATAAATAATAAGTAATGGGAAGGGCTCTAATAAATGGAAATCTGGCAGGTGAGCTAAAAAAAAGGATAAAATTAGCTAAAAGACATAGAAAAAAAGTTCTTAAGCATATTGAAGAAACAAAAAAAAACCATCCTCTTAACTATATTGATATTCTTAATAAAAAATCAAATGACAAAACACCTTATGAATGGATAGATCATTATAATGATTATATATATGATTGTAAAACAAAACTGCAAACAATCAAGCCTGCAAAAAACAAATTTTTCCTTATTTTCCTTGCTCTTTTTGTTATATTTATTTTATTTTTTACTGCTTTTTATTTAAGACCCACTATTGTTGGTTTAACTATTGAAGAAGGAACAGAAGAAGCTCCTCAAATTCAGGAAAGCCCTTCCCAAGAGGAGCCTGCTTCTTCTTCTGAACAAGAACCAACTCCACCTTCTGAACCAGAAACAGAAACATTAGCAGAAGAAGCTCCAACAGAAGAACCAGAAGAGCCATCTACAAAACCAATAGAAGAACCTGTTCCTGAACCAAAACCTGCCCCTGAACCAGAGCCTGAGACAACACCAAAAGAAAATATAACAGAACCTATTGAAGAACCTGTTCCTGAACCAAAACCTGAAGAGAATGTAACAGGACCAGCGCCAACAGAGACAGTAGAAGAAACAGAACAAGAAGAAATAATTGAAGAGCCTAAAGAAACTCAGCCAGAACCTGAAACACCAACAGAACAAATAAAACCAACAGAACCAGCAGTTGAATTACCAGCAGCTCCAATTTTATTGAAAAACATTCCAGATATAGAAATACAAAAAAACAGTTATGCAACAATTGACATAACAAAATATTTCCAAGATGCAGAACAATTCTACACTCTGCAAGCTCAAAATATTTTTACAACAACTTTCGATAACACTCTACAAATACAGCCAGAAAAAGATTTCACAGGGACAAGAACAAGTAAGATTATAGCAAGTAATGAATTTGGAATAACAGAAAGCAATTTCTTTGATATAATTGTTTCTGAACTTATAAACAAACCAATTCTAATAAAAAATATTCCAGACATAAACATAGAAAAAAACAGTTATGCTGAAATAAATTTAGTAGAATATTTTGAAAATTCAGATATATTTTACTCGCTGCAAGTTCCAGGAATTTTAACAACAACCTATGACCACACAATAAAAATCCAACCAGAACAAGATTTCGCAGGAGAAAGACAAATTAAAATTATAGCAAGTAATGAATTTGGAATAACAGAAAGTAATTCTTTTGATATAATTGTTTCTGAAACAGGCGCCCCTACAGAAACAGCAATTCCAAAGGTTCTAACAGAAGAAGTTACTCAACAAGAAATTATTCCAACTATAGAGAATTTAACAGAAGAAAATGCAACAATCTTGACTCAACAATATACAGCAATTATAGGACAACCTGTTAAATGGAAAAAAACAATAAAATTAGATAAGCAAGGAAAAATTAAAATCAAACTTCCAAAAGAAGCTGAAAATATAAAAGTTAACAAACTTACAGAGCCAGAATCTGTTGTTACTGACTCATTTTCAGAAGAGGAAGTTCTCAAAGAGGAAAGCCCTTCCCAAAAAGAACTTCCTCCTGAATCAAAAGAAAATATAACAAAAAATACAGAACTTGTAATTAATAAAACAGAGGAAAAAGAAGAATCTAAAAAACAAAAAGCAAAAGCAACAATAACTGGAGGAATAACAGGAATGACAACAGCAGATTCCCCAACAAAAAGTAGAGGTTTTTTCAGTTCAATATTTAATCTCATAGTCAGCTTATTCAGAAACTTCCAACCAACAATAACAGGACAAGCTATAACAGAACAAACCCAAGAAACTTCTGAAGCAATAGAAGTTACAATTGATGATACAGCTTTAGAATATGAAATAACTTATGAAACACCTGCCCCACAAGCTTCTGAAGAACAAATCTCACATAGAAAAAAGAAAATAACAATTTCAGGTCCAGAACAAACACATTATAAAAATATTCTTGCATTTACCCAACTTTCTTCTGAAGTTGAAGAAGAAAAAATAAAATTATATAGAACAACAGGAGGAATAAGAGAGCTAACAGAAATAATTAATTATACGGATGCGAATAATAATGGTTTAGTTGAATCTGTATACTGGATTGTTCCAAGTTTGAGCAATCAAACTTATGAACTAGAGATTATTATAATAGATGCAGAACATCTTAATCAAAAAAAAGAATTTGTCGCAAACATCTACGAGGAAGTCAACCAAACAGATAGCATAACTTACACAATCCCAAAGCATCATTATGTAAGAGCATATTTTGAAAAAAACCTAACTTCTAAAAATTACATTGATATTGTAACAAAAAACAATAAGCCAGCCACAATAGAAGTTTATGAAAAAAATTCAGATATTGTTGTAGGAATATTAGAAAATGTCACATCTGGAGCTTACTACATAAACTTAAATCATTCTGGAAATCAAAATATTTTTGACCTTAAGTCAGTAGGAAATAATATTGTCTATGATTATATTCATGATGCACAACCAAATCCAAATGTTTTTACATCAGATGTTACAGAAAGCGATGACCCTGTTGATCAAGGAACTATTGTAACTTTTACAGGAACAGCAACAGGTTATCCTTGGAGAATAGTGGTATGTTCAGGAGGCTCTACTATAACATGTAATAAAAACCCAACTTCAGGAACATGCAGTGGAACATTGTTATGCCAAGATACAGCAGACAGAGCATCTGGAGACCCTTCTTCATGTACTTATGATACTTCTACTGATGAAGGAGAAGTTACTTGGATAGCATTTGCTTGTAATGATAATGGAGATGAGCCAAGTGATGGAGGAAATGCAACAAACAGCCCACTTACAGTAAATGTTGCTGATAATACTTCTCCTAATGTAACTATAAACACACCAACTAACACAACTTATGGAACTCAGACAATTGACTTTAATGTCACAGCACAAGATAATTCCTTAATGTATGACTGCTGGTATTCTTTAGACGGAGCAGCTAATGTTTCTATGTTTAATAATACAGCAACAATTTGGAATTATACAGATACTAGTGTTGCAGAAGGAAGCCATAAAGTAGTATTTGCCTGTAATGACTCTTCAAATAATTTTAATTCAACAGAATCAAAACATTTTTCAATTGACCTTACTGCACCAAATGTAACCTCATTAACAGAAACTCCAACAGATGGTTCTGAATTCACTTTAACTCAAGGTTATGAATTTAATGTAACAGTTTTAGATAGTACAGAAGTTGATACTGTCTTACTAGACTTCAACGGAACAAACTATACTGCTACAAATCTTGGAGATGTTTATAATATAACTTTAACAGGACTGTCAGCAGGTGTTCATTGGTATACTTGGTGTGCAAATGACACTTTAAATAATTTAAACTGCTCTCAAGAAGGCACATACACAATTGAGCAAAATTCAAGTTATATATTGTCATTAACAGGAACATCTCAAATAACTTATGGAACAGCAGGAGATTTTCAAGGAGCTGGCTGCCCAAGTCAATTAACTTGTAACTTGTTCAGAAATCAGTCTCTAAATACTGTCTGGACAAATCTAGGAGATAATCAAGATACAGCTGTTTTGGGAAGTGACAATTATACTTATGTTTATAATACAACAGGAAATGCAAACTATACTTCAAACACTACAATATTTGAAAATTTAGAAGTGCTTCAAGGAACTGGAGAAATTAATGGGACAATTAATGGAATACAAGAAAATTTTACAGAAGTTAATGGCTCAGCAACTCAAAATATTTTCATAAATGCAACAAACATAACAGGTTATGGAACAGGAAGAATTTATGTTAATGGAACCTTACATACAACAGGAGCAATGCCTATATTTAATTCAACAAATCTATCAATAGGATTTTATAATATAACTTTCAAATATGATGGAAATCAAAACTACACAAATGATACTGATATTTGGTGGGTTAATGTAACTGCTGTAACAAATACAGCTCCTGATGACCCTTCTCCTGACTTAGTTTCAGTTGATGGAACAAACTCTTCTGCAACAGATTTAAACTGCTCAGCTATTATAACAGACCCAGATACAGGAAATCTGTTAAATGTAACAGTTAGATGGTATAATAATTCTGTCTTAGATTCTGAAATTAACTACAATAACAATTATGCAAACGGAACTAGATTTAATGCTACTCTTGATTCAGCTAACACAACAGCAGGTGAAATCTGGAATTGCTCAATACAGGTATTTGATGGAACAGTTTATAGCAACTGGGTAAATTCTTCTAAAGTGACAATCTTAAATACAGCTCCAAACATAACTTATGTTGCAAATAACACTCCAACCATCATAGCTATAAGCGATAATGGTCCAAATGAAGCTCCTGCTGCAACTTATGTTGTTATAAATTTCACAGCTTATGATCTTGATGGAGCAAGTGAACTAAATGATTCTACTGCTTTAGTAAATATCACAGGAGATACTGTAAGGCAGAACACTTCTTGTGCTAAAACACAATCAGCTGGTTATTATGCAAATTACACTTGTAACATTACAATGTGGTGGTGGGATGCTTCAATGCAATGGAACATAACAGCATTTATTTTAGACAATCAAACAAATGCAGCTACAAACTCTTCTGCATATTTTTATGTTGGTAAGAGAACAGCATTTACAATATCTCCAGCTGTTTTAAACTGGTCAGGAATATCACCAGGAGCAACTAATCAAACATCTAATAATGACCCAATCATATTAAACAATACAGGAAATAATCCTATAGCAATAGATGAAATAGGAATAAATGCAACAAATCTTCTTGGAGAACAAGATAATAATTATGGATTATGGGCAGGAAATTTTTCTGTTGCTACTTTCACAAGCGCTACATTTGATGAATGTAATGAAACAGCAACAACAATGAATGCTTCTATTTACACAAATATAACAGGAGCATCTCTTCCAAAAGGAAACCACACCATTGGAGATGGAACAGCACAAGAACAATTATATTTTTGTTTAAGAAAAGTTGGAAGTGAACTTACAGCTTTAGAGCAAGCTTATTCAACATCTCAAACAGGAGCCTGGTCAATCAGAATCTTACTTGTAGCATTTTCCTTAAGTAAAAAGAAAAAATCAAAAAAGAAAAAGAAACAAAAAACAATAGAGAATCTAACAATACCATCAACAATATTCTCTAATAAGAAGCTTGGTTGCTTAGAAGCTATGGTTAAGTATATGAAAGAAAATTTAGAAATGAGTTATCATGAAATAGCTAAAATATTGAACAGAGATGACAGAACAATATGGACAGCATACAAAAAAGCAATAGAAAAACAACCAGGACCAATAAGCTTAGAAAAAACAATGTTAATGTTGCCAATTATAAAAGTAGAAAAAATAATGATAATCTTGCCAGTATCAATTTTCAAGAACAAAAAACTAACAACACTTGAAGCTATCATCAAATATTTAAAGCAAAAAGGACAAAACTTTAGTGAAATATCTAAACTATTAAACAGAGACCAGAGAAATATCTGGACAATTTATTCAAAAGCAGTGAGAAAAAAATAAAGAAAGGTTTAAAAATCTAAATAACTTAAATTTAAAGATGAAAAAAGAGAGAAAAAAAGCGGTGTACATAGTGTGCATAATACTTGCTGTATTAATAGTTTTCATGGTTTTAATAGGATTTTCTGATTTAGGAAAAAATTTTACAGGAAAAATAACAGGTTTTGCGAGTAAATCAGTAGTTTTAAACATAAGTGTCGGAGCACCACAAATAGTGAAAGTATTGAATTCCAGCACTTCTCTCAATACTATAAGTGCTAATGGTCCAAATGAAGCTCCTAATTCAACAAGCATTCTTATTAATTTTACAGCTTATAGTGCATCTGGCTCTGGAAATTTAAATGATTCAACTGCTATGGCAAATGTTACTTATGCAGGAGGTAATTTAAGACAAAACACTACATGCAAGGAAGATGAAGCTTCTGGAAATTATGCAAACTATAGTTGTAATGTGACAATGTGGTCTTGGGACCCCTCAGGAACCTGGAATATAAGTGTTCAGATATATGATAATCAATCTAATTCAGCTACAAACTCTTCTGCATATTTTTATGTAGGAGAAAGGACAGCTTTTGTAATGTCTCCAAGTACTTTAACTTGGGCGTCAATAGCACCAGGAGCTGAAAACCAAACATCAAACAATGACCCTCTTCTTTTAAACAATACAGGAAATGACCCGATTGCAGCAGGAAGTATATCAATTAATGCATCAAATCTTAGAGGAGAAACTGCTCCAACAGATGCATTATGGGCAAGAAACTTTTCTGTTAGTTGGCAAACAGGCGGTTCATGTTCAGGAGATGCATGTACAGAATGTGGAGGAACTGCAATGAATAGAAGTCATTATGAAGCACTAGCAGGGGCAAATTTATCAAGAGGAAATTATACAATAAATGATGGATTTACAGGGCAAGAAAAACTGTACTTCTGTTTAAGAATAGCAGGGACTGGACTTTCAACACAAGCTTACTCTACTGCAAATGAAACAGAATGGGATTGGTCAGTCCAAATAGCATAATTAAAATGAAAACAAAGAAAAAAATAAGCATTGGAATTTTGATAAGTTTAATCTTAGTTAGCTCTTCTGTATTTGCTTTTGGAATTGGTTGTGCTTATCATCAGAATCGTCCTTTAGAGATTGTTGCAGAAGGTTCTAAAGAAATAAACTTTAACTTACAGAATATGCCGGGCCCAGAAGATGTTTTAGCAAGACCTAACATAATACAAGGTTCTGAAATCTTACAATTAGCCAGTGATGAAGACATTTTTGTTCCTGTTGGAGGTTCAGTAGATGTAAAAGCAACAGTAACTCTCCCACCTGGAACAAAAGTAGGAGATGTTTTTCCTGTAGAAATATCGTTCACAACTGTAACAGAAGGTGAAACAGGAGAATTTGGTTTTGGAAGCAGTGTATCGCGTAAATTTGATGTTATTGCAACAACAGAAACAGGTGAACTAAAAGAAGAAATGCCAATAACACTGATACTAACAATAATTATAGCAGCAATAATCATAATAGCAATAATAATCTATATTATTGTTAAAAAAAGAAAGCAAAAGCAGTAAAGCGAGTAACAAGTTTTAAATATTTGATTTCTCTTTTTTATATATGAGAAAAAAGTGGTTAATAGTAGTTTTAATACTTCTTTCTGTAACACTAGCTACAGCCATCACAATAACCGGAGAGGCTATAACTGGCAAGGTTATAACAGGAGATACAGTATTAACAGGAGATGCTACTCAAACAGTAGGTATGAACATTTCTGTACAAGGGCCTCCTATCCTGGCATTAATATCTCCAAAAAATCAAACCTACATATCAAATGAATCCATATTATTAAATTACACAGTAGATGCAAGTGCAGATACTATGTGGTATAATATTAATAATACAGACAACACAACAATAACTTCTTTAACATATTTTGATGTTTCAGAAGGAAGCTATAAACTATATTTATTTGCAAATAATTCAAATGGAAATACAGCAAAAAATGTGAGTTTTTTTGTTAATACAACCAAATTTTTAATTATAGATGATGAATTTGATAAAGAAGATGATGCAGATTCTGGAAGAAGCTATAATAAAAGAGAAAACAAAAAAGGAAACACAACAGATTTTCTAAACTACACTTATGAAGAAATACAAAATTTAAGTGATGTTATTTTACATAATCCAGAATATGGAATGATTCAGTTTAATCAACCAATCAATCTTACAGATGATGAAAATGTAAATGATAACCAAATAGATTTAGATACTCACACAAATTTCTCTTTTAATAGAGTTGAAATAAATTCTTCAGCTCTTTCTAATTTTAATAAATCTGCAACATTGTGGTTATATAATCTAACTTGGGAAGAACCACAAATACAAAGAGATGGAGAAGATTGTCCTTCAACTGTCTGTACAGAAGAAAGTTATTCAGATGGAACTTTAAAATTTAATGTTACAGGATTTTCAATTTACACAACAATAGAAGGAGCATCTGAAAGTGTATATGAAACTCCTGGAGGAGGAACAAGTGGTGGTGGAGGAAGTATAACCAAAGCAAAAGATTTTAAAGTAGAACCAAACAAACTACAGATTAAATTAAGACAAGGAGGAACTAAAAAACAAGAATTAATAATAGAAAATACAGCCAAGAAAAAAATAACAATAAACTTCCAATCAAATCTTGGAGGATTTATAAGATTAGAACAATCGAGCTTTACATTAAAAAAAGGAGAAAAAAAGACAATTGCCATAGACTTTTTAGCAAGAGAAGACACTGTCCCTGATTTGTATGTTGGAAACTTAATTATAAAATCAGGAGAAGAACAAGAAAAAATCTTAATTTCAATAGAAGTTGAAAGCATGAAGCCTCTTTTTGATGTTAGACTAGATATATCAAAAAAATTCATGATTGTAGGGGCAGGAGAAGACCTTCCTCTTGAAACATATGTGTTTAATTTTGGTAGAATAGGGGAAGTTGATGTGAATTTAGATTTTATAATAAAAAATGAATATGGAAAAACAATAGCTTTTGGAAAAGAAACAATCGCAGTAGCAACACAAGCAAGCCAGATACATCATATCTTGATTCCAAAAGATGCAGAAGAGGGAGAGTATATAGCTTATGTTAAAGTTAGTTATGGAGAAACTGTGGCAAGTGCAAGCCACTGGTTTTTTGTTGGTGAAAAACCAGCTCCAGAATTAAATACAACAATCCTTTATTTGGTAATAGGGGCAGGAATCATCTTACTTCTCATTTTAGTTGAAATAATCTTATTAAGAAAACAAATGTGTGGAAAAAGAAAAATAGGAGAAAAAAGAATTTTTAATTTTGGTCTAATAAAGAGAAAATAAACTAAAAACCCTATTTTTCAGTTTTAGAAAAATTTAAAAGTTTAGGATACTTTATATAATAATAAAAAAAGAGGATTAGGAATGTATTTTGAAATTGCAAGCACAATCATATCTGCAGTCATATGTTTAATTGCAATAATGATTAATATCTTCATAATATCTCGATTAGAAGGAAAATTAAAAAAATCTGTTATTTGTTTGAGTATTGGTTTGTTTTTCTTTATCATTTTAAGAGTTATAAAAATAATGTATATTTCCAGTCTTGAACAATATTGGGTATATTTAGGAGATCTTGTTTCAATTGTAATAACAATATCAATATTATGTGCTTGTTTTAAATTATATTCTATGATTGAAGATTTAGATGGATATAGAAAAAAGAAGAAGAAAAAATAAACTATTTTAAAAATAAATTCAAACATTAAATAAGCAAATGCTCCTGACAGGATTCGAACCTGCGACCTACTGCTTTCTTTCTTCTTGAGATTTTTATCCAAGTTTCTTCAAACTTAGTTTCTTTCTTCCCAAGCTCTTTCTTTTCTAAAGAAAGAAGCTGTTAGAAGGCAGTCGCTCTATCCAGCTGAGCTACAGGAGCTCAGCTATAGAAACAAAAAACAATATTTAAATCTAACTTTAAAGGTGCATTGTTAAGTTAACGGTGTCTGGATAGGCATTATTTGATAGTATAGCTCATTTAGATAATCAAATTATAGTTTTATGCTTTTGGAAATTATGCCTTTTTTAGAAAGATATGTCTTTAATAAAGATTCAAACATCTTGTTATGTTCAGGATATCTGAGATGTAGTAGCTCATGGACTATTGCCTTGGCTCTTTCCTCAAAAGATTTTTCTAAAAGGTCAAAAGAAAAACTTAATCTACCCTTTCCTGAGCAACTTGCCCATTTCCTCCTCATTTGCCTCATATGTATTTCTTTAGGTTTAACACCAACTATATCAGCCCATTCAATTACCTCTTTTTTAAAATCACCAACCATAATCATTTTGCAGATTCCTTCAAATCAGATATTATTTTTTTACCAATTTCAGTGGATTTTTTAACTCCTAA
>Ga0180433_10010831_pt1 | contig 10908 bp, 12 predicted proteins | sample SS_ome_8_FD_132980 | JGI IMG/M metagenome (GOLD analysis project Ga0180433, IMG submission 132980) | Hypersaline lake sediment archaeal communities from the Salton Sea, California, USA - SS_1_D_1 metaG | ecosystem: Environmental > Aquatic > Non-marine Saline and Alkaline > Hypersaline >...
ATGATAAATGGAAAGTTAAGGAACTTAAAAACTTCATTTACATTTGCTATTGCAATAGGTGTAAGTGCTGTCCACTGTAATAGTGAACTCGGAAGTGCAGCCCATGATTGCCCATTCTGGAATGCTGATTTAAGGAAAACAGCTTTATGAACAAGATTCTCAGTTCCTTTTCTTGGTGATGATCTAACTTTCTTTAAATTAATCTGGTCACCGACAAAATGCATCCTTCTATAAAATTCATCATAGTAAGATTTCATTATATCTTCTCCACAAATTCACGTACACCATGGTCGAGATCATATTTTGGACACCACCCGATTTTACGGATCTTATCACTTTTTCCAGTTATATATGTCTGATCACCAAGATATCCATCGATTTCATTTATTGTTAGTTCTTTTTTCAGGTGCTTCGAAATTGTATTTATTATAAACTCAGGTGTGCATACCTCTTCATTTACAATATTATATGTTTCATTATCTGTATATTTTAAAAGTAGACACATATACATTGCGTCACACACATCATCGACATGAACCAACTGACGGACTCTGTCTTTCTTTCCAGTTATTGGTATAACATTATCCTTAAGAGCATACGATAGATATATACTCACTATTCCTTGTTTTAGGTTCTGTAGATCTTGACCACTTCCATAGGTTGCAAAAAGCCTAAAGATAGTGTATGGTATATCATATAATGATAACAATTTTATATAATTTTCACCTGCTAGTTTACTTACACCATAAAAACTAATCGGATCTGGTGGTGTATACTCAGTAACATTCATTGCATTCCCATACACAGCCATACTAGAAGTATAGAAGACTTTCTTTGGTTTCGTTTGTCGGCAAAAATCAACAACATTTGCAGTTGCTAGACAGTTCCAAAGACAGTCAGTTTGTGGATCATCCAATGATGGTCTTCCACCTGATTGTGCAGCAATATGGAATACATAATCAAAATGACCTACATTTTTTATCCATTCTTTTTTCGAAAGATCGTACCCATGACATGTATATTTATTTTTCATATCATCAGTGATCTTATCATCGAAATCTATGATGTGAACATCATGTCCATGTCTTCTTAATTTCATAGAAAGGTGACTACCTATGAATCCTGCTCCACCAGTTACTAATATTTTCATTTCACAATCTCCTTAAATTCTTTCTCGTTTTTTGGCATTAGAACACCATGCCCAAAATATAATTTGAACCATCCTTCGTTTACTTTGTTAATCCACCCATCGAACATATTATACATTGATATCATACACGAATCTGTTTTATATATCATAGATTTAGATGCATATATAGAAATAACATATTTCCAATTGTAGCTGTTTATTAGTGTTTCCGATGGTATAAATGAAGGAAATTTATCAAATTCAGATAGCTCACCAAATATTTTTGGTTCTCTTGTGTGATTCTTTATGATCGTCCGTTCTTTATCCAAAAGACATGCAACATTATCTGAAATTGTTTCTGGGAATTTATGTAGTGTTTCCAAGTCGTTCAGTAAGAGTAAAGTATCTTTACGTTTTAATAATTTTCTATATTTTTTAGGAATCTCAATCTTCGGTTCTTTAAGTTCATACTTAAGATATTCATAATTCCCAAGTGTCTTTTCCTTAATAAACCAAAGTGGCTTCCCGAGAAGTTTTGTTACACCGACATCTATTCCCATAATGAATCCTATTATTTTCATCGGTATCCAATATGGTGTTTTACGATAAGTTCTATGATAAATTGTTTCTCTCCTCTTAGCAACATACACAATTGTGTTATTTTTCCGTAATTTCTTAACGATAGAAAAGAATGTGATTGCTGTAAGTCCACCAAATAAATAGATTCTTTGACCAGTTATTCCTCTAAAATATTCCTTATATTCTTTTCTAGAAATCAATATGTTTCTAAATACAGAGCGAACACTTCCATCCCACAAGGAAGGTCTTGCCCTCAAACGGACGACATTTGCTTCAGTAAATTCCTCGAAAAACCGATTTATCGAATTATTTGTCCCAACAACTGTGTCACCCTTTTTTATATATGGAATAACATATCTCCACCCTCCACCACCGTCGAGAAACCAAAGACCCATTACGTTCCCCCTATTGAACACACAAAGAAACGATGATGATTGTTTAGTGGTATTGAAAATTCCTCTTGAATATTCCCTTTCATTGAAATCGATTTTCTTATGTTTCGCAAAGGAAATCCTTTTCCTCCAATCTCAAAATAATGCTCTTTGCTTCTCAATTTCCTGAAAAAATATGGTATTTCTAGGTGTAATCTAAAAAATGGTGGTTTCTTGAATACACCAAGACCTGGAAATTTTAAGATACATTCAAAACTGGCATTCCAATATGGAAGAGAAATAATCATCCATTTTTTTGATACACGACTAATTTCTGAAAGACATACTTTAAAGTACTCATACGGAAGATGTTCGAGTACTTCATATATCACAACTATGTCAAATACATTATCTTCAAATGGTAGACTCCTCACATCACCAACAACATCTGGATTTAACTCTGGTAAGATATCAATTGTTGTAACGTCATATCCTTTGTTTTTTAGAACCGAATTTAGTGTCTTGTTTCCGACACCTACCTCTAAAATCTTGGAGTTTTTATTTGCATACCTCCGAACAATATCCATCTGATAAAAATATGAAATATATCTGAGAAGGGAATCGTAGTCATCATTAAAATCTTTCTTTAGTTCCATCCACATATGCCTCTTTCAAATGATCAACATTACTATATTTCTTATCTTTGAAATCTTTGTATTTCTTCATATTCTTTACGATTGAAGTGATAGTATTTGCTATTTTCATCTTGTGATTTAAATCAAATGTGACGTTTCCCCAGATTCCGCAGACAATATAATTCCTAAGATCAGTTACGTCCTCAACTTCCATCTTTGCACCAGTTGTACTTTTCACAAGTTCACCAAGTTCCTTAATCGACATATTTTCACTGACTAAATTATAGATAGTCGATGTTATTCCTGAATTTGAAGTTTCAAGACATTTGACGTATGCATCTGCTGCATCTGAAACATGACAAAAAGCACGATGTTGTTCTCCACCAAAAATCTTGAACTTATTTGTTTGACATGCACGTATAGTCAATAGATTCACAACAAGGTCAAAACGCATCCGTGGAGATATTCCATGTAATGTACCCATCCTAAAAATAATAGGTTTAAATGAACGATCTTTCATCTCGAGGAGTGCCTTCTCGGACTTAAGTTTCATATCTGCATAAAGTGAAACGGGATTCGTTTTCGATATTTCGCTGAGCATCCGTTTATCTTCACTAGCACCATAAACACTACAAGTGGAGGCAAAAATAAACTTACTTATATGTGCAAACTTGCATACTTCAGCAACCATCTTCGTTGCAAAATAATTACTTTGAATCGTGTCGATCGGTTCTAATGCGGATGCAGGATCACCAACAATTGCAGCTAGATGAATGACTGCATCGACATCTTTCAATGATCGAACTAACATCTGGAGGTCACGCATATCACCATAATTAAACTCAAATCGAGGATCCTTGTAAAGATCCTTTATCCCATCGTCACCATAGAGGAGTACGTCGAGCACACGAACATGATATCCCTTTTTTAATAATTTTCTACAGAGAACAGAACCAAGATATCCTGCTCCACCAATGACTAGTACTCGATCATATTTTGCATAGTTTGTCTTAGATTCGCCTTCTCTAGTAACGACAGTGCAATCAATCAGTTTTCTATCTTTATCAACAATAGGGACAAGTATGTATCTTGCATCTGTTTTTTCAATTCGTTTCTTTGCAGTTTCAATGTCTGTAATTGGGTCTGTATTTGTTATCTTTATAAGACAATCTTCTTCACTTATACCACTGAGAAGACCTCGTCTAGCATCTCCATCGTTAATTACACCGACAAATCTATCTCCGTCAATTACAAATATGGTTTTCTTTTCGCTTAATTCTATCAGTCTTATTGCATCTTTTATCTTACTATTCCAATCAATACAACTGTCCCTTATGTTCATTAGAGTATCTCCTTTGAAAATTGTTTTGAAACGTCAGGATAGTCCTGCCAAGATGCTATGTCCTTATTCTTGTCTGGAACTAAGCTTAATAGTGTTAGACCTCTAGCAGCTTGTTCTGGCGTCATATACATGTTCCAACCTCTTATGGTATAAGTATCGTCTCTTTGTGCGATTCCGTCTGTTCGTCCGTTAAAACGAAGTTTCTTAAGGATCTGGTAGTATTCCTCGTTGTCTGTTAGTATCATCCCACCACGACCGATTGGTAATGCTTTTTTGTATTGGAATGAAACACAATAGAGACTATCTTTTACATACATATCTTGTGTAAATCTAACAGCAGAATCCCAGACTGGTGTCGGTTTTAGTTGATATGCACCTGACCATTTTGTATCCTCAAAATATAATTTGAATCCTGCATTAAGAATTGTCATTGGTACTGACATATATGTATGTTTTGGAACATATATTGTATCACAGTTTTTAAATGCCGTTTTTAATTTGAGAAGTTCTAGGCATAAGAAAATTGCGTTTGTTTGCGATGACACAGCTACACCATATTTTGCACCTGCATATTTTGCAACTGCCTTCTCAAAGATATCTATTACCTGTGAATCATTTACGTTCATTCAATTTCGAACCTCCTTTTCCATACTCCATCTTCTTTTTTAAACAAATCACGGTTGTAAATAGTATCCATTATATTGTAGAACTCATCATATGTATACCTAGTGAATTCTATGAAATCATCGATTATTCTTTGATCAATCTTGTGGTCGTGTTCTTTTACAAGTTTTATACCCTCTTCACGAGTAATATCACCATTTCTGATCCAATTACAGGCAACATCTGTGGCTCTTGCATGACCAAATTTTGGATATTTAAGGAGTGGGTGTAATAGATATCCAATTGAGTCGAGTTGGTCATATTGTTCAATAAAACCTTCACGAATCCACTCACTTTCAAGTGTTTTGAATCCGAACCGTTTTGAGAATTCCGCATTTTTCTTTCCGTCCCATGGAAAAAAATAACTAAGGTATATTGGTTCAAGAATGTCAACTTCTTCAGGTTTTGGATATGATATATTCGAAAGATCATCAGGGGGAATACCCATTTTTATCCACCAAGAATCATCCATTTGTCTGACAACATTATTTTTTATCTGATCTTTTGCAGAATATGTTTCTTCAGCACTTGGTCCACCATATTCATATGATATGTTTTCACCATAAACAACTAGTGGAATGTCTTTCTCAATTGCTATCTTAAGAGGAATAGAATAGATAGCAAGGTCGATCGGGTAGTTGGGAGAACCAAATTCTTCAAATGCTATCCTAGTCATTTTTCGACATAATTTGTGGTTGAGATTATATGTTAAAAGATCGACACCGAATGTATCACACATATTAAAGAGATTTTCTTCACCAATTTTGGTGTGAGTATATGAATCAGAGATCCTTACGATAAGTGGATTCATATCGAGATAATTTTTCATAAAATAAGTTTGGAAATAACTATCCTTTCCTCCACTTGCAGGTATTATGCAGTCATATGTCCCATCCTTCGATCGATGCTTATCAGCAATCTCCTTGAGTTTTAAGCTCCTGTACTTCCAATTCGTTTGTTTCCTCCGTTCTGCATTTAGACAAGGATAACATATACCTTCTTCGTTGAACTTTATTCCTGGTCTGGTATCTGGCATCAGACATCGTTTACATCGTTTCATATCAATCAATAAACTCCCATTTCCTTTTTTGAACACAAATCTTAGTTCTACCATACTTTTCGTAAATCAGCGAATACGCTGGAATTTTCTTTTTATCTGGAATTTTCGCTCCTGGTAATATTGTACTATGCGATCCAATCAACGCACCTTTACCAATAACTACCGATCCCTTTTTATTATTTTCTGTATCATGTGAATATATTGAACAGTGAGAACCAATTTGAACATCATCACAAATGATAATCCCACAATATGCATTCATGTATGTGAAACATCCTATGTCAACACGATCTCCTAATTTCAATCCATCTGGATGTTGGCACCTCCACCCATACGCTAAATTGTATGGTGAAGAATGATAATCAGGATATGCCCACCCTTGTCGGTCAATGTATGGCTTCTTCCATTCACTAAATCTTTCGCTCATTTTATTCCCATCTTTTTATTTTGTAGTTTTTTACTTAACATATATCCAATTGAATCATCGGCACTAATGCCCATCGTGTCTGCAATTCCAAGAATCAATGCATGCCCTATCACTAAGTGTGCTGTTTGAATTTTTGATGACGATGGACCTTCGGGTTTTGCATCACTCTTTAAAATATAGTCAGCGTATCTACCTACTGGAGTATCAGCATTCTCAGTAATTGCAATAGTAACTGCACCGAGACTCCGAGACTTTTCTAGTGTGTCAAAAACAAAACCTGTTCCGCCAGATGCTGAAATACCAATGACTATGTCACCTTCATCTACAAATGTTGATATATATTCTGAAATTCTTCCCTCATCCTCACCTAATCCAACTGAAAATGTTATAGGTTGTATCTGAGCACCATTGTTCGTAAATGGAAGAACTTTCAATCCACATTCTGTTCCTTGCCCAGCCATTTCCAATGCAACCAATGCAGATGCTCCTGCACCCAATGTTACTATCTTTTTTCCACTTTCAAGTGCTTTTGTTACCACTGATATAACTTGCGAAAATTTCTCATCTTTCATAATACCTTCTTTCGTTTTTACAAGACCTAGAATCTCTTCATCGAATGTTTTTGATATCCTATCACTCACTGTCTTGCAACCAACATAATCAATAGATATCATCAAAGGTTTATGTATATCTATTAGCTGACCAACAGAATCAATTAAGACTGTTCCACTCGGCAGTGTCGTTTCATTGAATTCAAGTGTTGTTCCTGGTATGTCACCAACCTCATAGTTTGTATTACATAATTGATTTATTATCGATGTTTTACCAGAATTAAAGACTCCAAGTAAAATTATTCTTTTGCCTTCCCACAAATCAATATAATTACTAAGTTCATCGATTCCTTCACCTGTCTTTGCAGAACCATGTCTTATTGTTTTAAGACCAAGTCTATCACGAATATCGTCAGGATTACTTTTCTCTTTACTATCAGTTTTATTAACAAACACTGTATAACTTATCCCATGCATATCACATGCATCGATGAATGATTTTATTGTGTTTATCTGTGGATCTATTGCATTCACAACTATGATTGCTCTATCTGGACTCGATTCTACGAACGGTGTTGATATTTTCTTTAATACTCTCATAATTTATCCTCTTTTACAATTTCTCCAGGAAGTGTTGTCATGTTAGAAAAAATTCTCCTCCCTGGATAAATAGATGTATTTATTCCTGTATTGACATTATCGCCAAGACAAGCACCTAGCTTTTTTCTTCGTGATTTGACAACTTTTGCATTCATCCGAACATTATGCTCTTTTCCATCATGTCTGTAGTCAGAAGTTATCGTTCCAGCACCAATATTACAATTCCTCCCGATGACAGAATGACCAATATAGCAATTATGTTTTGCTTTCGTGTTTTCCATTATCACTGAGTCAACAACTTCACCACCAACTGTGACATTGTCAAATATTATGGATCCCTTTCTTAAATTAGCAGATTTCAGAACATTTGCTGTTTCATGAACATAGATTGCTTCTCCTCTTTTCTTTAGCATAAATTGATTTGCCTGGAGATAATTCCACCAATATGTTACAGGTATCCAATAATCAACTACTTTAACAACTCGAACTTCTTTTTTGGCAGAATACATATTTATTAGATCTGGTAATAAGTTAGAATAATAACCAAGGTTAAGTATATCACTATCTACTACATAACACCCTGTGTTTACTTCTCCACTATCAGAAGAATTAGATTTTTCAATGGAATGTAATGAATTAAATTTTCTATAAATCATATCAAATCTATCAAAGTATCCATGAGATACGAGAACTGATGAAGGATATTTTATGAGATTTAACATATCTTTTCTCGAATATAGGTCATCTCCCATAAGTATAAGTACCCTACCAGTAAAATTACATTGTGTAAGTGCATGACCAGTACCATGTTGCTCCTTTTGTTCTACATAGGTTATATCTATTGAGCCATATCTATTGCCTATTCTTTTCTTTATAGTGTCACCCATAAAACCAATCACAATAATGACATTGTCAACAATACCTTGAAGCTGTTCAAGATTATGTTCCAAAAGTGTCTTATCTAAAATTCTAAGTAATGGTTTTGGTGTGTTATCTGTTGTGGGTCGTGTTCTACTTGATAAACCAGCTGCAAGAATAATCGCGCATTCTAAATTATTTTCATAACTGCCCATATCTTTTCTCCAATATATCAATTATTTTGTTCACTGCACCTTTTTCTCCCATCTCAGAATCTTTAGAGTTTCTATCACTGTTCCTTTTACCAATTGAAACTATTTGACTTTTGTTAATTAGAAATGGTGCTTCATAATACTGACAAGAACTATTGGTAATAAATCTCCTACAATTTTTTAATAATGCAAGAAATTCTCCTCTCTGAAAGTTCGAGTGTGTAAAATGTCCTTGGAGAAGTTCACTTCCTTTGTCACCATTTGGTTCGATCCATATATACTCAGTTCCATCCACTATTTTGTGGATTGACTCAATCTCTTCATTTATCTCAGCATCAGACATTCTCGATGGTGGATTATAGAGAACAAGGTTATACTCAGTCTCAGGTAATTTAAATTCCTTATCTATTTCAAGGTCGTCCAACATCAAATTCCCAATTACGTGAGCATTCGGTTCCTTTGAAACATTCCAGCAAAGATCAGTCACAACATTCATAGCTTCTTTATTTGTACAAAACTGAATCTCGGACATCAGTGTCATTGCATGGCGATACACATCATCATGTGTGCTCCATGAAGCAACCTCACCTGCCCAAAGATGAATTATTGGTTTGTTCTTACGATACCAACTGAGGACAAAATCAAATGTTTCTGATCTATCACCAACTGCAAGTATATGTGTTGCTTCGCTTGCATTATCTGTATACATCTTTTTTTCAATTAGTCGTCTCTTAAGTGATTCTATTGCACCGTCGGATGCACGATTAAAACTGGCCAGATACAATTTCATCTACGCTTCTCCTTTTTTATCTTAGTTTCATCCACTTGACACCAGAAAAGAACAAAAAATGTCATAATTGAAACTACTCCCATTGTTGGTATTGGTGCATCAGAATCAACCCATCTTATCATCTTATAGTGAACTTTTTGTTCATTGTCCTTATTCTCATCAACCACTCGAGTATCAGATACTGCCAGCATAAGAACCACTATGAAGACAATAGTCAACCACAGTGGCAAAATCATTTTAGTTGTCTTTGTTATTTTCATATAACTCCTCCTACATTATTTATTTCGACATTATTCAAATGTCCCCACCATCTCAGATTTTCTACTCTATATTTTTCTATCTTAGAAGTGTATTCCCTAGTATCATCAAATGACCCAGGAATCTCAGTATTATCTACATTTCGTTTAAGTAGTCGAGCATATGCAATATGATAAGACAATGGGAATCTGAGAGAAAATGGAGATCTTGCAGTTCTCATCCTGTACATATCCTTATTTGTTCGTTTTATTATCTCTCTAGGCACGTTCCCATCAACACGATCTTCAATTGGCAAAGAAAAAACTGCTCTGACTGTATCTGGATCCAATGCTGGTAAATGAACTTCATATCCCATTTTTTTGTATATCTCGCTACGAATTATTCTGTCTGTTTTTCGCATAAGTAGAAGTTCGGGAATTGAAAGGTCATCATACATATCACATAATCGATTTATAGTATCGAGACCATCCTTTAGACCAATATAATTCAATATCTTCTCTTTTTTATAAAGAGATGATTTTATATCACTACCATCATAAAATGGTCGATACTCTCCAGTATCGAAGAGTTCGGTTATGAGATCTCCTGTTATAAGTTCTTTCTCAGGAATCTGATCTCGAATAGTTGCCATCGTCAATACGTGATGAAATAATGGTTCGCCATCTGTCACAGATACAATTTTCTTAATTAGCTCTCTATTATAATATGAATTAAAGTCAATATGGATTGTTTTGTGTTCATATCCAAGTTGCTCAGCAACCATCTTAGAAACTGAAAGCTCGTTCATTTCATATCTGTCATTTCGCATAGTATAAGTATAGCACACAGTATCTTTTCCAAGTTCCTTTAATAATGAAACAATCATTCGACTGTCCTTTCCACCACTTAAAAGAAGTGCAGGTTTCTTGAACTTGTCAAGATAGTCGAGCAATCTATCCTTCACGATATCTATTGACGTTTCAACATCATATATTTTTGGAATAGTGTAATCAATTTTTTTGCCACTGAATGTCCTTCCTGAAAGGACTCTTCCGACTACTAATGATTCATTTATTGATGTTTTATCTATCACGGACTCTCACCTTATTTACCATATATCTAAATTCATCAGGATAAAGTGAAACATTGGAATCTATTGAACTAAAACAATGCAACATAATATGTTTCTCTATAACTGGGAATGTCTGCTTGTACTCCATTGTCTTCGAATGATCAGAAATACCAACTGGTAATCCAAATCTTTCAAGTTCAGTTATCCTTTCAACATGAGGATCCAAACAAGGATATTTGCTTACACAATGTAATAGTGTTGTTTGTTTATCCATTCCTGACTCACGTAGCCAAGAAAGTGCAGTCTCAATATCAGATAACGAAGCCATCCCATCCTCGCTGGAAAGACTTCCCGTGCTAAGTAATATTGGCTTACCTTTGGA
>Ga0180433_10010832_pt1 | contig 10907 bp, 12 predicted proteins | sample SS_ome_8_FD_132980 | JGI IMG/M metagenome (GOLD analysis project Ga0180433, IMG submission 132980) | Hypersaline lake sediment archaeal communities from the Salton Sea, California, USA - SS_1_D_1 metaG | ecosystem: Environmental > Aquatic > Non-marine Saline and Alkaline > Hypersaline >...
CGAAATCTATCCCCAGCCCGGCGAAGGCGTCTTGTTGGTGGTGGTTGAAATGGGCGGTAAGTTCCTCGACGGGTATGCCGGCTTCGCGGGCGCTTTTCAGGGCTGCCACCCCGTTGTCGTCGCTACCGCAGATAAACCGCACCTCGGCTCCGGTTGCCCGGAGATACCGCACGTACGTGTCAGCCGGGAGATATGCCCCGGCGACGTGTCCCACGTGCAAACGACCGTTGGAATAGGGAAGTGCGGCTGTTACCAAAAAGCGTCTCGAAGCCATGAGTCAACCACCGGGATCGAACAAAGGAATCAGCGTGCACCGGATACGACCCGGAGCCAAGCTAATTGTATACGCGTCGGGAGACGATACAAGAAAGCCACCGATTTGCCGAGTATGGCGGGTGTAGCCATGATCGTCGAGAGTGTGTAGGGTCCGCTGTGCGGACCGCCCAGGTTCATAGTGCCGATCCACCGGATGGTCCGCACAGCGGACCCTACCCGGGATTGTCGGAAGGGAACTGCGGTGTTCTTCGTGCCCACGCAAGCGTGGGTTTGGCCTCTGACCCAACTGAAATGTGGGTGAGGAGAATCCGCCACCGATTGAGATACTTTGACGGGGCACGGATTCCGGGGTTATAATAGAGTGCAGTGGTTCGCCGGTTCAAGGGGGGCCTCGCAATGGCGGGGTAGTCCTGATCGCGTCCGTGGTGGACCACTCAGCAATCGCCGCATCCGGCGGGAAGGATGGACCTGATGAACTCGTTAACGCTTGCGTTTTTCAGCATACCCGGTGGCATCGAATGGATCGTCATAGCGATAATCGCGCTGCTTATCTTCGGGCGTAAGCTACCTGAGGTCGCTCGCTCGATGGGCAAGAGTATTGTCGAGTTCAAGAAGGGCATAAAGGACGTCAAGGACGACATCGCGAAGGAATCCCGTCTTGAGTCCTCTTCCCCGCCCAAGCTCGAGCACCAACAGGAGCCCACCACGACGCCACAAACTTCAAACGATCAGAAGACGTAGCACCGGTCGTGTTTTATAGTGCTTGGCCCATACCGGATTCACTGGTGTGCCCCTGTACCCGTCATTTGACGTGAGACACCCATGGCAGGTCATGGACGAAGCAACGAATATAGGTGCGTGACCACCGAATGATACGTGGGGGGGGGACTGGGCCTGTGACATTATCTGGGCGGGTCCTACCTCCAGGGAAGCAATGGCGTCTCGCTAACTCGGGAGGCAGATTCCGTTGGCTATGGACCTTTCCATTGTCAAGCCCATAGGAGAGGCGTTTGAACGGACGAAGCAGATTCTGTTCGTTCCGTTCGACGTGGGCAAGTGGTTCGTGCTGGGTTTCTGCGCGTTCCTGGCCGGGCTGGGCGAAGGTGGTTGGGGCTGGCCCGGCGGGGACGAGAATGGCGGGAGGGGCATCTGGCACGAGCCCGGCGAGTGCTTTGACGGTGTCGATCAGGCCCTGGGCTGGGTCCGCGAGCATCTCTCTTGGATCATCTTGATTGGGTCGATCCTTTTCGTTGTGGCGGTTACGCTGACCGCTCTGCTTGCCTGGTTACGCAGCCGAGGCAAGTTCATGTTCCTTGACGGTATTGCCCACAATCGCGGCGCGGTGGTCGAACCTTGGCATCGCTTCCGCCAGCTCGGCAACAGCCTGTTCGGGTTCTCGTTTTTCCTGATGCTCCTGCAGCTGATGACGGTGGCCCTGATCACAATGATCGTCGGGATGGTCGCCTGGCATGACATCGACGCCGGGGAGTTTGGCGTTCACGCAATCGTCGCGCTGAGCGTCGGTGGCGTCTTGACCCTCTTGGCCACGCTCGTCTTCTTGACCCTTAATCTCCTCCTTGACCACTTGGTCGTTCCGGCGATGTACGCGCGAAACGTCGTCGTAATGGAGGCCTGGTCGATTGTGCGTCATGGTCTCCTGTCAGCGCACACTGGTGCAATCATCCTGTTTTTCGTAATGAAGTTTATCTTGGGTATTGTGCTGACGGTCATCGCCGTCATCACCACGGTTGTGACTTGTTGCTGCCTGGTTGCACTCCCCTACATCGGAACCGTGATCCTTCTTCCGATCCTGGTCTTCAACCAGTGCTACACCCTGTGCTTCCTTGAGCAGTTCGGACCGGGCTGGCGGTTCTTCACAGTAAATAGAGATTCGCAAACACCGCAGGACAAGTCGATCGAGGTGTGATAGGACTTGTTCTAATCCTCGGTGTCGTTGGCTGAATCCTCCCCATCGTCTCCACTCATGCGGAAGGTCCTGTCGAAGGCTTCCTCAAACGAATAGACGTCCTCGAAATCCTCCAGCGTGTCGCCGTCCTGCTTCTGCATGAGGTCCTGCTCGATGAACGAGAATACGATCCGTCCAAAGTCGGTAGTGGTTCTCACCTTCCAGTGGTCCAGGACGGTGCGGGCCATCAGCCCCCAGCGCTTCAGTCCGTAATCCCGCAGTCCCCAGCACAGCTCCCGTCCGCCGACATGGCGGTTGAGGTTGTCGCATCCGCCGGCATCCTCGATCGCCTGGACGAGCACTTCGTCAAGCTCGCCGGCGTGGTACTGGGTGATAAGGTCGTTCCAATCCATGTCGTGGTCGGATAGGAAGCGGGCGAGTGCTCGATGAGCTTGCGTTTCGACGCCGTGGATTTGCTCGACCGCGAAGTTGAGCCCGTCCCGAACGAAGACAAAGGCCTCCTCCGGGTATCGCCCCACGACCCCGACCAGCTCTCTAAGATCAACGGTTTCCTTATCGGACATTGGCTTTAAACAGTCACGCGTAAATCGGTGCGTCGCAGCCTTTATTCATCCTTAGGCGGACCGGAAGAACCCCCGGAAGCATCGGGCGCCCCAGGGTTCGGACCCCGCCTCCGGCGCCGGGGTCGTCGACGATCTCGGCGAGGTTTCGCCTTTGCCTGCTCGGCGGACCCATCCGCCTGCTGCTTCCGGTCATCGACTTTTGATCCCGATGCGCTTGAGCTTGATGTCTCGGGTTTGGCGTTGGTCGGGGATTGAGAACCCGGCTGGCGCGGCGTATTGGCGGATGAGCTTCTGCTCCCGGATCGTCTCCTCGGTCTTTTCTGGTCTGACTTTCCCGGCCTGCGAGGTCGGGAAGTGGGCTCCCGGACCTGGGGGGCGGGCTGTTTCTCGACCGGCAAGCCGATTTCCTCGACGCCTACAGTGTTTATGGTGCCGTCCTCGGTTCGGATCTGGACGAGCTGGGTAAGCACCTGGCGACCCACGACGACGCCTTCACCAGACGGTGCCGTCACCTGGGCGTTCATCCTCGGGAGCTTGGCTTCAAGTTGTTCGTACGAGGCGTTCTCATAGCGGAGGCAGCACTTGAGACGACCACACCTTCCCGAGACCTTGGACGGATCCAGAGTGGCCTTCTGCATCTTGGCCATCTTCATGTTGATCGGTCGCAAGGTCTTGAGGAACAGCTTGCAGCAGACTTCCTGCCCACAGGTCTCGTAGTCCGCCAAGAGTCGGGCTTCGTCCCGAGCGCCCACCTGTCGCAGTTCGATCCGTGTCCTGAACTCCTGGGCCAGATCTTTGACCATAGCCCGGAAATCGACCCTCATTTCGGCGGTGAAGTAGAAGATGATCCGCTCGCCCCCGAATGGGCACTCACAGTCGACCACCCGTATTGACAACCCGAGTCGGTCGGCTGTGGTCTGACAGAATTCTCGCTTGTCTCTGCAGAAGCTTTGAATCCGGGCGTATTCAGCCAAGTCGGCTGCGGTGGCTTCGCGAAGAATGCGCCCCGCACCGAAGATGAACGAGTCCTCACCGCACCCGCTCACCCAGTCCTTGATCTGTTCCCGCGGGACCGCTCGCTCACACCGATCGCAGGTCAGCAAGACGTGCTCACCAATCTCGATGCCCCGCTTGGTCTGAATGACGACCCTTGCTCCCGGAACGAAGCTCAGGTCTGGGGCGTGGGTGAACTCGCCAACATAGCGCATGTATCCGAAGCGAACGCCGGTCGAGTGGATTCTGTCGTCGGTATCGTCCCCGCGATCCGTGGTCGCGCGATCCATGCCGCAACCGCCACACCCACCGCACAAGGTGGATGCGATCGGCTCTTTTGCGAGTGATTCAAAACCGGGCTCTGCCTTGACCATGAGTGCTCCCAACCCGCCCCGCCGTCTTGGCGCAAAGCACCCCGGAGGAAACCGGACGGGGTGTCAAGAGGTGTTCTACCCGCCGCCAACAGCAGCATCGAGAGCCTTCTCGAAATCCGCCTTGCTACGCAGCCCGACGAACTTCTCGACAATCTCGCCTCCCTTGAACAGCAACACGGTCGGGATGGCGCTGACCTGGTAGCTCACCGACACGTTGCGGTTGGCGTCCGTGTCCACCTTGCCGATCTTGGCTTTCCCGGAATACTGATCGGCAAGCTCGTTGATGGTCGGCGTCAGTGCCTTGCACGGGCCACACCACGCAGCCCAGAAGTCCACCAGCACCGGAACATCCGAACCGATTACCTCTTCGTCGAAATTGGCGTCTGTAAACTCAAGCGTATTAGTTCCAGCCATTAGTTCTCCCTCTAGCATTGTGTGACACTTGAACTTGCGGGCTTGTCACCGGATCGAAGCCGCAGGAGCCAGCCCGCGGACCGGTCCCGCCGCCACCGCGACGGGTTCTGACCGGCACGCCCGGTCCTGTCGTTGCATACAACGACAACCCGGAAACGCAGGTGTAACGGTGCACCGAAAACACTTGCACGCAACCGTGAACTTCAAGACCTTGTGAATTCTAGATGGGCGGCGTTACCTGGTCAAGAAAGTGAGGCGTTACGCTGTTTCCGTCGCGCCGCCTTCCGGGCACCAGGTTTCGATTTCCAACGGCGGTGAATCCACAGGTACTGTTCGGGCCCGGCCCTGACTATGTCCTCAATCGCTTGTGTATAGGCCTGTGTGATCCATCGCAGGGGGTCCTCCTTGTCTGCCCACTCGTGGGGGTGGATTACCCGTGGCGCCCCCACTTCGTAATGGAATCGGTTTCCCGTCCGCCGGGCGTAACCCACGATAATCGGGACTTTGCTACGCATCGCCAATAGGCCGATAGACTTGTACGTCGACGCGGGGCGACCGAAGAAGTCCACGAACAAGCCCTTTGATCCTGCGTCCTGGTCGGCAATGAACGCAATCGGTCGACCGGCGGAAACAAGCCCGATCGAGCTCTCGATCGCGCCCTTCTTGTCGAGCAGCTCAAGCCCGTGCGACCGGCGGGATTCCACGACGTACCGGTTGAGGTACACGTTATCCAACGGGCGCATGACAGCCACCACGTCGAACCCCAGGCAACCAAGCAAGTAACCGGTCATCTCAAAGTGACCGTAATGTCCGGTGACCAGAATAGCGCCTCGACCGCCGAGCAGAATCTCCAGCGCTTCGTCGAAGTTGGCGAGGTTCACATAGCGAGTCCAGTTCGTTGAGCTAAGCAGACGCGGCGCCCACACCACCTCCATGGCGAACATCGTCCAGTGCACCAGGCACTGCTCGGCAATCTGCTCGATCTGAGCCCGCGAGTACTCGCCACCGAACGACGCCTCCAGGTTTGCGATCGCTCGATCGCGATGTCTGGTCGTGAGCAGAACCCATCCGGCTGCCAACAGCTTCGCCGCTCGGTAGTTCCAGGAAACCGGGAAAATCTGGACAATCGCCAGCGCCGTCCGTGCAGCCACATACCCCAACCAGGCGGTAACGCCAGCTTTTGTTCTCATGCCGGTTCTGCCGGGCAATGGTCCATGTGGAGTATCCGTCACGCACTTTCGCCAGCAGGCATCGTCCGTCGAATGTACTGGCAGTAGATTGCGCCTACAGGATTATGTGCCAGGACACGGTCCTTGGCGATAAGGGTCGTGACCGGAGCTTCGGACGCCATGGAAAAGACGGCGTCATGCCCGACACACAAACCGCAGAGCACGTTCAGTTCCGTGCCAGCATCGTTAAGCAAGCTCGCCTGGCCGGAGGGGTTGCACATTACCTCATGGCTCGCCTCGGGGTGGATTTGCTCCAAGCCCACAGACGCCTTGCTCAAACCCGCCACCTTGCAACATACCGAAACGACGTCGAAATCGGCGGAGAAGATATCCTCGATAATGGTCGCCTCATCAGCCAATCCGACGCAGAACGCCAATCCCAATTTGCGGATGCCCAGCTCCTTTGCAAACAGGATCACCTCCCGAATACGAGGCTCCGCACAGTAATGACGGGCTTCTATCGCAGCAGCAGCCCGGTGAAGACGGGCGACACGGGGGTCTTCATACAACAGGCGGTGGTCTTCCCCAACGTCAAAGCAATCCGCGCCTTCTCGGCAGATCTTTGTGTTGCATCGAGCGCAGCGGAGTTCTCGCGCATTGTCCATTCAAGCACCTCCTCGCACCCGACACTCCCAAGTCCTGTCGGTGCGCTTCCGCAACGTGGAGTATGAGCCCTCTTAATGGCGGCTACTGATTCTCCGGCCCACAGTTCAATTTGGGTGACGTGCCATGCTCACGCTCGCACCGCGGCTGATCGACTACTCGATGTTGACGGCGAATATCTCGACGCGACGATTCAGCGTCATGTTGGCGTAGCTGTTGTTCGGGGCCTTGGGTCGGTGCTCACCGCAGCCACAAGCAACCAGCCGGGCGGGCGAAACGCCGCGGTCCTTCAAATACCGAACGACGGCCAGGGATCGCTCAGAGCTGAGCTGATAGTTGTCGGCAAATCCGCTTTTGAGATCGGTTCGGAATCGGTGTGGCCAAAGATCAGAATGTCCTTGTCGGAATAGGCGTTTTGGACCGTGCCGACAATCCCGTCAAGGGAGCGCCGGGCCTCTGGTATCAGCTTGGCTGATCCTGCCCCAAAAAGTACCTCGCTCTCGATCGAGATCATGGCGCCGCCGGGGACAGGCGTCCAACCGGGAGCAACCTGCTGGACAACCTGCGGTTGAGGTTCGGGTATGGCTGCCAGCTGCGCTCGGAGGTCGTTGACCTCACCCACAGCCGTCTCAAGCCGTTGCCCGCAACCAGCGAGCTGGTCATGGCAGCCGGCTAGCTGGCCACTCAACTCCGCGAGTTGGCTTGCCAAGCTCTGGTTGGCGTCCTCGAGTAGAACGATACGCTCTTTGTAGGGCTTGACGCAGCCCGTCAAGGGAAGAACCACCAGCACCGCCAAAATTACCAATGTCGTAACCTGTTTCATCGTCTACTCTCCCTGCATTCGGAGGATCGTCCAAGACTGTCAAGTACCGTCCTCGTCATTCCCGTCAGTTGAAATAGCCTCTTTAAGCTTGGCGTCGATGCGCCGCTCACGCTCGCCAAGATCGGCGGCACGCTTCTGCCAGGTCTTCTCCGCTTCCTGCTGGACGGTCTCCCGCTGCACCTTCCTCATGTCGCGCCAAAGACCCCAGCCGAACGACAACGCCCACCATGAAACCAGAGTCGCGGCGGCTGTGCCCAACATGAGCCAGACAACATTGACCGGCTTGTCCTGGTCAGTGATCCAGAAACACCACACCGTAACGTTGTGGTTGCGGTTCATAAACAGAACCAGGACGATGGCTCCAACAGCCGCGAACACCAGAGCAAGACGAACATAGACCCTTATTCGATCGAAAGCAAGACTCACGATACACCCCCGATGATTGCGAGCTGTGAGCCGTGGGAAAGCAACATCCGTCCCGCGGCAATGACCCTCGCTATGGCTGGAAGTCGGGTGATTGGCTCGTAAAACACCACCACCACCAGAAACGACAGAGAAAGCCAAGGACCCAAAGGAATCGCCCTGGTTCGCTTGAACGGCATGGATGCAAGCCAACCGACAATCGCCAATCCGCACGCCAGGAAAAACCCCAACAACACAACGGGCCAACCGGCGATACAACCCGCTGCCGCCATCAGGTGAATGTCGCCCGCTCCGAAGGCTTCACGACCGAACACCAGCGTGAACACGATGCGAACAGCCCACCCCAACGCACCTGCGATGACATACCCGCTCGCTGCCGTCGCCAGACCGTAGAACGGCTGCCAGTGTCGCATCATGGGGATGCCGGGAACCTGCACATCAATGTGCAACAGGCTTGTCACTCGACCGACGAAATCACCCGAGCCCCAGTATAACAACAAACCCGCAAAGGCAAGGACAATAGCCGGTAACAGCAATCCGAACTCAGCACACGCCATTCTGCGGGCGCCAGGGCTTTCTTCTTCGATTGCTTCCATGATCTGCTGGTCGGATTCCCGAGCTACCCGCCCCTGATGCACGATTATCCCAAACAGTAACGCCAGCGGAACAAGGGCTCGGGGCCAATGCGGAAACTCGCCGTCGGACTCCTCTACAACCACAAGCGTCGCAAACAGAACCACGAAGAAAGTCAGAACGAGCCACCCTCCCCAGCGCTGCGGCGCTTGGGCGTGCTCATCTTCGGTCGCTGCGGAGAACTCGTCGTCGCGGGTTTCAACCGTGTCGAGTGTTACAGGCAGCGTGTCTGCGTGTGTTGCGGAGGGCGAGCTTGGCACAGCGCCGGGAGCCAAGCCGCCAGCGCCCCCATCTTGGTCGGATGTTCCAGAAGATGAGCACGCCTGTGGTACTTGCGTGGAAAGAGAATGTGCCTCCACCGGAAACTCGATCAGGTCTCCCTGGTGTGAGTCAAATTCCCCCTCAGTATCTCCGAAGTCCTCCGGGTCCATATGTGGTCGACAGATCGCAATGACCCAGACGAACAGAAGCCCGGTAAGTGCAAACAGGCAAGCTGTCGCTGTCGAATCGAGAGGCCTAAGCCAATCGCTGCTGTGCTTCGGCGTCCAGAGAACATGAAGCGCGAACCCGCAGACTGTCGCCAGGTTCGTGAATCGCACGTCAACCCAGTAGTGCTCCAGGTCTATCGCGGACATCGAGAGCAAGCATGCAAAGAGAATGAGATGGGCGGTGAAGATAGGCCAATCTAGCGACAGCCCTTCCGTAATGCCAAAAGGACCATGAGTGAGACCCGAGCGGATCTCACCGATGAAAAAAGCATCCAACAGGATCAGCGTAACCAGCGCCATTAACACCTCGATGATGAGATAGCGTGTCGAGATGGAGGCGCCACAGTCTCGGCAACGACCGCGCAGTCGAAGGAAGCTCACCACCGGAAGGTTGTCGTGCCAGCGAATGCGGTGGGCACAATGCGGACAGGCTGACCATAGAGGCGATCGCAATGACTTGTCACGCGGAATGCGATAAATGACGACGTTCAGAAAACTGCCAAGGCAGAGCCCGACGGCCGACACAAACAACAGCCACCAAAGCGTTACCCAGATATGCAAAACCTGCCCACCTAAGGGAAAGAACAGACGCTCGAATCCAAAAACACCAGCAACGTCGCGATCAGCTCAATCGCCGCCGAACGGATGCGGCGGATGACCAGTTTGGCGAATCTCCGACTTCACATACCGGCGACCCGGGACGACTTACTCCAGTGCCGCTGCCCCACCATTTTCATAGGATCGTCGACCATACGTGGTGATGCAAGGCGAAAACCATCGTAAGAGCCCCGCACAAGCCGGTTGAAATCGGGCTGTTCACGTAAAGGCCGCAACTGATAGAATACCGAGCACATGCCCGATTCGTATCGGTGCTGGTTGAAAAAAAAGTACTTCCGCCTGGAAACCGCTCCCGGTCCAATCCACGCGGGGTCGTCCTGGAGGACCTTGGAATGTCAGAGTTGCTATCTCCCGACAGAGCCATCGAGAAGCTCCTGGCTGCCATGTCGCAGACCGATGCCTCCGACTTGCACCTCAAAGTGGGCTACGCGCCGTATTATCGCGTGGCGGGCGTTCTGCGCAAGGTGGATATGCCGCCCCTGCCGGATACGGACTACATCGAAGAGATGATGAGAACCTTGGTTCCCGAAAAGAGACGCCACGAATACGAGGAGCATGGCGATCTGGACTTTTCAGCCAAAGGCGACGGGGGAGAGCGGTATCGCATCAACGTCTTCCGCTGCACGGCAGAGATGCATGCAGCCGTCCGGCGAGTCGAGAGCAAGATACCTTCCTTCGATGATCTGAACCTCCCTGACATTTACGGCAAGCTCGTGCTCCAAAGCGTCGAAGGGCTCGTACTGGTCAGCGGGGTTACCGGCAGCGGTAAGAGCAGCACGCTGGCTGCTATGGTCCAACACGTGAACGCGCATCGCAGCATGCATATCATCACGATCGAGGACCCCATCGAGTTCGTGTTCCATCCGCAAAAGTCGATCGTTTCCCAGCGGGAGATCGGCATCGACATCCCGGATTACCACGAGGCGTTGCGCTACGTCGTCAGGCAAGACCCGGATTGCATCTTCATCGGCGAGATGCGCGACCGAGAGACGATGCAGGCGGCTATTCAGGCGGCCGAAACCGGGCACCTGGTCTTCGGGTCTCTGCACGTGTCTGATGCCCAACAGACCTTCAACCGCATCCTCGAGTTCTTCCCGCGCGGTGAGCATGGGTTCATCCGCTCGTCGCTGGCAAATAGCCTCACCGCAATCTGCTGCCAGCGCCTGTTGCCGGGCATCAAGGAAGGATCGCGTTATCCAGCCACCGAGGTGCTGCTGAACAACTCGGTAGTGAAAGACAAAATCATCCACGAAGAGGACCAAGACGTACCAGCCGTCATCGCTCAGAGCACAGAGGAGGGGATGCGATCGTTCACGCTGTCGCTCAAGGAGTTGATCGAAAACGAGAAAGTCCACTTCGACACAGCCATGGACTACGCCCCGTCTCGCGAGGCGCTGGAATCAGCAGTAAAGGGCATAAAGACCCAGGCGCAAAGCCTGGTAGGACGAGTGCGCGGCAGCGGCCGCTCGGGCGGCTAGAGCTGGCTCCAGGCTTGTATATCGGTTGAACTGTGCGGTTCTACCGAACATCGCAGGAAGCTGAC
>Ga0180433_10010833_pt1 | contig 10907 bp, 11 predicted proteins | sample SS_ome_8_FD_132980 | JGI IMG/M metagenome (GOLD analysis project Ga0180433, IMG submission 132980) | Hypersaline lake sediment archaeal communities from the Salton Sea, California, USA - SS_1_D_1 metaG | ecosystem: Environmental > Aquatic > Non-marine Saline and Alkaline > Hypersaline >...
GAAGAAACCGTGCAGATAATAAATACATGTAAAACCCTCTTGGAAAAGGAACTTATCATCGGGACTGCCGGCAATGTCTCTATGAGGGTAAAATTACCCAACGGAGAGAGTGGATTTCTCTTAACCCCGAGCACCGTTCGCTATGAGAATATGACCGAGGAGGATTTGGTATTAGTAGACGCCAATCTGAAAGTGCTTGCCGGTACGCGCAATCCTACCTCTGAAAAGCATCTCCATGTGAACGTGATGCTCGCCCGAAAGGATGTGAATGCGGTGATCCATTCGCATGCGCCCTATTCGACTATCCTTTCTATTGCTAGAATGCGCCTTGGACCTATAGTAGATGAGATAATTCCTTTTATTGGAGGGTGTGAACTTGCAGAGTATGGGATGGCCGGTACCGAAGATCTGGCCAATAAAGTGGTAAAAGCGTTGGGAAATAATTATGCCGCATTCGTGGCCAACCACGGAAATGTGTGCTGCGGAACAGATCTAAAACATGCCTATACGGTACTGCAACAAGTCGAATTTGCGGCCAAAGTGCAATATCGTGCTTCTTTATTGGGCACAATCTATGCGCTCCCCGAAGAAGCCGAGGAAGATGAGAGAGAAATGTTTGAAATTATGCGCGATGCCAGCGATCTCGGTTAAGTCTGGCTTAAAAATAAGAAAAAGGCTTTTATTAGAATACTCTTTTTTTGGGAATTGATGGGAACATTAAGGATATTTAAGACTATTATCTAATAAGCTTGTTAATAAAATAAATTATTTTATGATAAATATTTGCGTTTAACTGGCCCGTTGGGTTCTTCTTCTTCAAAAAGGATGGCCCGAAACGCGTAAATTTTCGTTTTGTTTATATCTTTCCAGGCATCTTGGGGAAGCCACGCTTTGGTGCACGTATGTTTTAGAAAGGTCTTGACATCCCAATTTCGCCCGTGATCCACGGGAACTTGGGGTAATAACAACCCCCTACTCATTCCTCTTTCGGCAATAAGGCCATCCCTTCCAATTTTAATCATGTCCAAATATTCTCCGGGATCATTCACCTCCAATAATTTGGGAGGGGTAAGTATAGACAATTCAATTACCAGGTGATCTAGTTCTTCTAAGCTTACAGAGGGAAATCTCGGATCTTCAGTGGCAGAACTTATGGATACTTTATGGATGACATCATAGAGCGGAAATTTCGGCTCGATATAACCGATACATCCCCTTAATGGATTTCCCGAATTATCTGCCCGATTAAGAGTTACAAACGCCCCATATTTTTCTCCAAACTTTTCTTTCAATTTGGGAGGAACGGGAAGTCTTTTGCCCGTCTTTAAAAAATTCTTTATATTTTCCCGAGCAAATCGGATCAATACTTCTCCATCTTCTACCGTGAATAATTCGCCTTCTGACATTTTTTATCTGCTAAAGTAGTAGTTTTATTTAGTGTTGATCATTGTTACTTAATATTGTTATTGGCTTCTTTTTATTACTTCTCCTTTTAAATCTTCTAAAGTTATTTCTTGCCCTTTTAAAAGGACCTTCCAAATCTGAACGCACGTAGTAGAACTTTCAAAGGGCGAGAATTTAGCCATAGTTCTGAAATTTTCGGGTTGAATGGGGTAATCTTCAACTTTATCTACAATCATTAAATCTGCACAGTTTCCTATCTTTATATTCCCCTTTCCCTCGAGACCAAAGATGTTCGCCGGATTCTGTGAAGAAACTTTCACAAATTGCTCCAAAGAAAGGTCATATTTACAGACTTTATCTAATATCATTAAGGGATAGGTTTCAAATCCTGGAAATCCGGAGGGAGCCTCTTCATAGCTTTTGGATTTCTCTCCGATCGTATGAGGTGCGTGATCCGTGCCTATTAAGTGAATATTGCCCTTTTTCAGTTCGCTATATAAGTATTCGGGATGCTCTTTTTCTCTTAAAGGAGGAAGAACTTTTCCAAAAAGAGGGTTTATCAGAGAAATTTCTCTGGATAATAAAAGATGATGAGGGGTAACTTCAAAACTAATTTTATAATTCGGATTTATCTCTAAAAGATTTTTTATATTAAAAAAACTATATTGATTACTAATATGGCAAAAATGAATGATAGGATATTTGTTTCTACGCAGATTATACTTGCTAATGGTGAGGATGTAATTGTCGAGAACAAATTTAACATATTTCGCTTCATTTTCCACCGGATAAAGTTCATCATGAAGATATAAGATGGGAATTTCCGTCTTTTCTGCTTTATTTTTGATTTTTTCTCTTTCTTGAGAGCTTAAGGGCCAATCGGCATGAATAAAGAAGGGAATTTGATAGGTGGAGGAAATTTTCAAGATTTTTTGTAAATTTTCGGCATTGGTCCAATCTATTCCATTTATAGAACTCAAAGGATAAATTTTAAAGCCGATTACCCCTAAATTAATAATTTTCTCGATCTCTGGCTCATTAATATCCTTTGGTACTCCCGCAATAAATCCCACATCCACGTAAATGTTATTTTCGGCTCGCTCCATCCATTCTTTAATCTGACTAGCTGAGATGGCAGGAGGTTGGGTATTCGGCATATTAAACACTGTAGTGATGCCCGAACATGCGGCCGCTTGTGTGCCCGAGCGAAAGGTTTCCTTTTCACTTTGTCCTAAATCTCGTAAATGGGCGTGAATATCGATGATTCCCGGCAACACTAATTTCCCTTGACAGTCAATCTCCTGATGGTCTCCATTTTTTTCCCGTATAATTTCTAGGGTGGCCTCATCTGGGGTGAATTCTAAGGATTGAATTCGCCCTTCAGAGATTAAGATGGCCCCTTTTCGGATTAATCCTTCAAAGTAAATTTTCGCATTATGTAATAGCAACTTAATGGGGAGTTATTTCCCTATAATAAAAAATTTTCTCATATAAAGCACTAAATCAAGCATTGTATGATATAGAGACGAATAGTAGAATTAAACCTAAAATTAAGAAATAGCTTATAAAAGAGAGAAGCATCAGACGATTCTTATAATGACGTAAAGATTCATCGACCCTCCGCTTTCTTCCAAAAATCCATGCTAAAGGATTAAGTCTCCCGTATCGCGCATAATAATGGTTTTCCCACGCTTTTTCATGGCCCTCTTGATAAAATCGGCGAGATCTCCAGTGTCTATTATGTTTTTTAACGGTGAGGTTATCATCCTTGAGTTTTTTTTTCCGGGGCCGTTTATATTTTCTTCTCATCGGATTTCAAGATTGAATAGGTAGCTGTTGTTGATCTATCTGAAAATTAATATATAAAATTTTGTCCTCAATTTTTTCTATGCGTTTGAGAGGGGTTAGAATCATCTTTTCTACAATTTGCGGGTAGCTCTGAACAAATTGGCGAATAAGATCGATGAGAAGGGATTTTTCTTCAGAAAGGATGAAAAATTTCTCCTCCAAATTCTCAATCTTTTTAACTGGTTTAATATTGGGGTAATCGTAGGTGTGTGCTAAGAAGGGCACATCAAAGGCGGAAATAGTATCAAATATTAGCACCAGATTTTTATTGGTCATATCATGCATAAATCTCAAGAAAGCGTTATAGCTAGGAAATGTGCGTACATAAATTCCGGGAGTAGATTTCGCCCAAGGAGATTCCTTATTAATTAATCCTTTGAATTTATCGAGAGCTTTTCCAAACAATAAAGCTTGAGAACGTTCATCCGAACCCAAATATCGTAATCGTCTTCCCTCTAATTTAATTAAGGCATTAGATTTTTTGAGGAAAAAGTAGAAATTATTATCCTTCCGGATGGAATAAGATAGACAAAACCCCTCTCGAATGGCACAACAAATCGTATAAATATCAAGGGGGGTCTGTCCCTTGTCGATATCCTTTTTAGAATATTCAGACACTTGGTTAAAGAGGAGTAGAAAGTCCGCCACATTAATTCAATGGGAAATGTGATTTAGAATTTGAAATCTTTGCCGAATTTATTCATAAATTTATCAAACCCAGGGGGCAAGCCTCCTGCCATCCCCTTAGGGCCCTTTTTACCCATCTGCATGGCTCGCTTCATGACCTTCTTCATCTGCGAATATTGGTCTAGCATTCGATTGATCACCGAATAATCCACCCCCGAACCAATGGCGATACGTTTCTTTCGGGTCTTTTTAATGATTTTAGGATTTTCTTTTTCAATCATGGTCATGGAGTTTAATACTACCCTCCATTTTTCAATGTTTCGCTCCGCATCGTCTTTAAGGGCATCAGGTATATTTCCTCCGCCTAACATCCCTAAAATATTTTGAAATTTCCCCAATTTTTTAATATTCTTGATCTGTTGGTAGAGATCTTCTAAAGTAAATTTACCATGCATCATTCTGCGAACGGCTTCTTGATCGGGCATGATTTCTGCGTCTTGAACTCTTTGGACAAGCGCATCTAAGTTGGGAACTCCTAATAAGGAACCCACAAAATCTGTAGGGTCAAAATCTTCCAAATCTTCGATTTTTTCACCTACCCCGATAAAGCGGATTGGTACATTCGTTGCAGCGCACGCCGATAAGGCTCCGCCTCCTTTCGCCGTCCCATCTAATTTGGTAACGATAATTGAGCCCAAATTCGTAGTTTTGGAAAACTCTTCTGCTTGATTATAGGCTTGCTGCCCGAGTGTCCCATCTATAACGAGGATAACTTCATTAGGCTTTAATTTTTTTTCGATAATAGCCATCTCTTTCATTAATTCCTTTTCTTCCTTATGCCTGCCCGCCGTATCAACGATCACCAAATCGTTTCCATCATTAATGGCTTTTTTCGTTTCGTGGACGGCGATTTTGATCGCATTTTTTTCTTTTGGATTGCCGTAGCACTTTACTCCTAATTGCTTGGTCAATTGTTCTAATTGTTCATAGGCTCCTGGGCGCCAAGTGTCCGTAGTAAGCGCTGCCACTTTGAATCCTTTGCTCTTATAGAAGCGACATAATTTTCCCACTGTGGTGGTTTTTCCCGACCCTTGGATCCCCACCAGCAAGAGCACGTTTTTCTTTCCAGGTCTAATCCTTAGAGGGGCTTTCTTTCCCCCTAACACGCGAATCAGCTCATCATGGACCAGTTTTATCACAAAATCTTTACGCTTAGCACGCTTTAACTCTGTGTTCATCGCTTCTTTTTTAATATTCTCTGTCATCTCGAACACTAATTCGACCTTTACGTCCGCTTGGAGCAGAGCTCTTTGAAGCTCTTGAATAAGCGCATTGATTGCATCCTTATCCACCTTGGGAAGCCTGCGTATTCTTCGGAGTGCACTATCTAACGATTTGCCTAATTTTGATAAGACCATTTTCTTAGAATATATCTATTTTATAAATAAAAAGAAATAATGCTGTAAAAAATATTTGGTTGGATCCTTATTTCTCAATGACCTATTTTAAATTATCAATTCTAATCCGCTTAAAAAAAAAAAGAATTAATTAATTAATTATTTAGAAAATATGAGTTTCTTCCTAACGATTACTATTAATGCGATTACAGAGGGGGCTAATATGATTATGAATACAAACCCGAAAGAAATTGCACCTGCAGGGCCAGATGACGTTAAAGTTAATTTATATGCAGTGTCACCGTCCCATTTGGCTACAAGTTCCTCTAAGATACCATCATTCGAATATTTAAAGACAGCATTGGTTTCATTGTATTCAAATTCTAATTCTTTCCCATCTGCGACGATATCTCCATCATCTGGCCAAACAATATCTTCATCAGCTTCCGTCAAGAAATCCTCAACATCTTGGGGTATGAATAATAGCTCATCGGGCAGATCATCAAGATTAAGTCGATCATCAATAAAATCATCTAGAGCCTCCTCCACGAAATCCTCAACATCATCGGTAATTCTCATTCCTTGATCGTTTCCATCATCGTCGACTTCCTGTTCAAAATCCCAATAATCCACTTCTAGGTACCAACTATTATTAAAGTCATCATTGTCTTCTTCAACTACTTCTTCGATTTCAATTACCAGTTTTGAATTGTCTCTCCATTCGGCCTCATAGTCTCCGGTGAGATCTTCCATGACCTCGGGATCGACGTCCGATAAGGTCCACTCATATTTATTTCCTGCTTCAACACCGATTTTATCATATTCCGCAGCCCTAATATTAAGAGTGAAAACGTTTAGGAGCATACAAAAAATTAATTGAATTAGAACGAGTTTCATTGTACCGGGCTTCATTTATCCATTCCACCTCTTATTTTACGTTTATAAAGTAGTACGATCGCCAGTACCGCTAAAACTGTCACTGCCAGAAAAGTAAAGCCAAAGGAGATTCCGCCGGTAATAGAGGACAATTGAATTATTAAATCTCCATCATATTCTAAATTATAATCCTTTAGTATCCCATCTTCAGTGTAAGTATATTCTTTTACCACATCTTTGTCCTCTCCATCCACAGTGATATTTGTTTCTTGAGTAACCGTAGTGCCCTTCACAGAATAATCCTCATACACAGGATTGTCTTCAATTTCATCCTCCCAATCTTTAAGAAAATCTTCCGCATCAGTAGGAATAACTAATAATCCAACGCTATAATTTTCTGGATTCATTGGCACATCCATGTCCATGTCATAGGGTTTCACATTCATATCTTCGAAATAAATCTTTAGTTCTATATCGAGATACCAATATTCGTCATATTCGTTGACAGATTCAATGGTGATCTGAGTTCTCATATCTTCAAATAATCTTACCCCTCCGAGTGGATTCACGGGGAAGGTATTGTATGCTTCATAATACTTATCATAATCCACTGTTTCCGCCACATATGTTAAATTTTGATTCGTTTGTACAGAGATCCCTTCATATGTTTTAGCGGTGGAAAATTGAGATAAAGCAATGCCCGATAAAAACACAAGCATGAACGTTAGACCCATAATATTTAGAATTCTTCTATTTTTCACCCTTTATCACCGCTTTTTTTTTAATTAGGTATAAGGAAACAAGAAGGCCTACTGGAATAAATATCAAAAATTCAAATCCAAAAGGAATTGCTGCCGTCTCTTCTGCAAGTTCGTATTCTAATAAGGTATCTCCATCATATTCCTCTGTGTATTTTTCGAGTATTCCGTCGTTATTGAATAAATACGTGATCTCATAATCTGAGTAATTGATCATTAATTCATTACCGTCTGATTCGAAAGAAGAAGTTTGAGATGCCACATCTATTAGATATTGTTCTACATCGTCATTGGGGATTATCATCAAGTTATAATATGGTTGATCTGAGCCATTTTTATATATAGAATGCTGACTATACCCATAAAGATCATCATCTTCTTGATCAAAGTTAAGAGATTTGCAATGAATTACCCAATATTCACCATCTTCTAAATACTGAGTCGCTTCTATTTCCCAGATGAGAGTATCTTCCTTTGAGTAAGCGGGGGCATTGGAATAAAGAAATGATAAATGAGCTTTTTCTTTATCTATTTTGGTAATTTTCCATGTAAATTTATCCCCTTCGGACACACTCAGATCGTCTTCGTCAGCGTTGACTGGGTGTACAAATAAATTAGACATCAAAAGTAGTAGAAGCATTGATATACAAATAGTAATCGTTTTTCCTTTATTCATTTGCATAATTATTTATCCTTATTTTTTGATAGATTTTTGTTACTACTACTTTGCTGTCCAATTATTTAAATTTATAGTTTAAGGTTCCCCATTTAAAATCAAAAGAAGGAACCTTTGAGGAGATGTATCACAAATTTAGAAAGGAGATTTGAGTCTTTAATAGCAACTTAATAAAATCCTAAAAACTTTGAAAAAGATTTGTAAAAGCTAAAATTTTTTTTAGAATAAATACATTATATCTTAAAAGCAATAACGTAGTAAATAACGTTTGTATTAATATTAGTTAAAAAACTCAATTGGTAAGGAATTATGTCACAAATCAGAAGAGAAGAAATTCAGAAATTAAAGAGCGGTAATTACATTATGGTGGATGACGAACCTTGTATTATCAAATCTACAGAACGCTCAAAGAGCGGAAAGCACGGTCATGCAAAAGTTAGGGTCGTTTGTGTAGGGGTATTTGATGATAATAAAAGGAGTCTCACAATTCCCTCCGGTCATATGGTAGAAGTTCCAGAAATTCTAAAGAATAATGCGCAGATTAATTATATTGATGAAAATACAATTAACGTCATGGATTTAGAGAATTATCAATCCTTTGACGTAAAATGGCCCGAGGAAGAGGAACAGCGAGAAAAGTTAAAAGAATTAAAAAATAACCCGACTGAAATGGCGAACACCCTTGTGGAGTATTGGCAATTAGCCGGACGATATTTGATTAATCGAATCTATAAAAACCAATAAATCATTGGTATCAAATCCATTTTATTCTTAACTATAATTAAAATAATTTTCTTAAAATAGAATTAAAATTTTCTCATAAATAAATAGATTTGGGTCTCAATGGATAAAAAAGCGATTGCGTTAGCCAGTCGATTGGATTCTGAGGATGCCATCAAATTAATTAAGAGGATCTTCGAATTTTTAATCAAAAAAGGGGAAGTCGTTTATCTGGAAACACGGATTGCGCCTAAAATTCATCCTCATAATGGCATGGATTTAATTGACATGACTAATGACCGAATTAAGTTCATTGTCAGTCTAGGCGGAGATGGATCTATTTTAAGAGTATCCCAAAGTCTTCCCCAAGACAACCCGCCACCCCTTTTGGGAGTAAATATCGGGTCCATCGGCTTTTTGGATGATTCGAACGAGCGAGCCATCTTTCGGGATTTAAAAAAACTATTAGAGGAGCAGTATTCTACCCAAGAAGTCTCTAAAATCACGCCCTATTTAGTAAAAAAAAATGGGGATGAAATTAAACTCCCGAATGCCTTAAATGACGTTGTCGTGGTATCCTCTAAGCATTCCAAGGTATTGCAAATTTCAGTCAAAGTCAATGGAATTTTTCTCAATCGCAGTTATCTGGATGGAATAATAATCTCTACCGCCACGGGCTCCACCGCCTACAATCTCAGTGCAGGAGGGGCGATTGTAAGTCCCAAGTTGGATGTTATGCAGCTTACGCCCCTCAATCCCTATGCGCGTTCAGGTCTCAAGCCCATGGTGATCGATTTTGATTCGGAAATTGAAATAAAACTCTTACGCCCCCGCTTGAACGCAAAGATCGTCATTGATGGACAGCGAATTATCAAAAAAATTCAGCCCAATTCGAGGATTATTGTTCGACCTTCCACCGCCAAAGCAAAATTTATCCGCTTACATGATAATCAAAGTAAAATCTATTACAAACGTCTACGAAAAAAAATAATTGGAAGTCTGCGTGTCCCAATTGATGACTCCCCGGAAGAATAACTCAGAAAAATCTGAAATTTTCATTCTTGATACTAATATATTTCTTTTAGGGGCAGAGTTCACTCTTTTAAGAGGAGATATCTACACTTCTCCCCAGATTTTGGCAGAGATTAAAAATAACCGAGAAAATCGCACGATTATTAATCGTCTGCAAGCAGCTATGGATACGGGGCGTTTAAAGGTACAAAAACCTTCCGAGGAGACTTTAAAGAAAGTCGTGAAAAAATCGAAAGAAACGGGCGATTACCGCGCCTTATCTGAGGCAGACAATGAGATTCTCGCTCTCGCTTTGGATTTTAAAGAGAATAGCATTAATGAGCCTATTTTATACTCAAATGACTATTCTATCCAAAATCTATGCGCTGAACTGGGTCTTCGATTTGCTTCCTTACATCGAACGGGAATAAAATCCAAAATAGTGTGGGAAGTGTATTGTCCTCATTGCAAAACCACCTTTTCCCCAGAATATTTAAACAGAGTATGCGAGAGATGTGGCTCCAAGTTAAAACGCAGACCGAAACGGTAGCGGACTTCTTGTGAGATAATGTGAGTTAAAAAGGATTAAATCCTATAATAAAATGAAAATCTAAATCTATGAGATGGTGAGAGTATGGGAGTAAAAATCAATGAATTAGTAAAAGATGTGAAGAGAACCATCACTTTTGAAAATCTTTTCAATAAGAGAATTGCTATTGATGCGTTCAACACTATTTATCAGTTTTTAGCCATTATTCGCCAGCCTGATGGAACACCCTTAAAGGATTATAACGGAAATGTGACTTCACATCTTTCGGGAATCTTTTATAGAACCATAAACTTTCTGGAGCATAATATTCGCCCCATTTACGTGTATGATGGAAAACCCTCCCAATTAAAGCTCGAAACGATAGCAGATCGAAGGCGTGTAAAGGAAGAAGCTAAAGAGAAAATGCAGAAAGCCCAAGAAAAAGGGGATTTAGAAGAAGCCCGTAAGTATGCGCAAATGACCTCCAAATTAAGCGGGGATATGATTGAAGAGAGTAAAAAATTATTAGAATATTTGGGGATCCCCGTAATAGAGGCCGCTTCAGAGGGAGAATCTCAATCCGCCTATTTGGTTGAGCAAGGAGATGCATGGGGTTGTGCCTCTCAAGATTATGATACCTTACTATTTGGAGGCGAGCGCTTAATTCGAAATTTTGCGGTGAGCCGCAGCAAAAAAGTTAGAGACACGAGCGTGACTTTAGATATTGAGTATATTTCGCTATCCAAGTTTTTAGAGAACCTAAACATTACTCGAGAACAACTTATAGATATGGGCATTCTAATTGGCACGGACTTTTTTGAAGGGATTAAAGGAGTCGGCCAACACACCGCTTTAGACCTAATAAAAAAGCATGGAACCATAGAGAAGATTCTCGAAAATCAGGTGACGATTGGAAAAAAAGAGATCACGTTGGATTTAGAGATGATCAATGCCATTAGAGAAATTTTTCTCCACCCAGAGGTCAAAAAAAAGTATCCCAAACCTAAATGGAATAAAATTAAGTATGAGAAAGTGGAAGAATTATTAGTTGAAGAGCATAA
>Ga0180433_10010834_pt1 | contig 10907 bp, 13 predicted proteins | sample SS_ome_8_FD_132980 | JGI IMG/M metagenome (GOLD analysis project Ga0180433, IMG submission 132980) | Hypersaline lake sediment archaeal communities from the Salton Sea, California, USA - SS_1_D_1 metaG | ecosystem: Environmental > Aquatic > Non-marine Saline and Alkaline > Hypersaline >...
CCATCAAAGGAAGCATTTTATCTTGGGCTGTTATCTTCATTTCTTCAGCAGCGACGGCGGCACGACGAACGGTTTGCATGTCAGTGCGAGCATCGTCTTCTCGTGCTGTTCCACCGAGACGCCTATTTTGCTGAGCAGTAATAAAACCGCTTGCCTCTTTGTAGGTAGCTACATCTATTTTGCCAAGCAAAGCAGAAGCTTCAAGCATATCCCTTCCGACAGTCTCCAGCGACTCCCGTGAGCCTTTGAGAATTTCTTGGAATAATGGCAACTTACCTGAAACTCTCTGCAATACGCCATCAAGACGCATCATTTCATCAGCAGACTCGCCAGTAGCATCGGCAAGCAACTGCATATAGTCGCCCATTTGGTCAACAGTTATAGTGTTGAACCCCAACTGAATTTGCTTCTGTAGCTGCAATAGCTCTTGACGGCTAAATGCGAACTTCTCTTGAAGCTCAAACATTCTTTTTTCTGTTGTTTGAACACCCTCGCCAAGTCGAGCAAATACAACTCGCGAAGCTACGAGTTCTTTATTGTACTGATAAAGCTCATTCTTCGCACCATCAATACCAAGTTCTCTAAGAGCAAACTTGAAAGCAGTAAAGGTTGCACCTAGAGTAGTAATAGCTGTAGAAGCATGGCCTACAAACTTACCAAGACCAGCAAAAGAACGACCTGTTTTAGTCGTTTGACGTTGGACTTGTTGAGCAGCATTGTCCACGTCTACAAGAGCGCGTATAACTTCCTCGGCTCCCTCAACGCCAAAGGAGACGACTAACATGCGACGTATCATTTCGGATGCGGATGGTTCTGCCATAGAGAAATACCAAAAGGTACAAAAACACCCTATAAGTGTTGCTCGCTTCTAGTATTTCGGCAAAAAGGGGCTATTCCCCTTGATATGACATCAGATTTGACAGCGAAAACATGGAATCACCAAATCCAGCAGCAAATCGCAGTTGCGATGACCGCAAATACGAAACCTATTCGAGTATAGAGATGGCCGATAGCCCATGCAAAAAAGGCCACGACCACCCAGCCATACAGGTCCATGAAGGCATGAAACAATCCAGCATCATCTGGCGGTGGCTGATTGGTTTTAGAGGCAACCAAAATGCACAAAATGAAGGCCAGGACACCATCAATTGTTGCCCAAATGGGATTAGGTTCTTCATCAATCAAAGCCATACTGAGTCTCCTTCTGTCCTACGTGGTCAGCAGGGTATCGTATGTGGCTATTCGCTGGGTTTCAACTGTTGTTCGGTCTGTGGTTGGTCAATCTGAGCCTTCATCGCCTCAGCCTCTTCCAAAACATCGTCTGTGAGGCCCTGAAACAGCCCCAGAGCCGTTTCGAGCCCATCTGCGAGAGCGAGAGCGACTTGAGGATTGAGTGTATTGACGCTTGCCTCAGTCGCAGGCATGACCTTACCTGCTGAATCCTTGAAATCCCATTCTACAAGCAGTTGTACGATTCTGCGATACCTGACCTCGCTGACAGACATCGCAAACTCTCCATTGCTGCCAACCTGAAGCGCAGCATCCATCAAACGAGTGGTGTCCCTGTAGTTTGGGCGGCGGAACTTGGCCGAATAAGTCTCGAAGTCCTTGATTCCATCAGGCACTTCATCGTCCGACCAGCAAGTCAGCTTGCCGTCATCGGCTGCAATATTGATCTTGACCTCTACGGTCTCGTCTTCTGAAATGAATAGGTTGCTTGTCATGCATCAATCCTCGGAAACTTTGGCAGCACCAAGCAAGCCTGAAGCCGCTGCGCTGAGTCTGTGCTTGAGCAGCAGAATCTCTACATGCTCTTTATACTCTTTCGGCGGAAGTCGGCGAATGTACTCAAGCGAGTAGCCGTAGTTGTAGGCGAAAAGATGTTCTACTATTGCGTCCGGGAGGTCACTAGAGTCAATCAAGGCCCCTGAGTAAAGGTCAGCGGCCACCCGGACTATTCTTTTTTTTCTTCTTGGTCTACCGCAATCGTTGTGTCATAGAGACGGATGAGCGACTGAGCAACCGCCGCAGGCAACTGCCCAATATTCTCAGGCGTTGGGGGAATCGGAGCCCCGTTCGCGTCGGTTACATCCCATTCCTTGAGACAGTAGCGGAATATATTTTCCTGATAACGCGAGAAGTCAACTTCGTTGTTACCGGAAATCTTATTGTAAGTCATCGATTGCTTGAGCAGGTTATTATTCATCTGCCAAGTCTGAGGCGACCATTTCGTTACTAAACAATCTACCGAATCATCGCCATCTTCGATGGCTTTCTTCCCTTTTTCTTCGTCGAGGACCACGAACTGTCGAATGCCCGCGTTATTCTTTTTTACGCGGTAAAACAGCTTGATTTCGATAAGGCCTTCTTGACCGTCAATCAACAAATTAGATGGCATCAGTTTCTCCTTCTAGAGCTTCGTATGAACGCAACCATGGCAAAGCTCCTATACATAGGAAAACTTCGCCATGATTGCCTTCTAGGGTATCGGCATATTTGCCGTTTACGAATAGCTAGCTGGGGTCACAGAAGCTATCGATTAGTCGTCGGGATTCCAGTTGGGGAAGCCGGTGGAGGTTCGTCCACCAAAAATACCTGGAGTAAAGGTATTGCCGCTTGGGAGGTCGGTGCCCGAAGTTCCAAGCTCAGTAGCCTCATAACCGTTGTCACAGTCAGCGAGGGCTGTAAACGGAACAGTGGTCTGAACAAGGTCGTTCGTGATGGCGATTTCTTCAATCCTGAAGACAACGCCGTGGAGGGCTGTGATGAACGCAACAGTACCAGCGCCACCAAGCGAGTAACCAAACGCGATTCGAGCCGTTGAGGTGAATCGGTCCTGGTTGTTATATGCTAGCTCAGAGAGAGCAGTGTTGCGACCCATAAGGACCATACGACCGCTAATCTCACGCTTGCGAGCCGTGATATCCTGCGGAGCAAGCTTGTTATTCAACGTGAAGAAACGCTCAGCGTTGTTGTTGATCGTGACTTCAAACTCTCGCAAGTAGTCGCCACGGATAGGCTCTGTCTGCAAGTTATCGCCATAAACACGAATCAAAAAGTCATTCCACGTAACGACACGAGCGGGAGAAAGGAACTCGGGCTCAACGTTGTCAGAGGGCAAACGAACCTGGTCGCTTGAGTCAGCGCCACCGATGATATCCATACTGACGTTTACCATGTCAGACTGCGTAACGGACATGGTGTAAGAGTTAATGATGCAAGTTGGATACTTGAAGTGGGTATCGTCAGTGTAACGAACCTGAGTATCAAACTGATTGATAAGACGGCCAAACGAGTCACGCTGAGAAGCAATCTGCCACATAGCCTCGCCGAGGGTTTGATCTGTTAGCTGGTCACAGTCACGGCCTGAGTCAATAGCAGTAATACCTTCATGCACAAGAGGGAAAGCAATGTTGCCTTCCACAATACGCGGACCCAACTGATAGAGAGTCCTATCAATCTTGCCGTCCACAACATCAGGATAGTCAATATTCTGCGACGCTCTAACATCACAGTTAGTCGCCCTTAGTCGTAGGTTACCCGCAGTAGTACCCAAGAGGGTAACACTACCAACGTATCCCATTTTTGCTTGTGGATTAGGCATTTATACCAACTCCTCACTAACTCCTAGAGATATTCTAAACCCACATGCCAAAGCGACCATGATGGATTAGACGATCCTTGATGCATCAATCGAGTAACCTGCGGCAGCGCTGAGAGTCGCCCAAGCCTGGGGAACCGTGCCTGCTTCGCCTGCTAGCCATGCATCAAGGGTTGTATACGATGAGCGGTTGATGACGTGGTTATTGATACGTCGTACCGCCGAAAGAAAACTAACCGGATTTCGGAACAAGTCCGAGTTAATCTGGTAGCTGTTCCAGAACTCAGTCAAGAGGTCTACCTCTGGCTCAATCTCATCAAGCTGGACGATTGTGTAAACCGCGTCGAACAGATAATCTACTGATGCGAGGACTGATGTTCTGGCATTCGCGTACTGCGTAGCGATTGTTTCATAGTTGCTTACAGAAATCACTGCTGCCATAAGTATTTCTCCTCAAAGTTCCTGTGACCCCAAATCCTTGTTATTGAGAGTTCTAGATTCCTGTCCCAAAACCCTTCTTTAGCCTTTACCGGCTTTCTATGAATTCAGACTCAACTAGGAAAGTCCTTCTCAGAGGAGCAAAAATTTCAGAAAGACTCAACAGCTATTTTGTCGCCAACAGCCTTGACTTCTTCGATGACACCAACAAGGCGGTCAACAAATGCTTCTTCTGCGTATTTTTGGGAAACCTCTTTAGCCGCCTCTTGAGCAGCCTTAAGCCAAGCGGGGTCCGTTTTAGACCTCTCTCTAATATTCAGCAGAACATCCCTCAGTCCCTCTATTGAGATAACAGAAAATTCCTCTTCTCTTGCCCCTATGAAAGTCTCATGGGGAACAATAAGTCGGTATTCATCTGGCATTTCCTGCAATATCTCGCCTACACGCCCAATATCCATGCCGATAGGGATACAACCGCAAGCCATGGCCTCAAGCATTCCCAACGCCGTCGCACACTTCACTGAACAGTCTACAAAGAAATCAGCAGACCGATATTCGTCTGCCATCTCTTCATCGCTGATGCTGTCCTTGACAGAAACAAACTTGTCTGGTAACGAAACATTCGCAGCGCCGTATCTCTCGATCAACAGTTCAAGTTCATAATCGCCAGGGTCATAAAGGTTGGTGTGAAGTTTTCCAACTAACTCATCTTCTTGCTCGGTAAGCTCAAGCAAACCCTGAATCTGCCCCATCGCAGCGATGAAAGCCGCCACGTTGCTCGCCTGAGCATTCTTCGCAGAACAAAGAACAGTCGTATTCTCGTTTCTAACTCGCCCTTTGTCCGTAAAAACATCCTGCTTGATACCAAACGGAATCATCTCTGCATCAATATTGCAAAGGCCGTTTAGCGTAACCATGCCAAAATCATTGACCGAGATTACCTTATCTGTATACTCGATGTTTGACTTGTGCTGCTCGTTGACATAAAGACAATCTACGCACATCACAGCAATCCACTTGAAGAGATTGGGATACATTGCTTTGATGTCCCAAATAAAATCAGTCTCCTTGTAATCGCCTATCGAGATAACAACATCAGGATGAACTTGCTTCATGATTTCATAGAGAGCGCCCGAGCCCTGGGCTTGCGGCTCGAAGGGTATGATAGGAACAGCATTCTCTCCGTTGATTTCATACCAGTGAGCGCCGCCTTCTTCAGGAAGAAAGAAGCCCTCGTCATGGTGCCAGGCAGCGGTCGAAACATCGTGACCTTCGGCTTTGAGTTTTTCTATGATAGCCGCGTTCATTCGGCCATTACGGACGAGCAAATACGGCGAAGCGCTAACGGTCAGTATCTTCATCTTGGACCTCCTATGAGGTTATCGTCATACATCTGAAACAGCAATCGCCCAATCATCCCCGATAAGCACAGCCGTCAAAGGCACACCGCCAAGAGAGAACCTGCGAGTCTGAGTTACTGTTCCGGTTAGTTTCTTGCACACAATATCGCCAAAAGCATTCGTAGCGATAGGAACGCCTTGCCACATCGAGAACGTTGTCGTGCTGACATCGCGTTCGCCACCAAGGGTCGCATGCATGACTCTGTGGTTATCATTTTCTAGGAATGAGAACCTTGTGCCTTGATACACAAAGCTGTTGCTTGACAAAGATAGCGATCCGTCAAGCGAACCGCTTACGTCGTAAACGGCCACAGCCCTTGAACCAGAGTCGTTTTCGTATACAGATATAGGAACGCCACCTAAAAGCAGCTTAGAAGAAGACAATCGATTATAGTTAGAGGCTGCATCAAGGCCTGGTCTATAGCTGCCTGAAGAGGCCTGTATAGCGCGTATCGGAGTATTGCCTATACGAACAGGACTACCACTATTTGCTGCAACACTTCCAGTTGGGGGCGAATAATAGACAGTCATTTCCATGCCATAGTGCCTGAACTGCACTGTTCCAAGACCACTTATATGTCTACACTGTTGTCTGAATCCAAAAGTAGAATTAAATATATCTGAGGTTGTCAACCCGGTCAAATAGCTTCCAACTCCGCCCACTGTGTTTGTTACGTTTGCACCAGAAATAGATGTAGTAGAGACCGTAGCAACAGTTGAAGTACTTGCCCCATTAAGCCTTATATTTGCAGATATAGCAAAAGCAATGGTCGTATTTGCATTAACAAGACCATACTCTATTTCGATACCTTCAAGCGTAGACAACGGGTCAAAAGAGAAACCAAAATTTGTCCAAACAAGATACTGTGTCGTATCTATAGATGGAGAAGAGTTAACAGAACCGGCAGCATAGCCACCAGGATAAAAGAGAGTGTTTTCTGCATTTGTCCAGTTGACTTCTCCATCAGCTTGAATAACTTGACCTGGAGCTTTTGTTTGTGATTCTATAGCCATATTTTATTTCCTTAGCTCAGAACTGGGTCAAGCCATCCGCCGGCCTCCTGAATCTCTGCCTCCCACGCGAAGTAACTAATCGTGGATGCATGCAAGAGCGAACCCTTATGAATAAACCCATAATCAATATCGGCAGGCCAAGAGTTATAAAAGAACCGTGTCATGGCGATTAATTGCAAACTGCTACTTGAGGTATACGCATTCATAAACGGAGCATGAAGTTCAATTGTCGTAGCATCCACAATGCATTTGACAGAGCTTTCCTCAGACCGATGCAGGCTATCTAGAAGAACGTGTCTACCTGGTTCGAAGATGCTCGAATCAGCCACCTTGATAACACGGTCTCCTGCCGCTATATCTGCGGTTATTTGAGTTTGGTCATAAGAACCCACGAAAGGGTAAAAGTTATTCTTTAGACCCCTCTCGATGTTGTCTGTGATACTCAAAAGGAAGCGGTAACTATCTTCGTTGTTCGTGGCCTGCGTGAACGAAGCAATCTGTATACTGTGATTCTCTTTGGTTAGGTTGAGAGCTTCAAAGTTCGAAGAACGGCTCTGCTCCATAATGGTAATCGCGGGATACTGTGGAATCACGGCAGGGTCGCCGATGTAGATGCCTTCCATCAACTTGCCATTGTGGGTCTTACGGATGACCGAGTTGTTTGCTACTGTCCAGCCAGTATTGACCTGAATAGGTGTTGAAAGCGTAAGAGTAGTATCGTCAACCACTTCATCAACAACAAGAAACGGCTCATGAACTTCTCGTTCGTAATCAATAATTGCAAGCTGGTCGCCTTTGGCCCATCGCTTTGTGGACTCAACATAGAGCGTCGTCGCTCCAACCGCAACATCGGCGGTGAGCGGAGTCTGAGTATTGACCCAACGATACACGATTCGTCGGATAGACTCAAGAAGCTCTATTGTTGGTTTTTTGTTATTTATAGTAATTTATTTAACAAATTATCCACGTAATCCTGAGCAAGCTGCTCAGTAGCTCTGTCCGCGCTCTCTCCTCGCTGTAGCTTGAAGCCTTCGCCACGCTTGGTCGAATCAACACGGCCTTGACGTATCGCTTCTTCTCGCGTTTTGCTCAGCTTGATACCGACAGGCGTCATTACGCTGCCGGCTTTGATTTCCGAACCATCCAATAACTTGACGCGACGGATTTGCTCGACAAACTTATCCCACTGAGCCTTGCCGTCGTCTTTCATGTGGTCTCTCCGATATCTCGGCTGCCATCAGAGTCAGCGCCAGGTAATCTATAGCGGTCTCGCAGGTTAGCATTGAAGAAACGATGCCCGATTCGTCGCTGACCATGCAACACGGTTCGACCATTGAGTATGTTGTTGAAGTCACGACGAGCCAGGCCTCGGAGATGCTTGCCATACTCGCTTTGGTTTGGCGAAACCTCAGCCGAGAAATACTTGTCATAGATATTGGCCGCTGCAAGACGAGCGGATATCAACGCAATAGGAGTAGGATACTTGACACGGATAACGCGAGTCTCGCTTGCATCATATATGCCAACAAGCGTGCTTGATAGTTCAACTGTTGTGTTATTGACAACCGTCTCGACAGTATGTCTTTCTTCCTGAGTTGAATCAACAAAGACAAGAACATCGCCTGGAACAAGATTAAGAGTCTTGGTAAGCTCAATGTCCGAACTGTATTCATTGATATCGAAGATGAGCCTCATTTCGAGGTCAGCCTTCTCGCACAGCGGAACGGCATACATTTCGCTCAGAACACCGTCAACTTCTTCATCAGCCCAAGTTATATACTGATTGATGGTATCAGATGAGATAGCGTTTGGATTGGTGACGCTACCGATGGAACTCAACGACACAGCCTCGCCGTTTACCACGCTGCTTGTAGCAGAGGTCAACGCCTGAGCAAGTATATCTGTAACAAGTTGTTGTGTCGCGTATCCCATTTATTCTCTCATTCAGACTCTTTAGCAGCCTTCTTCTGTGCGACCACCGCCGAAGCATACAGGCCTTCCACAACGGCAGTTCGCGGGCTCGTGGCTCCTCGGACTTCCTTGATTTCGAAAGGAAGGTCGAGACCCTTAACAACCTTCTCAACCTTCTTGGTAAAACCATTGGGCATCGAGGTTCCGCCTGCAACTACAATGTCAAGCGGCGCGTTGAACTGACTTTTCTCCGAAGAGAACTTCTTGCCAAAGTGCGTGAATACGTGGCGAATAAGCTGGTCGTAATACGCATCTAGAGCAAACTGAACATCATCATCAAAGTCTATGTTCTCAAAATCGAGCTTCTTTTCCTTGGTAGCCACGACCTGAGACAATGGGACGCCTGTCTGCTCAGAAACCATCTTGTCTACCCAGTCGCCGCTTCGAGCCACGCTCATGCCAATGACAGGGAGGCCACGGTAGGCCAGAACGCAGTTTGCTCGGCCTGCGCCGAAGCTCACACCGATACCGCTATATGCGATTTCTTTGCCGTCCTCAACGACAACAGGACGCTCAGCAAGGATGACCGCATGACCCTCTTCGAGAATCTTGACATTCCAACCAAGTCTCTTGAACAAAGCCTCTAATCGTTGCCTATGGAACACACTATCGGCGGAGCCATCAACGGATGTCGAAGAGACACAAGTGCATACCCATGAGTTTTCGCCATCGCCTTCGCCAACAGCTTGTCGGATAATCTCAGCAAGGACGAGCAACTTCTTGTCTTCGTTCTTATTGAGAACACCGTCTTGCAACGGTCGCCTGACCTCGGCTTTACCTGGGAAAATATTGGCAACCTGCATAGCATCATCACCGATGACGTAGTAAGAGTTGCCGTCTTTGACATATTGCCACCCATTACGCGAAAGAATATCCTCTGCATCTTCGGATGCGGGAAGCTCCACAAACGCATTGCGGACGACCTTGAATGATAGGTCTTCGCCGTCTTTTTCTGCGACCTGGAAAAACATCGTCCCAACGTCTACGCCTACTGCTCTACTCATCGTTTATCTCCTCATAGAAAGCCTTCAAGCTCATCAATGTTCTTATCGACATTTGAAGACCCCTTGGTTTTGTCTTGTTTGATCTGGCCCTTGGCCCCTTTGGTTAGTCTATCAATCGTGCGACTGTGTATCTCAACAGAGGTATCATCTGGAATCTCTGTTTCTACATTGTTCGTAACAGACTGCTGTTGTTGAGGAACTACGCCTCCCGTGATGTTCTGCAATGCCTGAATAGCCGAGTTCAACTGCTGCATTGCTTCGGGGTCCATCCCTTGACCTTGCGGACTATCAATATGCTTGCTGACTTGAGCATTCATCTTGGCAGTGAGACGCTTCTCCATCTCCTGCATCTGCTTCAGAACCTCTTCGTTTGTCTGCTCTTTATGAACCTCAATGGTCTGTTGCCTCAAGGTCGTAGGAGCGCCAGGCTCGTCTTTCTTTAGAACCTTCAAGGCCCCACGACGAACAGCAATTCTCAAATCGTTGGACTGATTGATAACGTGCCTAGAAGCCAATCTGTCCAAGTCTTCTGTTTTACCTGGTGGAATAGCGGCTCTAAGGTCGCCTAGAGATATCTCGTGTCTCGTCGTATTCTTGACAATAAACGTCATCGTCTTGTTCTTATCCTCGGCAAAGGTTGCGGCTTTGCCGCTACCGTTATCTCATTCATCTTCTTGCATTCAGGACAATACCAAAATATCTTGCCCTCTGCAAAATTGATTTCTATGACTGGCTCAGACTCATGATGCCTACATTTTTCGCAAACACAGGTAGCGTTCATAGCTCCTCCTTGAGAATGCGAAGGGCAACCTTAGCCTGAAGCCTTGTTCTTGCGATATCGGCATCAACCATACTCGTGTCAGCAAACTTGGACATGCTTGTCTTGAGACGCTGCAAATCTTCGATGCGAGTAAGAGCAATCTTGATAATCTCGTATGCAAGAGAAGCGCGACGGCGACGAGGAGCCTTGGTCCCGAGATATTCCCTTCGCATCTTGTTCCATTCTTCGCGCTGATCTTTATTGCCAATAGGAGACTGGTCATCATATTCGCCAGGAAGCGAAAGAATGTTTGCAACCGAATCCCACAGGCCCATGCCTACGCGACGGTCAAAGTCCTGCTTCTTGAGTCGCGAGACTTCAGGCTGAACAATGTGGTTGACAACATCAACAGGAAGTGTGTTAACAATCTCTGGACTTACAGCCCCTTGAAGACCCTTCTGCTCAAGATACTGATTCAGTCGCTTCATGCTATCTTCTGGCATTTCGTATCCCTCATCAGATAGCATGTGTGTTAGTAAATCACGACGGTCCCTATCGCCCTGTTCATTAAATACAGTATAGCGGGCTGCGCTCTGCAAGCCTGAGTAAGCCTTATTTGCATCAAGGAAGGCCAAGATAACATTCTTGGGGTATTTCTTGAACGCCTCATCCATGACAAACTCCTCTACGGTCTCTGCAATGCTTTGTGCCGCATAACC
>Ga0180433_10010835_pt1 | contig 10906 bp, 14 predicted proteins | sample SS_ome_8_FD_132980 | JGI IMG/M metagenome (GOLD analysis project Ga0180433, IMG submission 132980) | Hypersaline lake sediment archaeal communities from the Salton Sea, California, USA - SS_1_D_1 metaG | ecosystem: Environmental > Aquatic > Non-marine Saline and Alkaline > Hypersaline >...
CCGACTTGGTGTCTATGATCGTATCACAGCAAAAAGAATTGCCGGGATTGACCCTTTAGGAACGGTTGAGATTCTCGCGAGTTCGCGAGTTATCAGTTCTGCCGCTCAGGGACAGCTAAAGTTGCTTGAGGACGAGAGCACGATTTCTATCGAGCATATCCGTTCTGGTAGGTTCTTTGCTGTAGAAGATCGAAGATCAACTCCAGAAGTAGCTACAGCAACTCTCGATGCAATAGCCTCTAGAACTATCTTTGTAAATCTTTCTAGCTTTGATACAGCCTTTACAATTGAAACTGCTGGTGCGCAGACTGGTCAAATGCTCCAATTATTTGTAGAACAAGGTACAGGTGTCAGCAGAACTCCATCATTTCCAACTGGCGTTGACGCAGCCAGTGTTGCCGCTATAGCTCCCACATTTGGGACCGGTGCTGGAAAGATGACGCATATTATCTTTGAAATGATAAATGATAATTCTGATTGGATCATGACCGCTTCAAGAGAGATTGTATAATGGCACTTCACGGATTATATTACCCTGTTGTCCCACCAGGACCACCGCCTCTGATTGCGAACAAAGATGATGTCATGACTTCCATGACATATTCACGTACGCTAAATTCATTTGGTTTTCCACCAAGTTTTGTAGATGAGGAACTTCGGTTAGGTATATATGACACTTCTATGGAGACAAATGCCACGGGTCCTATAGGTGGAGGACAGATGTATCAAACCGGTCCATTTCAACCAAATGTATATATACCTGGACCAGTAGGGATGACAGCACCAGTTATTGTATCATTTATTAATGGCCTCGGGACAACAGGTCCGACTACATATTCAAATGCTGATGCAGTAACGATTGACATACCGACATCAGGTGGTCCGTTAGTGCTAGCGCAGATTGCACCGATTATTGTGCCAGGAAATCCAGGATTTGCAACATACATGAATGCATGGGTTGCACCTGATGGTAGCTTGTGGCAGCATTCATTGTTCGAAGGATTCGGAGGCGCAGGGTTCCTAAGTGGACCTTTTGCATTCATGGCAGGGCCACAGCTATAGGAGAACATGATGGCGATAGATGCTTTAACAGTCACGTTTATCAATCTTGAAGAAGATGGGGATGACTTCATATATAGTATCGTGATTCCTGCAGATGAGTTTAATGACTATGTGACGACCGTTGGTGGTATTGAGGGTGTAGTTATTGAAGATGCTGGTCCTCAGGATGGTGACGATTATCCTGTGCAGGTGAGGTGCTCGAAAGGTGGAAATGGGTCTGCTGGTGCCAGATTTAAGTTATTTGAAACTTTCGCTGAGCAGGAATAACTTAAAAGAATAGTCTAAAAAGAATAGGCACGTTTTTGTGCCTATTTTTATGTACATGTAGTATAACTAATACATGTAAAAATCGATATGGTATTGGAGGAAAATCACATGAAAAACAGAAATGGATTTGTATCCAATTCTAGTAATGATTAGCAAAGAGACCCTTCCTTTTGTATATGAGGTGCTCTCAGATAGACTAAATGACGATCGTTTAAGAATTCGATAGTTTTCTTAGGAGTGAAGCCTAAAGGCTATTTCATTGGCTGAATACAAGGATCTGATTATTTACTGTATGAAGAATAGAATACCTTTTGGTTTTGATAGCTGTTCTGCTCCAAAATACGAAGAGGCTATCCGAAGCATGGGGTTTAATACTAAAGCTGAAAAACAACTATTAAGTGTCTCAGAGAGCTGCGAAAGTTCACTTTTTTCAGCATATATAAATGTTAAAGGGGAGTATTGGAATTGTTCTTTCAGTGAAGATGATCCAAAGTGGAAACCTGTAAATGTCCTAGAGAAGAAAGACTTCTTGGAAGATGTTTGGAATGCTCCTGAAGTTGTTGAGTTCAGAAAAGCATTGGTAGGAACTGTGGATCAGACTGGTTGTCGTAAATGTATTACGTATCCAGAGATAAATGATTAGATAAGCCGGTGTGGCGGAATTGGTAGACGCTGGGGATTAAAATCCCCTGCCCGTAAGGGCGCGTGGGTTCGAATCCCACCACCGGCACCAATAACTAGAGAGGAAATAAGATGACTGACCTATACAAAAATAAAAAGGGTGATTTAGACACACAAGCTCTCTATGGTGCATCAAGAAAACAGATTGAAAAGGTTGCTACGACTCTTAGAGAAGACGGGAAGTATACAGAGGAATCTTTCAAAATTGTGAGAAATAAATCCTTTAAGAGGTTAGAAGTTTATGAAATTGATGAGGACGGAGAGTTTATGACAGGTATTTTTCCTCTTGGGGACATAGAGGACTTAGAATATTTGGCAGTTGGGGGTGCATTGAAATACCTGAGGCAATCAATAAAGGATCAGAGGAAAGCTAAGAAGGTACAGGTAGAGGTGCGGGAGGCAAATGATGAGATATTATCCTAATGAAGATAGTGATTGATGAAGATTTTCAAGGATTCCAGATTTAGTTCGGAAATGACGTATAAGGATAAAGATATTGTTATAGGAGTGTATTATGTCTTGTTATAAAATGGAATTTGTATGGCTTGGCACAGGTGGGGCTTTCACAAATCGTGAAAATGAACACGGTGCTGCTTGGAATTATCAATCAAATCTTGTGGTTCGAATGTGGTTTGTTGAAAGAGATAAACCGGTCAATGTGCTGATAGATGGAGGCACGACTCTTATTAAAGCTTTAGCTCGAGCGAAGATAAGTCCTTTAGAAATTGATTACGTATTCTTAACGCATTTGCATTCAGATCATGCTGGTGGTTTAGGTGAACTCCAATTAATAAATTACTTTGTGAAGCAAAATCATCTTGATGTGGTTGGTTGTATGCACCCCACATCAAAGATAGATGTATCAGCTCAGCCGGTTTTTATCGGGGTAGGTAACCTGACTTATGATGCATGGGATAAATGCTGGTGTGGAGGGAACGAAACTCTAGAAGGTATGAAAAGGCCCGCAGATATTGAGTTATTTGCAAATGTGATAGCCTTAAATGAGAAGGAGCCAGTAATCAGGATTGGTTCTGTACCCAATGCAAAGAATGGTGTAGAGTTTATGATGTTCCAAACATCTCACGTATCAAACTCAAATATGTTTGCCCCTTCATATGGAGTGAAGTGGACTACACCCACAGGCGAGAGGGTCGTATTTACAGGGGATACGCAGAATAATCCAGTTCAGCTCAAGACAGCTCACTTTAGTTCAGCGGACATTATATTCCATGATACTCAGACGACAATGGTAAATGGGAAGCCATTCAAGTCCGGTGTTCATGCCCATATTTTGGAACTTGTAGAGACCTATAAAGATCAGCCACAAATTCTCGAGAAGATTAATTGTTACCATTATGACGATGATGCCTTCTCAAAGCACGACCCAGAGAAGTATGGAATGCAACCTTTTGTGATTCCATATTTTAAGACCCAAAAGGGCTATAAGCCAACTGATGATGAGAAGAAATCCAGAATACCTTTTGGGGAGGGTAATAAATGGGTATTTGAAGTATCAAGAGAGACTAGAGCTAAAATGTTAACAAGACAAGAAGTGGAATTAGGCCAGGTGGCAAAGGAAATAAGTGATGGACTTGTTGAAGAGGTTGAGCCGAAAGTTAGAGACAAGACAGATACAGTAGTGAAGGTCAGAAAAAAGAAATAATAACAAGTCGAAATATATTATAATAGCACCTGCGTATTGCAGGTGCTATTTATGTCTGATGTGTGCGGAAAATATGTAATGTACTGCTGTCGATGTTGACGATAGAACAGTATGTGGTATCAGGGGATTGGATGCCGAAGAAGAAGAAAAAGACTAAAAAGAAGAGTTCGGATACGGATAAATTATATCGAACTGAATTAAAGTTAGTGAATATTACTAAAAAAGTGACAGAGATTGTGAATATAAGATATAATCAAAAAGAGAAAAGATGGTATTTAGACGAAAATCCTGTTTCTGAAGAAGATTTGGAAAGGGTCAGAGATTTCCTAAATAAAGCTTATGCTCTTGGTTGGTTGAATAAATCAGAAGACGTATAATACTAGTGCATGGGAATAATACTTCTGTGACTGGTATTTTAGTGTATGAACGATATCCCGACATATAAATGGCTTCTTAACAAAAAGACTCGAGATTGGAGTCGCAAGTACCAGTTATTGGTAAAGTTTACTGTTGCTGAGATTGGAATGGAGAAGCCTACTGAGAAAGCTTTTAGAAGAAAAGTCGAAGGGACGAAGAAGAAACTATCCAGAATCGAACTATGGAATCTTGGTTACAGCTTAAATTTTAAATTGATGAATGAGCTTAAAAGAGCGAAGATATTAAGGAAAAATATAGATAACCTAGAAGAACGAGATGCCGCAGTTAGGCGAAGTCGACAGAGAAGTCGTCGTGCAATTCAATTAGCCCGAAAGAAAATCAGGAAAAAGACTGATGGCACTCACGAAAGAGATCTTACTTAGCAAATTCTCGGAAGAATCAACTTACAATACGCTAAGAGTCTTAGATGGAGCTTCAGTAGCAGCTTACATCATTAGAACAGGCTTGATAGACTCACAGCATGGTGTAGCAGTAGTGGACCCATCCAAAGACAGATCCGAAAGGGTAGTCTTTTTGCATGTGCCGGGGGAAGAGGATCCTGAAATTAATGATATTTCAGAAGAAATTGAGGCACTTATTGAGGCTATGTGATGGAGAAAATTGCAATAATTCGAAAAACACCAAATAAGAACGAGTGGTGTGTGAAGTCTAGAAAAGGTAAGAACTTGGGGTGTTACGAATCTAAAAAGAAAGCAAAAAAGAGACTTCAACAGGTAGAATACTTTAAAAGACAGGCATCTGTTGAAAGGTATAGTAATTTATCTCTTGAGCAGATTGAAGGATAGACATGAGAACTAGTTATACCACTCAAGGGTCTAGAGGTCTTAGGCACATTGTTAATGAACTTCAGCAAGCGGTAGTAGTTGAAGAGGTGGCCGGGGAGACGGATCAATTTACCGAACTCCTAGATACTCCTGATAATTATACTGGTGCGGCTGGAAAATTAGTAGCAGTAAATCAAACTGAAAATGGGTTAATATTTCAGAATGACAAGAGCTCAGGAATTCCAGTAGTAACCATAAACTTTGATGACTTCGTTCTAGATTTCGCTGGTGAAGTAGCGAATTTTAATACGAAGGTAGCAGACATTGCTACAGCAGGGTCCAAATCTATCCTCATTCGTTTAGAAAGAGAGACAACGGGGTCATTTCTCTCTTGGTTTAATGCAGTCGAGGGTGATGAAGACTTTGATCTAAGCCAGTTTGAAGAGGTATATTTTAAAAGTAGGGATCAACTTCGATTAGGAATTCTTGATGCTAATTTCAAGTTTTCTGAAAAGCTGAGGATTTTAAATATTGACCGAGTATATCTTGGTGCTTTTGAGATCCTTCCTGTTGATGAGGTTGGAACTACAACCAGCTTTAGTAATTTCTTAACAGTTAAATTGATTGGTGGGGCAATTTCCTCAACTGGTGCTCCAGGACCAAATGCAAGGCCCGTAGAATTTCGAAATTTCTATACCAAATCATCTTGTGTGGATGGTCTCTTTTCATTTTTGAATTACCCATTTAGAAGTCAGGCTGGTGTTGGAAATTCTGAGATATTCTGTGATAGTTTGACTGGTGCATTTACTGGTGTTGGAGAAGCAGCGTTTGATTTATTACCATCAATCACATATTCCATAATAATGGATAGGCCATATTCACAGGGATCTGCAACCAAGCCATACTTTACGACAGCAACTTCAAACACGGTCACGATTAAAGTTCTCTATGTAAATCGTCAAACATATACGAGTGGAGGTCTCAGGCCGAGCGCTCATTTCTTCGTTGACGGAAAAGATGCTATACAGTTTGATATTGAGAATGCGGTCTATCAGAATACCACTGATGTTAGAAACATTAAGTGGGGTGCACAGTTATCTAGTATGTTCCCTGTAGACACAGGTAATATGCCAATAGCCATTTACGAAAATCTAACGCTACAGAATTTTCATTATGAGCCAACTGACTGGAGTTCTTTCAATCAGTCAATTATTGCAAATATAACGAAGAGATTGGTATTGCATAATGTCCACTTCAATAAAGATACCGATGTTTTCCCATTTTTCTCTTTGATTAGTGATTGTACGGTACAGGTAACAGATTGTTTCTTTAATGGAACTTCGCCATTGGAGCTTATCGAAGAGAACGCTGGAACCAATCCAACGGTAGATGTAATTGTGTCATCCAGTATCCTAGGATTATCAGGATCAGGATGGCAGTGGTTGAAGGGTGTTGGGACTACAGCAAACGGAAATGTTGCAATAAATAAAAAGGGTGGTGTTGTCCTAGGTGGATTACCTTGCACGATCTATATTCATAAGGATGGTATAGATGACCCGAGTGCTGGTGCAGCGGACAATCCAGCGAAGACTTTAACATACGCGCTCAATAATTTGAAGCACCCCACGAACCACACAGTCTTTTGGATTTGTGGTGAAGTAACAGAACCGGCTGCTTTAGACATTTCTGCTTTTGACAACTTCACTATCAAAGGTGATTGCATAACGACTTCCAAACTCATAGTAACAGGGACTTTAGGATTGGAATATCACCCAACAAGTCCTAAGTCAGACGTAGTAATTCAAGACTTAACTATTGACAACCAGGATGATGACTCCAATTCTACGACTTTCCATATGGAGTTAGAAGCAGATGTTACAAATTTCCATATTCGAGATTGTCGATTTGTGGGAAGAGCACATATAGTTCAGGTTAAGACGTTCAATGATATACCAGCATTTTTCTTTAAACATAGCTCTTTTTATAATATTGAAATTGAGTGGGGCTTGATCCCGACTTCGCCAGGGTCAACTATACGTGGGTGGCATTGGAGATATGCAAGTCATAAGCAATCAGTAACTGGCTTGAAGTTCAAGAATTTAGGGTATCAATCATCAGGAACCTCTTTCACAGGTTTTATCCAAGGAGTTACTGCTCCAGCTTCCGCTAAAATGACCCTTGTCAACCTCGAGATGGTCACAACATGCTATGGAGATGGCCTTCTCACTGCTATAGATGGTGGTGGTGGAGATGATAATTCTATAACAGATTCATTTATATGTATTGATATTCCGCAGAATTCCATTGTGAATGTAATAAGTGGTGTGGGACAAATTCGGGCAGAGAGAGTTACTTGTAGAATTCGACGAGACCTAAATAACACTTATTCTACAATTGCTTGTACACTTCTTGCAAAAGGATCTACGGATGTTCATGGAGAGGTTGAAGCGAATATTACAACTAGTATGACGTATACTGCAGATAATCTTGCAGCTGTGGTTCTAAAGGATAGCACACCTTATGGAAAAATACATGGTACATTAAGATTCAGTGTACCAGCAGGAGAGACTTTTGCTCATACTTATGGAGCCACATCTAGAGTGGCTGCTGTAGTACAGGGAAATGCTGGAGGTAAGGGCTCTGCATTAAATATCACTGCAGAAGTGATAAATATGGGAGAAGGAGATATAAATAATGTCTCTGCTGCACTCCTTCGAATAGGGGTAAATGCTACCGATAAATATATGGTCAATAATTTGGAGGCCGCATTAGTTAATACATCAACGGGAAGTATATTAAATGGTTGCACAGCCTTAATGCTAGAAGCTAATGCAGCTCCTGATAGTGGTGTTGTTGGTATCGCATCCGCTTCGCTTGTTTTCACAGATTACAATTCACCAGCAGGTACAATAACTAACGCAGTTGCTGCTATTGGAGCAGGGACACCAACTTTACATAGACCATCTGGAGAAGCTATTGCATACAAAGGTTTCGTCAATCCTTCTACTGGTGCGACTGTAGCTGTAGGGGCCAATGAGGGAATGGTTTAATTAGATAGGAACAGAAGATGCCTAAAATTGTTATAGATGTAACAAGATCTGGTGATAATCTGACGATTACTTTTGACGATGATTCAGTAGTTAACGCGACAATCTCTGTGGTAGGTCATCAGCCAGTTATCTCTGGATTAACTGCAGAGCAATTAGAAATTTTTGAAGCGTGGATGAACGAGTTTGGTCCACCACCACCAGCCTAAGAGGTGAAATATGAGAACTAGTTCAATTAATGTTGCATTACCCCCGAAAGCTATTGTCAATAGACAATTTGTTGACAATGAGGTTGACAGTGCAATTACTGCTCAGGATGAGTTCATTGAATTGATTGATACCCCAGCCACTTACACCGGTGAGGGTGGAAAAGCAGTAGTTGTGAAAGGCACAGAAGACGGTCTTGAGTTTGGGGCAGCAGGAGGTGGAGGATTCTTCACTGATGGCGTTGGTGCATATTCTGCGGTAGGTCAGGGGGCGCCGATACCACCAGGTGCCTACGGAACAAATGCTCTTGCCCAAGGGGGAGGATGTGCTGCTCAGGCGGACAATACATTCTCTCTTGGACAATATAATCTTTCGTTTGCAGCTAACTCATTTACCCATGGTTATTTTTGTAATGCTGATGGGACGGAGTCTTTCGCTGCTGGTAATAATTGTTTAGCCCTAGGAGACCAATCTTTCGCGTTAGGGATGTCTACTGGAGCCTATTCCCGTGCGTCTTTTGCACAGGGGTATCGTGCTATTGCCTCTGGAGTATCATCATTTGCACAAGGTTATCAAGCATATGCAAATGTGGATGTCACACTCGCAATTGGTCGGGCTGTAAATGCGGGTGGCTCTTGGTCACAAGTATTTGGTGAAAATGTTCAAGCAGATACTAATACATCTTTTGCTGCTGGTAGAGAAATACAGACGTCGGGAATAGGAGCTGTTGCTCATGGCTATCAGGTCTTCATGCAAGGTGATTGGTCGTTTGCAGCTGGTCAATCTATCTACACAAATGGGTACAGAATTTTCGCACATGGTGAACAGGTGCGAGCAGAAAGAGATGACCAGAAGGTATTTGGATCTAATAGACCACTTCAAGGTGCATCGCAGAGCAGTCATATAATTAAATGGTTACAGACAACTAATAACACTCCCCAGACGATACTGACTCTAGACCTCGAAGAAGACAAGACTTATAGTATAGTAATAAATATAGCAGCTAGAGACACAACAACAAATGGTAGATCAGCATCATTTGTATTAACACAGGCTTTAGCATACAGAGACCCAGGTGGGGCAGCGGTTCTTGTAAATGGGCCGGTGGCATTAACGAAGTTAGATTCCACAGGGACTTTAGCAATTTCTGCCAATCTTTCCGCCAGTGGAGATGATCTAATTTTACAGGTAACTGGTCAGACTGGTGAGACTTACGAATGGACTCTCGATTTTGCTTTTGTGGAATCTCAGGGATAGTTTGAAAACTATATTACTAAGCCACGTACATATCCTGTAGAGATACAGGATATGTTTTTGTGGAGATAATATATGAACGTCATAACTGGGCTCCCAAGAAGTGGCAGTACCCTTCTTTGTAATATTCTGAACCAGAACCCGAGTTTTTGGGCGACAAGTACTTCAATTTTGCCCCAGTTATGTAGTGTCCTCGTGAATAATTGGAGCAATTCTCTTGAATTTAAAGGAGAGTTGGCTACTGACAGGGACGAAGCAGAGAGTAGAATTCTTAGAGCAACTCGTGCTTTTTGTGATGCGTGGCATGAAAGAACAGATGGAAGGTCAATAGTTTTTGATAAATCTAGGGGGTGGTCTCACAATATTTTGATGTTACGAAAGATCTATCCGGAGAGCAAAGTAATTGTTCTTGTGCGGGATTTAAGAGATGTTTTTGCCTCTATTGAGAAACAACACAGGAAGAACGCGCTATTAGATGAGGCAAATGATCCTTCAGAAAAGACACTATATAAAAGAGCGGACATAATGTTTTCTCCACAAGGTATTATTGGTAGACCGATTGAGGGACTATCAGATATAATCCAAAGAAAATTAAAGACATGGGTTGTTCGCTATGAAGATTTGGTAAGGGACCCTGATAAGGTTACAAAGGGCATCTATAACTACCTTGAAATAGACTCTTATGAACATGATTTTGAAAATATAAAAAACACTGCAACAGATCCAGATGCTTTTTATCTATACAAGTTTCCTCACGAAGGAGAAGGTAAAATTAAGAAGTCTGAAGAAACGTGGAGGGATTATATTCCTGAGGATATTGAAAAGCTTATAAGAGAGCGTTTTGAGTTCTTCAATCGCGTTTTTAAGATAACTTAGAGTGGTAATTTCTAAGAAGAATAGGTGTTTTAAGCTTTTTTTCGGATTTTTCAGAGAAAAATCCGTTTTTGCATGTTGTTTTGATTAGAGACTTTAGACTCTAGAAGATTCTAAAAGAGTAAAATTCATAGAATAGGGCTATACTGAAGTAAATTTAAGAGAAATAATATCGATACTTTCAGGAATTGTTAATAGTTTTAGGTTTGGAGTTTATTTAAACGAGGAGAGACAATGGCAAAAACTACGGCAAAGAAACCTGTTCGGTATAATAGTCTTCATAACGAGCAGTTTAGAAAGACAAATGGAAATCTTCGTATAGAGCAGAGAATGCTAAATCCGGATGAACCACATGACAAGAAATTCGAGTATGATGTGGTACAGTATGCTCCCGGTAAAAAGACTGATGGAAAGGTCATTAAGACAGTTTCTCGCAGTTTTCAGAAGACAAAAGAACTTGCTCGTAAGTTCGCTAAAAAGAATGATCTTGCTTTTGATGTACGTAAAGACTATAAACTAGATCGAGGATATTCAAGGAGAAAGAAAAAGCGTGCAAGGGAACGTGAAGCTGTTGAAGTATAATTTGCGTTAAGATACAGTAATAAATTAAACACCCGACGAAAATAGTTGGGTGTTTTTATGTGCTTTGA
>Ga0180433_10010836_pt1 | contig 10905 bp, 12 predicted proteins | sample SS_ome_8_FD_132980 | JGI IMG/M metagenome (GOLD analysis project Ga0180433, IMG submission 132980) | Hypersaline lake sediment archaeal communities from the Salton Sea, California, USA - SS_1_D_1 metaG | ecosystem: Environmental > Aquatic > Non-marine Saline and Alkaline > Hypersaline >...
AGGTACCGTAATAGGAGCGGTCATGGTAAATATCGCAAAGAAATTAATGTCCAAACAGGAATTACTTGTACTTACGCTGGCAGCGGTTTTTATATGCGTAGGCATATCAAATGCCCTTAATTTTTCCCTTATTTTATCTAATCTTACTTTCGGCATGGTGGTTGCTAATACTTATTTGAAGACCTCCCGCAGGACATATGATGTAATACATAATATTACCCCTCCGCTTTATGTTTTATTTTTTGTACTGGCAGGAGCGCATCTACAGATTAGCTTGTTGCCCGCTATGGGGCTGGTCGGTATCTTATACATTATCGGGAGGACAGTGGGTTTGGTCGGCGGCGCCTGGGTCGGGGCTACTCTTACAAAAGCCCATGAAAATATAAGAAAATATCTCGGACTTGGTATATTGTCCCAGGCAGGAGTTGCAATAGGACTCGCTTTACTTGTAGGAAGGGAATTTGGAGAGCTCAATGACATAGGCAGACAGGTATCCATTATAGTCATCAATACTATAGCTGCGACAACTATATTTTTTGAGATATTAGGTCCCTTGGCGACCAAGATAGCTATCACAAGAGCCGGTGAAGCCGGAAAATTAAAAAGCTTTAAGCAATAAAAGGAGGCTACAAAGTGTATTTTATTGTCTTGCTTTTATATAAAGAAGATATGCTGGATGACTTCTTGTCTATTTTTGTAGAAGCCGGGATAAATGACGCCATAGTCGTTAGCGGGACAAGCTTTGCCCGATCGTTGATCTATGAGGTACCCATATTCGCCGGCTTAAGAGCAGCAATGGAGCAAAACAGGTCTTTCAGTCACGTTATTTTCGGATACTCTAAAGATGAATACAGCATACGCGAAGCCGTGGATATCGCCCGGCAGGAAGGGATAGATCTCAACAAGCCTGGCATAGGGATGCTTATTGCTTTACCAGTAGCCCTTAAATTCGGCACGGAACAGGAATTGACGTAGAGAAACCACGCATTATTCCGGAAGCCCCACTTTAAGACCTGCCTTTATCGTTTAATAATCTTGCTAAGAAACGATTTCGATACTATAATGTTTTTCATGAATCCCGGAGATATACTTCTTTTTAAAGCGGAAAAAGATATTCTGTCCCGCCTTATAGCATGGGGCACCGACAGCCTTTATTCACATGTAGCGATTTGTGTAAATGCCGATCTTGATATCGCGATAGAAGCGATGACCAGGGGCGGCGTCCGCGCCAGAGATATAAAACGCATAACAGGTATGTATGATGTCTTTAGAGTACGGCCCGAAAACCAATATGATTTAAATAAAACATTAGCATATCTGGTAAAACAGCTGAATAATAACTATGATTATCAGGGAGTCATATATCTGGGTATACTTAAACTTGTATCAAAAATATACCGCCCAGTCAAGAATGTAGCCAATAAGTGGCAGAAGAAAAAGGATTATTTCTGTTCCGAGCTATGTTACGAAGCTTTCTGTTACGGAGGGCTTGATATAGTCCCACAGGTAGACGAAGCTGCCGTAACTTCACCGGGCGACATCTCAAGGAGTCCGGTGTTGTCGCATATAAGAGGATAAAATAGTCTTATCAAAGATGACTACCGATATAAAGAAAGCTAGAAAGATACTTTCAATAGTGCCGATAGGGATAATAGAACCGGGGATATTAAATGCTCTTGCTGCCCATTTAGATAAGACCTTTCCGGTAGATCCAAGCATCAGGGCGTCTTTACATATACCTGATACCGCATACGATCCCGGTCGAAGACAGTATCGCTCCGGTGACATATTGGCATTATTGCGTAAATTTGAATCGGCGAAGGTCCTTGGCATATCGGATAAAGACCTGTATTCAGGAAAGCTTAATTTTATTTTTGGAGAAGCGGAATGCCCGGGTACCTATGCTCTGATATCCATGGCAAGGTTAAGACAGGAGTTTTATGGACTACCCGCGGATAAAGAGTTATTGCTTAAAAGGACAATAAAGGAAGCGGTGCATGAATTAGGCCATACATATGGATTGACACATTGCGCAAAGCGGGATTGTGTAATGCATTTTTCTGGTAGTCTCCATGATACTGACAGGAAGCAATCAGCCTTTTGCCCCAAGTGCTTTAAAAGCTTAGATATTTGAAAATGGCCATGACCTTTTAATAAAGTGGAAAAAAGTCAATAAAAAAGGGAAAAAGAAAATTGATTAATATATGATTTTTTTGCATAATCATACCATGGTAATATATTCCGGAGGAGATAATAACATAACATGCTACCCATAATATCGCTACCCGCAAGAATAATAAAATTACTCGAAGCTAATATAGCCCCCGGTGAAATAGCCGCAGGCATCTGTCTTGGGATGTTTATGGGGTTTGTTCCCCTCAATGGGCCGATAACGATCCTCCTGGTCTTGTTATTCTTGTTCATGAAGATCAATAGACTTTCCGCTATGCTGTCTTTGCCTTTATTTAAGCTATTTTATGTATTAGGTGTCAGCTATCTGGCTGATTGGATAGGGAGGCTGCTACTCATTAGGGCCGATTTTCTTGATCATTTCTGGAAAGTCATAACAGGCCTGCCTGTTCTTGCGTACCTCGAGTTAAACCATACACTTGTCATAGGAGGCCTGGCAGTATCAACGGTATTGTCAATACCGCTTTATCTGCTTTCCGTAAAAGGGATCATATCAGCCAGAGAAAAATATGCAGGAAAAATACATAATCTACCTTTTATAAAATGGATAAAGAAAGTTCCTATATTAAGCAAGCTGATGTCGATCGTTTTTCGCGTTAAAGGCGGAATATAATGAAGAATAAAATATTTAACATAAAAGGCGTAATACTTTTACTCACAGCACTGATTGTTGTCCAGCTTATTACCGGCTTTATCTTAAGCCCTATGATAAGTGGGCTTATAATAAATAAGATAAACCAAACAAGCGGTTCTAAAATATCCATAGAAAAAGCCAGATTGTGGCCCGTTACGTTATCGGTTTCTCTGGCAAATGTCAAAGTTTTCGATCCGGCCGGAAAAGAGAAGATGGTCCAGATAAAAGACGCTTCCGCGCGACTCAGCATAATAGCACTTTTATCAAAACGCTTAGGTATATCAGCGTTAAATATAAATGGAGCAGAGATCTATCTTGAAAGTAAGCCCGACGGTAGCTTTAATATCGAGAAAATAGGCGCCCCTTCAGAGGAAGCAAAGAAACCCGCGCCTTCCATATTGGAACGATTCGGAAAAGGGAAAGACTGGTTTGGTAAGGTCTATGAATTTATCAAGAAGAGGCGCTCAAAAGACATAGTGCAAGAAGAGCGAGAAGCCCGACAGGTCAAAAAGGATATAATAAATTTACCACGCGGGAAAAAGGTCCAGTTCGAGACTATCAGAAACGGTTACCTTCTTGAGATAAACAATGTGAGACTTAAAAATGCAGTTATACATGCAATCGACGTAAGCGGCGCTTCCGCTGACATAACGGACGGATATATAAATATACGGAATATGGCCGTAGACCCCAAGAAAGGCATGCGTCTTGATTTTATCAAAATAAAGGGGCGATTAAAGCAAGAAAAACAGGGGGCGGGCGATTTTTCCATTGTTTATGAAAAAAAATTCAGCAAAGAAAAAATAATGACTTATGTCCGCGCCTCTACAAACAATATAGACCTGCCGACCATACGATTTATATATGAGGATTCATTGCCTGTAGAGGTAAAGAAAGGTATCTTAAGCCTTAAATCAAGCACTACGGTCGTAAATGAGAATATAACCTCAAAGAATGATCTTCGCCTAGAAAGGCATGAATTAGCTCCAAAATCAGGCTTCTCAAGCGCAGGCTTTATCCCTATGCCTATATTAACGCAGGCCCTGAACAAAGTTGACCCGATCGAACTTAAGTTTACAATAACAGGTACATTGCAAAATCCGAAGCTCAGCGATTTCCAGGAATCATTGAAGAAATTAGTGGCGCCTTATATTGAGGGTGTGGCAGAAGATATACAGCAAGAAGGTGTAAAAAAACTGGAAGGCTTGATAAAAGAAAAAATAAGCGGAGAAACTGAGCAAAATGGAGCTCAACAGTCAGACGCAACAGAGAAAACGCTGGATACCTTAAAATCTATCTTTCAGCAGGAATAAAAATATTTTTATCTTCATATTAATAAAAAAACGGGTGATTTAAGCCACAGGAGGTGAGTATGTTCAAGAGACTTTCCGTTTTTATTTTTGCTTTATTTATAAGCATCAATTTATGTGGTTGCGCGCTGATGTTAGGAGCCGCTGCCGGAGGTGCAGGCACGGCTGTATGGTTGTCGGGCAAACTGAGTGATGAAATCGAAGCCTCGTATGAGAGGACTATAGAAGCCACAAAATCGGCATTAGGCTCCATGGATATGCCTGTAACAAAAGAAACAAAAAAAGACGACATTACTCAGATAATGAGCAAATACATAGATGGCACGACTGTATGGATAGATATACGCCCTGTGAGCCAGAGCGATACAAAAGTGGAAGTTCGTGTAGGGGCTACAGGCAACAAGAAAGCTTCTGCCGAGATAATCGATGCAATAAAGAAGCATCTTTGATAAGTAATAAACCAGCTTGGATATAAAATAAGAGGGGGAAAACATGAAAAAACTGATAACTTTTTTTACAGTCTTAACCTTACTATCTGTGGCAGTGCCGGCTTTCGCCGCCAAGGGTGGAGAAAAAGGAGCAAGCCAGACTGCGTATGACAGAGCGAGCGAGGAATCTATATTCCACCGCGTGGGCGATTGGTTTGCTACCATAGGCAAATCAGAACAAGAGAAAAAAGCCATTATATCCGAACGCAAGGCTAGAAGAGCCGCCGAACGCACCCAAAATAAAATGAAACAAAATAATAGACAAATGCATAACGAAATGCAAAAAAGCCAAAAAAATATGAATAAACAATCCAAAGACATGATGAAAGGAATGAAACAGAGATAATATTACCTTTACAAGCATCCATAAGGGCCTCGAGATTATATTCTTGAGGCCTTCTTTTATTAAGGGTATAATGAGCATCTCTGGAGAACGATTATCTTGACAAAAGGTTCTGATGACTGAATATAATTTATCGATCTTAAGGGTATCATGCGAAAAATTAAATATGAGGTAGACCCCCATAACAGATTGTCTGTAGATGAGAGCACGGGAAAATCCAATCTTACACGTTTCAGAAAAGTCATAGACGGGCAGTTTCGCATAGGCAAAAATAATATATTGACTTATCATGTGAAATCACCTTCGGGGAATTCTGGCCCTGTGCCTAATCAATTTAAATTAAAAGGCAAGTGGTCTCTGGATAAAAATCACGACCTGCGTCTAACCTTAAACAAATGGGGCAGGGATACTTTTGGTGATCGTTTGACCCTAAAAGGTGAGCTCGTGGGAGCCGAAAAGGATTTATTACTTTTTTCGGTTATAACCAAGACAAAGCACAACGAAACATCAACATATATTCTAAAGTTAAAAGGGGCATGGAAGGCGGATAAGCATAACCGTCTGGTCTTTGAGGTCAAAAAAGAAGGCTCCAAACATGATAGTCTTCTCTTTACCGGCGCGTGGGAGTTGGATAAAAGCAATCAGATCATATATAAATATAAGAAATTCAAAGAAGACGACAAACAGGATAAGCTCAAAACCATAATATTTAAGGGATATTGGTTTATTAACGACAAAACGCGTATATCATATGTCTTCACCAGAGATGACAGACCTGTTTTCCAATTTAGTGGCGCATTGAGCATCTTCACCGGGCGATATATTAAATATCAAATAGGCATAGGCATAAAAGGGGAACAGGGGATTAAGGGGGCAGTCCGGACATTGATCTTTAACGGGCTTTGGAGAATAAAAAAAGACAAAGGATTGACTTTCGAGATAAAGCATAAAAATGGTAAAGTCGTCACCATGGTATTCGGAGCCGAAGCTAAGCTTTTTGGCAAAAATAAAGTATTATTCCGCCTCAGGAATGAAGTCAATAAAGATATAAGGATAAGCTTGAGGTTGTCGCGACACCTCCTGCGAGGAGATGGTGAGATATTTTTGCGTCTATTAAATTCGCGTAATGAAGTGTCAATGTGCGCCGGAGCCGGTTGGAAGTGGTAAAAGAAGGATGGTGATGACCTCACCGCTTATATTTTTTCAAAATATTTGAAGCGGCTGCCAGCCAACTATCGTCACCATATCTATTCTTTCTATAATACCAATACTCAACACCCCATAATAAGATAGACTTGATCCCGAGAGAAGTTAGCTCCCCGTACATTTGCGTGAAGTTTTCCGGCTGGCACGTAATGGCTTCTTCCTTGCCTTTATGTACCAATTGACCGGGTTCCCACGGCTCAGCCTGCAACTCTGTGACCCAGAAGGGTTTTCCGGAATCCTCGACAATAGAATAAAGTCTTTTAAAATATCGCCCGCATTCCGTGACAGAAGTACGAAAACATACATCGAAAGTTAATAAAAACCTGTGTCCGGTAGACGTATAGATATTAAAACCCGGAATATCCGCTAATGAAATAGTCAGGTCCACGGGATCTTTTTTATAAGCAAGAGAAGCCAGAAGACGCCGGAATCCGCTTGGATATGTAGCTGTATTTATTACAACTGGTCTTTTTTGGGGATCACGGCTTTTTACTAATCTTATTTCAGTCTTTAGAAAATCTTTGCTTATCCACCATTCATGGGGTCCCGCGCGATTAAAAGGTTCATTTTCGACCTGCCAGGCATGTATAATATTTTCCCCTTTATAGCGGTCGACAACTGTTTTTATGAAAGATAAGGTGTTTTTGCGCAGGATCTCATGTTCGGATACGTCCGCTCCAAACCTAGGCTTTCTGGCGTTCAGCACCCAATCGGGTATAAAATATTCAGGCCACCTGGGCGCTTTCATCCCCACAGTAAGCAAAATCGGTATGTTTTTTTCTTTTGCTTTACGTATTTGCCAATCAAGTTCGGTGAAATCGAATTCATCAGGCTTTTTTTCTATCCTGTTCCAGTAAGCGCCCAACCTTAACATATGAAATCCCATATCAAGAATTTCCAGATATATCTTTTTCCAGTCTATTTCGAGATATTCACACTGTACCTGGCTAAAAGTAACGCCGGGACCTTTATCATGCAGAGAAGCTGATATTGCATGATCAGAAACCGGTATTAAAAGGAAAATAAATAGTAAGGATTTAACCGCGCGAAAAGTCATTTTGTTCTTTTTCCCGCTACCCAGAAAGACATATATTTCCGGAACATCAATCTGGTCTGAGCGTCCAGAGCGGGCAAAGCGCTCAACATGAGTACAAAGACAGGTATAAAGAACCATTCCAATACATGCTTAAGTCTTTTTAGAAAACCGTATCTGACTTTTCTTTTGGGCAGGAGTAGAAGGCTTAAGATTATACATATCATCAGACCTATAGAGGCCAGACTGAATAAGGTACCACGTATACGAGGAGCCATATAATAGACAGTGCTTGAGGAAAATTGCTTACCGGCGAACACGGCAGGGAGCCAACTTATAAATGCCAGGAGAAATGACCATGTGGCCCATGAAATAAAAGCGTCTAATAGCTTAAATGCGTGAATTATTTTTTTATAAAGCAATATGGCCTTATCTTTTAAAAAAGCTCTTATTACTATAGGAAAGTTTTCTACCCCCCACGCCCATCGGCGTTTTTGTTTATATATATTTATAAAAGTATCTCCGAGGTTTTGACCGGTAGCTATGTCCATCGAAACAGTTGTGTATATCGGGATAGTGCGATAGTTACCGTCATAATGTATAAAAGCTTTCCAGAATATGGCTGAATCATCCGAGATCATGTCAACCGGCCAGTAGCCGATATCGATGAGCGCCTTAAAACTCATACTGTGACTGGAGAATGTGACAAGCTTACCGGGATTAGTCGCCTCTATCAGCTCAAAGAAAGAAGTACCTATGTCTATTATTCTGGCAAAGCTTGGCGCTTCCCATATATTATTGTGATAGACTGGTATAGGCTGGTAGCTTGCCCGATTTCTACCGGGAGTTATCATGTAATGATAAGTCAGACAACTGAAATAATTTTTTTTCGCGATCGTATCCGAATCAAAGCATGATACGATTATTTTTTCTTCGGCAATTCCCGCTTCTTTAAAGAATAAGGCTGCTTGTTTTGCCGCGAAAGTGGTATTAGCGCCCTTAACACGGGCCTCGCCAGGTATATTATTAGGATGAAAAGTGACTAATATGTCCAGAAAATAACTTTTGTAGGTATCTTTTAAGGAAAGAGCGTCCTTTTTTACGTTTTGGCTTGCGCTTTCTTCAACAGCCAGGACTATGAGTATATTTTTTGACGGAAAAGATCCGTCTTTTATGCTTTTAATGCCTGGTTCGATAATTTCACGGGTCTCTTTGATAGCAGGTATTATTACGAGGTGATAAATTTCTTCCGATCCCGGAGGAGGATCATCGCTTCTGCTAAGATTATCCAATTGATCTATACAGATGCGATTAGAAAAACTATCCAATATCCCCTTGGTTTTTTTTGCTTTAAGCTCAGTTATATATTCTTGCAGCCTGTCAATTCCACGGATCCTTTCCATCCAGCTTATTTTGTTCTCAATAGCCAATCTAATATATGACAACACCAGAAAGATGTTCATGTAAAAAAGACGCAAGACCCAATAAAGCACAAATGCTATCATAATAAGAGCGGCGATCAAAGGTTTTAAAAATGAAAGAGTGAGCATCCCGAGAATGATCGACCAGCTTAAGATCCCCGGAAAGGTCTCAAGTACCCGCTCAAGGATTCTTTCCTTTTTGTCGTCTGTATAGCGCGAATATACGAATTTCATGATTATAGCCTGTTTTTCTGCATTGTTTATTTTTCCACCACATTTTCAGGGATTAACCCTGATCTCGGGACGATCTTTATATACCGAAATTTGCCGCCTGGTTGCTCCAGAAAATATAAATTACCCGTTTGCTCTGAATAAAAAATAGAAGTACCTCTTTTGACCCCTACAATACTTTCCAGGCGATGGTTTCCCTGGGGGTCTAATTCTATGAGTAACACCGAATTATTATCGCAGACCAGGACATGCGAATCTTCATATGTCCAGAAGCATTGCGTTATATCTTTCCCGTTTTTGTAAACCCACTTTATTCCCGGATAGTCTATCGCGGCTAAGCCCTCTGCGGCTTCTCCGGAGAAATCGACAAAACCGACAGATCTTTTGGTCCACAGAAGGAGTTTGTTCTTTGGAGAGTAAAATCTTATCCCTTTAATCGAATCCTGTGATATCAGATATGGAAGCTTATTAAAGAAGACACTACCTTTGTCACTGCCTTCCAGGAAGATGAGACTATTCACAAATGGACCTATGTTATAAAAATCTTTCCCCATCGAAGATATTATTGAGGAAAACCGCTCATCCGAAAGGGCAGTCTCTTCTTTGCTTCTATCGAGCGTTGATCTTATAAGCTCATAGTCTCTGGTAAGCATATAGATCCAGCCATCATGGATACCACATCCTGTGACATCTTTAGCATAATCCGGATATACGGCCTTATTTTGGATATCTATTCTAGATATGTCACCCCTATATATATATATGATATTTCCGGTAGTCTCTTTGTCCCACGCCACTTTTTCTGGATGATTTAAAAAAAGCGCTGTAATGTCATCTATTTTAATTTTATCTGAGAGATCTAATGAAAAATATTTTCTATTTAAAAACGATCCGCTATAAACGATGATTAACTTGCTTTCTTTTTGTGTCAGGATGGAAGATACCGGGAAATCAGCGAAAGCCGAGTCAGCCTCCAGCAGTTTTTGCAGAGAGGAAGTTTTTATGTCGTATACGTAATAATCTGCAAGTAGGTGGCCCCGGGAAAGGATCACCGAACCGGTTCCGTAAAGTGGCATTAAAGCTTTAAATCGAATATCAGAGACATCCCGCCTTTTCCTCGGGTATAAGTAATATATTATTAAACGAAACTGCTTTACCCGCTTCTACAGTGACATTTTCCACCCAATCTTTATAGCCTTCCGATTTGAGGGTTATAGTATAATCGCCGGGCAGGAGTTCTTCGATCATAGAAGGCGTAGCATGAATATAATGGCTTTTTTCAAGGAATATATCTGCATCAGACGGCAAGCTTGAAAGATAGATCACGCCTGTCTGCACTATTTCTTTATTTTGGGGGTTAAATATATATCCTAGGGAATACAAAATAAGTAGCGGGCAGAGGATCAGATAAAGAACGAGAAAAATGTAAAATAATAATTTACGCGTTGATTCCATTCTTACTTCCGGATGTTTTATTAAGCCGATCAATATTCTTTTACCATATAAATATCTTTCCGTCAACACACACCTCAGCTTATAGTTTATTGCACAAGCCCGGGATTGTTATATAGAAGCACAACAGCGTAGAAGAAAGTCAGAGAAAAGCGGAATATGCCAATTGTCCAGGAACAAGAAGTGGGTATATAATTTATAAAAAGGAAATAAATATGAATAGAATGAAAGACAAAGTAAGTATAGTAACGGGTGGCTCTTTGGGCATAGGAAAAGCATCGTGTTCCCTCTTGGCTATGGAGGGGGCAAAGGTAGCGATCACAGACCTGCGGGAAAAAGAAGGTCAGGAACTCGCCTCGGATATAAAGAATAAAGGAGGGGAAGTCGAATATTGGTATCTTGATGTGACTGACGAAAACAACGTGAAGAGCGTCTTTGAAAAGGTCAATGAAAAATTTGGAAAGATAAATGTCCTTGTAAACAATGCGGGTATAAGCGGAGTCAATAAGAACACCGATGAAATAACGGAGAAAGAATGGGACAGGGTGATAAATGTTAACCTAAAAGGCGTCTTCTTTTGCACGAAGCATGTAATAC
>Ga0180433_10010837_pt1 | contig 10905 bp, 9 predicted proteins | sample SS_ome_8_FD_132980 | JGI IMG/M metagenome (GOLD analysis project Ga0180433, IMG submission 132980) | Hypersaline lake sediment archaeal communities from the Salton Sea, California, USA - SS_1_D_1 metaG | ecosystem: Environmental > Aquatic > Non-marine Saline and Alkaline > Hypersaline > Sediment...
TACATACGATACTGACACTCAGAAATTAATCGATGATCTTCGGGAGAGCGAGATTGATGTATCTGCAGTAGTGGTTACTCGTTTCAATGGACAACCCGTGGTAAAACAATTCATGAACAAATTAGAAAGACGTGATGTAAAAGTATATACACATCAAGCAATTAAAGGATATCCTACTAATATTGATTTGATAGTGAGCGAGGAAGGATATGGTGCAAATCAGTACATTGAAACGAGCAAACCGATAGTGATTGTCACGGCACCTGGCCCTGGGAGTGGTAAATTAGCAACATGCTTAAATCAAATATATCACGAACAGAAGAGGGGATTAGGAGCAGGTTATGCAAAATTCGAGACTTTCCCCATTTGGAACTTAGCATTAAAACACCCTGTAAATATGGCATACGAATCTGCAACAGCGGATCTCGGAGACTTTAATCAAGTAGATCCATTTCATCTTGAAAAGTACAATAAAATTGCGATTAACTATAATAGAGATGTAGAAATATTTCCTGTAGTAAAAAAAATAATGCAAAGGATCATGGATGCTGATAAACTTTATAATTCTCCTACTGACATGGGAGTAAATAAGGCAGGGTTTGCCATAATTGATGATGATGTGGCTCAAAATGCAGCGAAACAAGAAATGATCCGGAGATTTTTCCGATATAGTTGTGAATATGCTGTAGGTGTAGCGGATAAGAAAACTGTTCAGAGAGCAGAGCTATTGATGAAAGAATTAAATCTACAACCCACAGATAGAAAAACGGTACTATATGCACGTCAAGCTTCCATTGATGCCCAAAATAAAGGAAAAGGAAACGAAGGCGTTTTTGCTGGAGTAGCTTTAGAATTGAAAAATGGGAAAATTGTCACAGGAAAAAATTCTCCATTGATGCATGCTGCCTCCAGCCTGATTTTAAACGCAATTAAAGAATTGGCGGGAATTCCAGATAATATTCACCTCTTATCGCCTAACATATTAAACTCTATTAGTAACTTAAAATCTGATATCTTTAATACGAAGAGATTGAGTTTAAATCTTGGAGAAACGCTCATTGCATTAAGTATAAGTGCGGATTTTAATCCCTCCGCTAAAGCTGCAATGGAAAAACTAAAAGAACTATATGGTTGCGAAATGCATTCTACTCACATCCCAACTCCAGGAGATGAGGCGGGTTTAAGAAGATTAGGGCTCAATATAACTTCAGATCCCAATTTCTCGTCCAAAAGTCTATTTATTCAATAATTAAGACAACTTAACTTGGTTATATTCCTCAGATTTCTAGAAATAATAGGCTATCTTTTTATTCATGAAAATAGTATAATATTTGTATAGAAGTTTTTTAATTTTTACTTAGTAGAATTTGTTCTTAAAAAGAATATAAAAAAAATGCCTCCAAACTGTAAATTTGTGTTTGTAACCGGCGGCGTGATGTCGGGGATCGGAAAAGGAGTTGTTACAGCCAGCGTAGGCAAACTTTTTCAATTTCGCGGATTTAAAATATCCGTGGTAAAAATAGATCCGTATCTCAATGTAGATCCTGGAACCTTGAATCCAATCGAGCATGGAGAATGTTTTGTCACCGAAGATGTCTGGGATTTTAAGCCTGTTCCAGATGCTCAGCCAATCTATGAGTCAGATGAAAAAAGCTATCGGATATCGGAAATTGATCAAGATTTTGGCACGTATTCGAGGTTTCTTGGAATTGAAATGCATCCTTCTCATAACATCACATCAGGGCAGATTTATCTCTCAACAATTCTTAGCGAGAGAAAAGGTAAATTTTTAGGTAGAACGGTGCAAATTATTCCTCATTGTACCAATATGATAAAAGAGAGATTATTAAATATCGCTGAAAACGAAGATCTTGATGTATTATTAATTGAATGCGGGGGAACTGTTGGTGACTTGGAATCTAGTATATTCCTTGAAGCATTTAGACAATTAAAATTAGAATTGCCCAAAAAACACACTGCTTTTGTCCATGTGACTTTAGTACCTTATTCATCGGCAGTAGGGCAGCAAAAATCAAAACCCACTCAACACTCCGTAAAAATGCTTCAAAGCGCGGGATTACAACCAGATGTTTTAATATGTAGAAGTAAAACTATCCTACAAGATGACATTAGAAATAAATTATCACTATTTTCTAATATAACTAAGGACGCTGTAGTCTCTAATCCTGACTTGGAAATTATTTATGAATTGCCCCTATTGTTTGAAGATCAAAAACTAGGAGATTTATTGTGCGAAATGTTGGATTTGAAAGCAAAATTGGTCTCCTACAGCGAAGTAAACAATTACTCCGAATGGCTGAAAATGGTTGAGATGTATAAAAGTGAAAAACCAATCGTGAGGATTGGAATGCCTGGAAAGTATTTCAATATCTCTGATTCGTATATTTCTATCAACGATGCTTTAGAGCATGCCGCTGTCAATCAAGGGTATAAAACTGAATTGAAAATGATAAATATCACCAAAGACTTGAAAATAGAGAAAGAGTTAGGAGACTGTGATGGGATTTTATTAACACCTGGATTTGGCGAAAGGGCTGTTGAGGGCATGATACAGTGTGCTGAATATGCAATGGAAAATAAGATTCCCTTTTTAGGAATCTGTTTCGGTGCTCAGCTATTTTTTGTAGCATTTTGTAGAAAATATCTTGGTTTGGATGGCGCAAATTCTACTGAAATCGATCCAAACACAAAGTATCCCGTAGTAGACCTTATGGAAAGTCAAAAGGACGTCTCAGAAAAAGGGGGGACAATGAGATTGGGAGGATTGAAGATAAAAGTAGAGAAAGGTACGAAAGTATTTAAAGCGTATAAAACTGAAGAAACAACGGAAAGATTTCGCCATCGATACCACATTAATCGTAAATATATAGAAGATGCAGAGAAGAAAGGAATTAAGGTATCTAGTCGAAATGAAACTGGAGAGATAATTAATAGTATTGAATTAGATCGAGAAGATCATTGGATGGTTGGAACCCAATTTCACCCTGAATTTAAAAGTAAACCGTATAAACCTTCGCCTCTCTATTTTGATTTCATAAAAGCGTGTGTTAAAAATAAAAAATAGTAGTTTCATAGATAAAAATGAGATTTCTATCATTTCATGTAGATTATTTTTCTTACAAAGTAACAAAAAAAGGGCGCTCCAAGGTCATTGAAGAAATTACGGAGGATATTAGAGAAAATTCCGTTGAAAACGCATTAGTACTTTTTATTAGCATGGAAAAAAGAGATGAAAAAAGCACCGATTTATTAAAAAGAGGTGTCCTTGAGATAGAAAAAATCATTAGTCAATTAAAAATCACAAATATAGTAATCCTCCCGTTTGCTCATCTGTTTGGGCAACTCAGTACCTTAGATTTCGCCTTCGAGTCATTTAAGAAGTTAGAATCAATATTGAAATCTAAAAATTATTCAGTTCTTCGACTTCCCTTTGGATGGTTTAATGAACTAGAAATGAAAGCTAAAGGACATCCACTATCCAGAATCTCAAGAATTGTCGAATAGATCCGTGAAAGTATATTTCAATAAAAAAAAATTAATAAAAATTAGCTCATTTTTAATTTTTAATAATGACAACTCAAGATTCTACTGATCCTAAAACCTATTGTTATATGGCCCGTAAAGGTCAACCTTGCGTGAAAAATAATATTGCAAAAAAACATTTAAAGCACCACGAGTGTGAAAAATGCATTTGGCGCATTGAATCAGAAACTCAACGCACCTTACAGTCTTTAGAAAGAATTTTCAAAAAATATGGTTCAAAAACTTGGAATTATTAGAAAAAACATGAATCCACTAAAGTTAGAACTAATTAATCAATTTGTTTTACAGAAACAACATTTATCTACTGATTCTAAAATCAATGATATTGTTCAAATAGCGGAGGATCTTTGTGGTTTACATGCCACGGGCACGATGGAACCATACTTAACTCTCTTTGCAAGAACCGGGAATTTTGAGAAGTCCTCGTTAGAAAAGGAGCTCTATTGGAATAGAACTCTTGGTAGGATTCGCTGTATGAGGAAAACGCTATTTATACATACGAAAGAAATGATTCCTATAGCATATGCGGCGACTAAACATATAATAGAGCAATATTTCACCAAATTTTTTGAAGTTTATGACATATCTGAAGCGGATTATCAAGAGTACTCAAAAGAAATAGTAAAAATTCTCGAAGAAAACGAGTTGCCTACATCCGAAGTTAAAAATCGGTTAAATGGATATAAAAAAACATCTCAACTCTTAGGGTTAATGTGTGATCAAGGGATATTAATTCGAGGAACCCCCGTGAAAGGATGGAGGGACAGGAGAAATAACTATGCTCTTTTTCTTAAATATTTTCCTGATATCAATCTTGAACAATATAGTGAATCAGATGCCATAAGTATCTTAGTTAAGAAATATTTAAAGACATATGGCCCATCAACAGAAAAAGATATTTCTTGGTGGTGCGGAATTGGTAAACGAAAAGTAAGAGCAGAATTAGATAAGATTGAAGATGAAATTGAAAAAGTCAACATCATTGGACTTGATCACGAATATCTCATGCTTAAATCAGACTTGAAAAAATTAGGAAAGATTGCGCCATTAAAAAAAAATTTAGTTATTTTATTACCAATGCTTGATCCATACATCATGGGTTATAAAGATCGGGAGAGATATATCGACGCTGAGCATTATTACTATGCATTTGATCGTAGTGGTAATGTTACAACAACCATAATACTTGAAGGTAGAATTATTGGTGTCTGGGATGTTGTCGAGAAGCCAGAACCTATTATTAAAACCTTCTTATTCAAAGATATCAATGACGACGTAAAGCGCTTACTTCAAATTAAAGCGAACACGCTTGGAAAGTTCATAACTGAAAAAGATGTCGTTGTTAAAGAATGCAAGAACATGGAGCCACTAACGGAGAGAACCGCAGGCAATTTTATGACTCCCCTTAAAAACTGTTAAAAAGAATAGTGTAATAATATTAACAGAAGATTGATATAAATGAAAGAACAGCCAAGAAAAGCTTATCCTACTATAGCTTGTTGCGGGCTCGATTGTGGATTATGTCCCACCTATTACACTAAAGGACCATCAAGATGCCCCGGATGCTGTGGACCTGGTTTTTTTGAAAAACATCCCTCTTGTTCAATTATAGCCTGTTGTGTAAAAAAGAATGGATTTGAAACCTGTGCTGAATGTGAAGATATTCCTTGTACTAAAATCGCTAAATGGGATATGGGTGACTCTTTTATCTCTCATAAGGTTTGCCTTTCTAATTTAAAGCAAATTAAAACGATTGAAATTGAAAAATTTGTTGAGATACAAAAGAAGCGAATTGAATTACTTGAAATCATGCTTGACCAATACAATGAAGGCCGTTCGAAAAATTTTTTTTTGTATTGCTACGGCTTTACTTTCTATAGGTGATTTAGAAAATGCTTTGAAATCTAGCGAACAGAAAATTAAGGCTGACAATGTAAGTACAACTGATTTGAAGTCAAAATCAGAAATACTGAAAGGAATTCTGAACGAGCTAGCTGCTAAAGATGGAATAAAATTGAAATTAAAAAAGAAATGAGTTCTCATCTAAATTAATTGATAGAATTTAATAAAAATATAAAAATAAAAATTAAAAAAAAAATTAGATAGTTTGGACAAATAAAAGGCAATCACTTACAGAAGATCCTGGGTCATCAGTTTCAGCCCAAACTGAAACAGTATGCGCCCCTGAAGCGACAGTGTTATTCACGTGTTGCATAGACGCGAATAAGTATTCCCATCCTACGGCTGAGTCCCTTGAAACCCAAGTTTGAGCCCCAGTATATATATCATCAATGTATATATAGAAAGTATCTCTAACGCCATGACATGATACTCTACATGAGAATGAAACATAAATAGCTTGCCCTGCTCCCAATGTCATTGATATGGATAATTCATATATTTGTACTCTATTCAAAGACAAACTACTTGATTCCGTGTAGTCATGCCAAGATCCTTGTGTAGGTGTTTGAATAATATTGATCCAAGATAGTAATCCGAATCCTAAACCTGCGGCTCCTAATATTATTCCTATAATGCCTAGTGCTTTACCACTACTTCCTGTCATTATACTCTACCCTCAATTTTTTGAAATTTTATAGTTAAATTGATTATCTTTAGATTATGACTCCATTTCTTATAAATATTTTATTTTGATTATGCTTGAAGAATAAAATATTCCAGCATGTTCTTTAATTCATTAATCGTCTGAATTAATATTATGGGATTTTTCTCTCAAATGATTATCTATTCATTAATAATCCATATTGGTAAAAAATATTAGGCATCTTATCTTTTTACAATTAAGAGAAAAAACACTGAATATAATTTATGTTGTACAAAAATGAAAAACCAGCCATCTTAATGCTCCAAGACGGCAGGTATTTTCAAGGAATAGGCTTCGGTGCGACAAAAATCGTTACCGGAGAACTTGTTTTTAATACTATAACCGGGGCTGGCTATAACCATGTTCTCACGGATCCTTCCTATCAAGGACAAATCGTCGTAATGACGCATCCCCTCGTAGGGAATTATGGCGTGCCTCCCTGGGAAAAAAACGAAGTTGGTATTACTAAATTTTTTGAGTCTGATTCTATTAAAGTTACGGGTTTTGTTGTAAATGAATGTTGCAAGCATCCCAGTCATTACGAAAGCGTGAAAACTTTAGATCAATTCTTGCAAGAACAAAACGTACCAGGCATCGAGTGGATTGACACGCGAGCAATAACGAAAATATTAAGAGAAGAAGGCGTGCAAACAGGGCTCTTAGCAGTTTATAACTCAGGAGAAAAGCCAGATATTCAAATCCTAAAAGAAATCGTGAGAGATGCTACTGATCCTAACCTTAGGCACTTAGCGAGCGAGGTTTCTACAAAAGAGGTCGTGAAATATACCCCTCCAAATCCCGTAGGAAAAGTAGTAGTACTAGATATGGGCGTAAAACTTAATATTTTGAGAAGTTTCGTAGAACGAGGTCTCGAACTGATCGTTGTACCATATAATTATAATTATGAACAGATAATGGCTTTTAAACCAAATGGCGTGTTCATATCAAATGGTCCCGGAGATCCTGCAATGTGTAAAAACGCCATAGAAACGTGTAAACACCTTATTGAGAATGAAGTTCCACTCTTTGGTATTTGTTTAGGCAATCAAATTATTGGTTTAGCTATTGGAGGTTCTTCGTATAAATTAAAATACGGTCATAGGGGAGGAAACAAGACTGTAATTAATCTTAACAATCAAAAATGTTATATAACTTCACAAAATCACGGGTTTTGTGTGAAAGATTTTGAGAAAGGAGGGTTTAAAGAATATTTAAAAAATATCGACGATCAATCAAATGAAGGTCTTATTCACGAGAGTAAACCTTTCTTTGCAGTTCAGTTCCATCCAGAAGCCTGCCCAGGGCCTCTGGATTCTATATATTTATTTGATAAATTCATTGAATTAATGGAGCTGTAATCATGCCGCTAGATAAATCCATAAAGAAAGCATTAGTCTTAGGTTCTGGAGGGATTAGGATTGGTCAAGCGGGAGAATTTGACTATTCAGGAAGTCAAGTATTAAAAGCGCTTAAGGAAGAGGGTATTGAAACCATATTAATTAATCCAAATATAGCAACAATTCAAACAGATCCACAATTATCGGATAGAGTTTATCTACTCCCAATAAACGTTAGATACGTTGAAAAGGTCATTAAAAGGGAAAGGCCAGATGGAATTTTACTTGCGTTTGGCGGACAGACAGCATTAAATGTGGGAGTCGAGCTCAATGAAGCAGGGATACTTGAAAAATATAACATACGCGTGTTAGGCACTCCAATCGAAGCAATTGAAGTGACAGAAGATCGCGATTTATTTGTTCAAGCAATGAATGAATCAAATGCAAGTGTGTGTAGGAGTAAGGCCGTTACTTCTTATAACGAAGCAATTAAGGTTGCAAATGAATTTGGTTTTCCATTGATGTTGAGAGTTGCCTATACTTTAGGCGGTCGAGGCTCTGGAATTATTAATAACATGCAGGAATTTGAAAAAATGGCCAAGAAAGGTTTAGCTCAATCTCGAATAAATCAAATTCTCATAGAAGAAAGCGTATGGGGTTGGAAAGAAATTGAATATGAAGTCGTGCGGGATGCTACCGATAATTGTTTCATTAACTGCAACATGGAAAATTTTGATCCCGTAGGGATCCATACCGGAGAAAGCATTGTAGTTGCTCCATCGCAAACCTTAACCAATGAAGAATATCAAATGCTTCGTTCAGCGTCCATACGAGTTATTAGAAATCTTGGTATAATTGGTGAGTGCAACATTCAGTACGCATTAGATCCAACATCTAAAGAATTTCGGGTAATAGAAGTCAATGCTCGTTTATCGAGATCATCCGCATTAGCATCAAAAGCTACGGGGTATCCCTTAGCATATATAGCGGCTAAATTAGCAATTGGTTATACGTTACCAGAATTAAAAAATAAAATTACCGAAATAACTACAGCATGCTTTGAACCTGCGCTTGATTATTTGGTATTGAAATTTCCTCGTTGGGATTTGACAAAATTCCAAAAAGTTGATAGAAAAATAGGAAGTCAGATGAAATCCGTCGGGGAATGCATGGCGATTGGACGCACGTTTGAGGAAGTTCTTCAAAAAGTCATAAGAATGCTTGATATTGGACTGAAGGGATTTGTTACTAACGATCTCGAGCCTATTGATGATATCAACGAATTAAAATATTCTCTAAACAATCCTACGGATTTGCGCGTGTTTAGAATAGGAGAAGCCATAAAAAGAGGAATTTCGATCGACGAAATTTACGATTTATCGAGAGTAGATAAGTGGTTTTTATATAAACTTAAAAATATCATAGATATTGAGACTCAACTTGAAGGATTAGATTTATTAGAATCAAGTAACGAAGAAAAACAATATTGGCTTGAACGGGCAAAAAGATTTGGATTTTCTGATGGGCAAATTGCTAAAATTATGGGAATAGATTCAATAGTTGCTCGAAAACTTCGGAAGAATTATCAAATTCAACCCTATGTAAAAAGAATCGATACGCTCGCAGCCGAATGGCCTGCAACTACTAATTATCTTTACCTTACTTACGCAGCGAACGAGCATGATGTTGATTTTGATAAAGAAAATAAAGCAAATTTGAAAAAAGTAATTGTGCTAGGTTCTGGAACCTATCGCATAGGAGCATCAGTAGAATTCGATTGGGGATCTGTCAATTGCCTTTGGGGATTAAAAAAATTGGGTGTCGATCAAGCAATTATTATTAATTACAATCCAGAAACAGTATCCACTGATTACGATGTTTCAGATAAATTATATTTTGAAGAATTAAGTGGAGAAAGAGTGCTAGATATATGCGAGCTCGAAAAAGCCGATGGTGTTGTAGTTTCTGCCGGAGGCCAAATTGCAAATAATTTAGCGGCTAAATTTTCTATATATTCTGATTCTTTTGGGAAAACCGGGCTGAATATTTTGGGAACTCATGGGACTCGTATTGATATGGCTGAAGATCGCTCTAAATTCAGTAGCTTGTTAGACCAACTCAAGATAAAACAACCTAGTTGGGCAGCACTGACTACCAAAGAGGAGGCAATTGAGTTCGCTCAGAAAGTAGAATATCCCGTATTAATACGCCCTTCTTACGTGTTAAGCGGAGCAGCAATGCGAGTTTCTTACGATGAACGCACTTTAAGAGACACTCTTGATTTGGCTGCTGCAGTCTCAAACGAATATCCCGTAGTAATTACAAAATTCTTTACGGATGCGCGAGAAATTGAATGCGATGGTATTTGCGATGGAGAAAATGTATTCATAGGTGCTATAGTTGAACATATTGAGAACGCTGGTATTCATAGCGGAGACGCCACAATGGCCATCCCTCCACAAACTATGTATGATAATGTTATAAAGCAAATTGAAAAGAACACCAAAGAAATCGCGTTAGCTCTTAAAATTGTTGGCCCATTTAATGTCCAATATTTAGTAAAAAATGATGAAGTGTTTGTCATTGAATGCAATTTAAGGTCTAGCAGGAGCATGCCCTACGTTTCAAAAACTCGAGGCGTAAATTTAATGAGGCTTGCTGCTGAAGTTATAATGGGCAAAAAAATACCTGAAAGACTAATGGATTTACCCTATGGTAATTATGTATGCATAAAAGCTCCAATGTTTTCATTTATGCGTTTAGATAAGGCAGATCCCATTCTTGGTGTAGAAATGGCAAGTACGGGTGAGGTTGCGTGTATTGGAGAAGACTTTTCAGATGCTTTACTCAAGTCACTCGAAGCTACGGAGCTGAACATCCCAATTCATGGTGGGAATGTATTAATCTCAGTTGGTGGTGAAGAATTAAAGAGACAAGTATTACCATTAGCGATTAAGTTGAAAAACTTGGGTTTTACTATATTTGCCACAGAAGATACTGCTAAAACTTTAAGAGATAATGGAATTTATGCTGTAAAATTGTATAAAGTACACGAATATGGGAAAGAACCGAATATAATGGGTTGTTTACAGAACGGTGCAATAGACCTAGTAATTAACATTCCATTGCCTACAACGGTGGAAGAAAAATTTATGGAAATAATGGAAGACGAATATAAGATAAGGCGAATGGCTGTTGATTTCAATCTCCCTGTTTTGATTAACTTGCAGCTCGCTAAAGCAGTTATTGATGCAATTAAAAAGGTTCGTAGAAAGAAAATTCAAATTAAATCTTTAAACGAATATCACGACACTTTAAAAGAAGTATATTGGTAAAACTAATAAAAAATAGGGCTTGTCCTTCTTATTTATCCTCTGATAAATATATTAAATAAGATCA
>Ga0180433_10010838_pt1 | contig 10904 bp, 11 predicted proteins | sample SS_ome_8_FD_132980 | JGI IMG/M metagenome (GOLD analysis project Ga0180433, IMG submission 132980) | Hypersaline lake sediment archaeal communities from the Salton Sea, California, USA - SS_1_D_1 metaG | ecosystem: Environmental > Aquatic > Non-marine Saline and Alkaline > Hypersaline >...
AAATCGGGCACGACCATTATACTCGGGAATATCCCTATCAGCGCCCGCTATAATAGGATAATTGAGATTGCACAGGATGAATCCCGGAAACTCAAGAATAATTATATCGGAACCGAGCATCTCCTCCTCGCCATTTTCAGGGAGGGAACCTGCGCGAGTATTGATAGTCTTATTAAAACAGGTATCGACTACAATGTCATCAGGGGTGAGGTGCTGAAGATTCTGGGGATTCACTCCAGTCTGCTCTCCGGCAAGAAGATTGAGGAGAAGAGCAAAACACCCACCCTCGATGAATTTGCTCAGGATCTCACGCAACTGGCAATAGAAAATAAGCTCGATCCGGTCATCGGGAGAAAAAAAGAAATTGATAGAGTTATACGGATACTCTCCCGAAAGACCAAGAACAATCCCGTTCTCATCGGTGAAGCCGGCGTTGGCAAGACAGCCATTGTAGAGGGGCTGGCGCAGAGAATCGTCGAAAAACAGGTGCCGGAACCGCTCCATAACAGGCGAGTACTTGCTCTTGACATGGCGGCGATTGTTGCCGGAACAAAGTATCGCGGTGAGTTCGAGGAGCGGCTCAAGCGTATCATGAAGGAGATCAAGGGGAGCAACAATGTTATCATCTTCATCGACGAATTGCATACTATTATCGGCGCCGGAGCGGCAGAGGGTGCCATCGATGCTGCAAATATCTTAAAACCGGCACTTGCCCGCGGTGAGCTCCAGTGTATTGGCGCTACCACGTTGAATGAATACAAAATGCATGTTGAAAAGGATGCTGCTCTTGAGAGAAGATTTCAGAGTGTTCAGGTTGATGAGCCAACTATCGATGAGGCGAATGAGATTATCATGGGCCTCCGGTACCGGTACGAGGAGCATCACAAGGTGAAATTTACTGATGAAGCGCTCCTGAAGGCGGTATCGCTCTCGTCCCGATATATAACCGACAGGTATCTCCCCGATAAGGCAATCGATATCATCGATGAAGCTGGCTCAAAAGCACGTCTTGAGCACTGCGATAGGCCGGTGGACATTATCGGCCTCGAGGAAGAGATTCAGGTTCTCAATAACAGGAAAAATGATCTGGTGAAGTCTCAGGAATATGAGCAGGCAGCTGCGGTGCGTGATCTCATCAATGAGAAGAAAGTTCTCCTCACGAAGAAGATGAGTGACTGGCAGCAGAAGATCAATGAGTATCAGATTGTTGTTGATGCCGATCAGACAGCGACTATTGTCGCACAGTGGACGGGCATCCCGGTCGAGCGGCTTGAGGAGTCTGAAGCTGAGAAGCTGCTTCGAATCGAGGATGAGCTTCACAAGAGAATCATTGGCCAGGATGATGCAATTACCGTTGTCAGCAAGGCGATACGGAGGTCGAGAACCGGTTTGCGGAGAGCGAACCGGCCAATCGGTTCCTTTATCTTTCTCGGTCCCACCGGTGTTGGCAAAACGGAATTGGCGAAGGCGCTCGCGGATTTTCTCTTCGATAATGATAATGCCCTTGTCAGGCTCGATATGTCTGAATATATGGAACGGCACTCGGTATCAAAGCTCGTCGGTGCTCCCCCGGGATATGTCGGATATGAGGAGGGGGGACAGCTTACCGAAAAGATTAAGCGGAAGCCCTTCTCGGTGATACTCTTTGATGAAATTGAGAAGGCGCATCCCGATGTGTTCAATATTCTACTGCAGGTTTTGGAAGAGGGAGAGCTGACCGATAATTTTGGTTCACATATCAGTTTCAGGGATACCATTGTCATCATGACATCGAATGTCGGGAACCGGGAGTTCCAGAGAATGGGCAAGATGGGATTCTCCTCAACCGATACGGTCAGCAATGATGAGCGGGAGAAGGTTTTTGACGAGATGAAGGGTCTTTTCAGCCCCGAATTTTTAAATCGCGTTGATGAGGTCGTTTATTTCCATAAGTTGAACAGGAAACACATACGCGAGATTGTGAACCTCATGCTTCAGGAGGTCAATGAACGCGTTGTCGAGATTGGCCTTGAGCTTGAGTATTCCAGCAGGGTGAGGAACTTTCTGGCCAATAAGGGCTTCGATGATAAATTTGGTGCTCGATATCTCCGGCGGGCCATACAGAGCGAAATTGAGGATAAGCTCGCCCTTGAAATGCTTGAAGGCAAATGCAGAGATTCGAAAAAGCTCTTTGTCGGGATGAAAGGCAAGTCACTCTACTTTAAACCGCTTGAGGAGAAGGGGGAAATGGAGTGTGATGATCTCACCTCCAAGGAAGAGGTCAATATTGTCAAGTAGTGAACACGCCCCTTAATCTGCGGACCCCCGGGTGCCTCTCTCGAATCGTACCATGATACTCTTTCCTCATGCTGCAGTTGTTACCCGATAGCCACCGATGTCAGATATTCCGAGATTACTCGTTGCTGATTTCTGAGCTGTGTGCCTCGGGACTTCCGCCCGGTTCGGGGGTAAGCGAGTTGTCCGCGTTCATCCTAGAGAAAGATGAGAAATCTTCCGCAGTGCGTGCATATGGAGATGGTGCTGGTATGCTTGTTCTGATTGAAGTATATCGGAGGTATCTCCATGTGGCAACCGGTACAGGTGTTTTTCTCAACGATGGCGAAGGGATTCTGACACTTCTTCCTCATTCGCTCGTAGTAAGTAAGGGATCGATTGTCTATGAGATTTTTTAGCTCATCAATTTTTTTTACTATTGACTCGGAGGTATCGCCCCTATCGTAAAGTTCATACAGGCGGTCGAGCCTGATGAGCAGGTCGAGATTGGATGAGGGGACTCCCGATAGAAGCTCCTTTTCGTCAGCAGTATACGTATCCATCTCCGAGATGGTGGCAAAGTAATCCTTTGCCTGCTTTTTCAGGACGGCAAAGATCTTTGCCGGAGTACCTGCGGCTTCGATTTCGCTCTTCTTTTCCTTGTCTGAGAAGATGCGTGCAATCATCCCGACGAGGTAGAGGTATCTCGTACTTAACTCCGTGGGGAAAATGCTCAGAAGGAGATACTTGACCGGCTTTTTATCATATGAGTTATACTCAATCCCCTTTTCTGAGATGCCCAGAATGGTAAGAAAATCCGAAACTGAATCTGTTCTGGCGTGCGGAATAGCAACTTCGTTTCCGATTCCCGTGTTCTCCAGAGACTCCCGGTGTATGACCTGCGCATAGAATCGGTCAATGTTGTCAATAAGGCCGAGCTTCTCAAGTTTTTGAACCATCTCTTTTATGACCAGCTGCTTTTCGGTATTTTTAACGGATATGATCTGTTTTTTATCGATAAGATTTTCTAAGTCCATTATTTACATTAACTCCCCGAGCGCGGAATACTCCATTATGAATGGATACTTTGATGCGGAAATAGAATGGATGCAAAACTGTTGTTCTTTCACTTCGTTATGAACATATACGAGAAGGTAAGAGTGATGAATTGATAAGAAAAACATTCGGGGCGGGGAGATTTGAACTCCCGACCCCATGACCCCCAGTCATGTGCGCTAACCGGACTGCGCTACGCCCCGATCGATTCACTGAACAGAATATAAAGAGGGGGTGATTGGTGTAAAGAAAAATTTGATTATTACCCTTTAAAAATGTACCTCTTTTCGGGAGAGGAAGCTCTCACCGCTTACTTGAATATATCCCCCGTCTCTTTGAACCAGAATACGAAGTCGAGATGATTCAGGGGTATTGCGATATCTTTCGAAAAGCTCATCAGCCTGGCTTCAGTCTCGATGTATTGTCGTGCTGATATGCTGCCGGGAATACTGTTGATGATGCCGAGGGCTTTCATATTTTTTAAAATGTGACGGTCGAGGATTGCTATCCCATCTCCGAATCCGATGTTTCTCAGGAAGTGGCTCGCTTCCTTGTATCCCATCCCCTTTATCCGGTGCACCAGCCACTCCCTTTTCTGATGTACGTTCCTCAGTGCCATAAGCGGAGATCTGACGATAAGCCTCTCGTTCCGGGTGAAAAAGTCTCGCGCTTCGGTGATATACTTCGATTTCTTGTTCTTGAATCGAACGATGTGAATTTTATCTCTTATATCATCAGCGCATCCATGGAAAAGGGTATCCCCCGCGAGGAGGAGCTCAACCGCTTTCCAGCAGGTTCTCGCTTTCGATTGTGGAGTGAGCAGACAGAATGCGAGTTCAACGAAGAGATCCTCGTCAGAACCGGTTTCCCGGATGGTTTCAAAGTCCTGCAGGCGGGATTCAATCTGCCTTCTGATGGAACAGTAAATGCTCTTTAGAGTCGCCAGCACTCACTTACCTTCAATTTTTTTGAGAAAGTGATAGCCGCTATGGGTCAGGATGAGCTTTCCCGGGAATTTCTCCTCGAGCATTTCGAGATACTGGCGGTCACTGATGAGCTCTTTCAATACCGATTCCCTTTCGCTCTCGGGCACGATGTCCTTTAGGGTCGAAATGCCGATAGTGGCACCTGCCCTGAGATCACGAAACCGGTCGATGAACTCCTGTAAAAGCATTTTCGCGTAATAGCTTAATTCTTCGCCCATCTGACCTCCTCGATGCGCCGCATTTATTTTCACCGTTCACACGCATACTCTTCGGTAGTTCACTGATGGAACTCATCTCTCCACACTGTCGCTGCTGATGACTGCATTGTCAACCCTTTTCATTTTCACGAGTTTTTGGTAAGATTTTCGTGAAATGCGAGTCACCCGATAGGCGGCGGATTTTTTATGTCACATAGAAAATTCTCTTATGCTTTTTCAGAAATATCCGACAAGAATAGTAAGGAGAAATTATAACTATGTGGAGACATTATGTTTGAGCACAGCGGATTGATGAAAACCAATTATCTCCTCGAGCGTGCGCTGGATACGGAATCGCTGAGGAGGAAGGTCATTGCCAATAATATCGCCAATGTTGATGTCCCTCATTTCAAACGGAGTGAGGTCAACTTTGAGAGCGAACTGAAACGGGTCATAAATGAAAACCAGCGGCAGGACAATCGATATCCTGCACTCATGACCGATTCCAAACACATCCCCTTTTGCCGGATACGGGATGTCAGAGATATACGGCCGAGAATTAATCTCGATTATAATACCACCTATCGCAATGACGGGAATAACGTTGATATCGAGAAGGAGATGGTTGATGCAGCAAAGAATCAGATGCGATATAATGCCCTGATCTCCAACCTCTCCCATAACTACCGATTGCTCAAGCTTGTAACGAGATCAGTATAAGAGGTGATGTAGAATGGGTATGTTTGATAGCTTCAATATAGCGTCTACCGGCCTTACCGCTCAGCGATTGAGGATGGATCTGATAAGCAATAATATTGCCAATGCCACGACAACGAGAACACCGGAGGGTGGTCCGTACCGACGGAAGAGGGCGATTTTCGCTCCGGTAAATGTACGGCCTTTTTACAAATCGCCTCTGGTTCCCAACAGAATTGAGCATGGCGTCGGCAGGGGAGTTCGGGTTATCAAAATAGAAGATGACAAAACACCGTTGCGTCTTATGTACGATCCCGGCCATCCCGATGCCATAAAGAGCGGTCCGAAAAAGGGATATGTCGAGATGCCCAATGTTAATATTGTCATGGAGATGACTGATCTCATCTCGGCCTCCCGATCATATGAGGCGAATGTGATGATGATAAATAATGCGAAGTCAATGTTTGGCCGTGCACTCGATCTGGGGAGACCCGGAGTATAAGAGGAGGTAGCATATGTATATAGAGAAGATCGGAAAGATGGAGATACATATCAGCCACGAGTTCTCGAATCGGGAGAATTCTAAAAGGGGTTTGGTTTCAAAGGAACTGAGTAAAGAACCCTTTATGTACACGATAGTAGAAACAAGATAATGCATGAGGAGTATTGTGATGAAGGCTTTTTTTAATCCCTTTGATAATGGAAGCATGGTTGCCATGAGGGCAACACATCCGCTTCACTTTACCGACGCAAAGCGTGAGAAACCTGACGATGATGTGTCCACCTCCTTCGCTGAGGTTCTGAAAGGAGCTATCAACAAGGTGAACAATCTGCAGGTGGAATCGGAGCAGTTGACGCAGAAGATGATCTATGAGCCGGAATCGGTTGACATCCATACGGTTATGATAGCCGCACAGAAGGCTGAGATTGCCCTGAGTCTCTCCAAATCGGTGAGAGATGAGGCGATCCGGGCATTTCGTGAGCTCATGAACCTGAGGTAGTAAAAGCACCGGAGCGCTCTTGCGTGCTTTACCCTCATGCGAAAACCATGTACCGGAATGGGGAGATGAGAACAGAAAAACACAATATCAATTTTTTTGTATATTTTTTATTTTTTACTTTACATTTTTATTATTTTGTTCTAATAGTGTATTATGTCACTTTAAAAATTTTTATGATTGTCTTTAGCTTTACTGATGACGGTCATGTATCATTTTATTTCTCCTCGGATTGTGGGAGGGAACCATGCTTGAATTTTTGAAAAAACTCTTTGAACAGGTGAAGGAGATATTCGGGAAACTCGATACCACCAAGAAGATAATCATCGGTGTTGTCGTCGGTGTTGTGGTGGTTGCTTTTATTGCCCTTTTCTCCATCTCAACGACAAAACCTGATGTTCTCCTCTTTGCAGAACTTACTTCTGAGGATTTCGGCCAGGTGACAAAAAAGCTTGAGGAGATGGGCTACTACTATTCGACCACCGGTACCACCTCAATATTTGTCAAGCCGAAGGAACGTGAGGTTATCCTCACGCGACTCGCACAGGAGAGCATGATACCAAAAGGGATTCCGGGCTGGAAGCTCTTTGATGTCTCGAAATGGACTGAGACTGACCGCGAGATCGATGTGAAGTTTATGCGGGCTCTCCGGGATGAAGTCAAAAAGCATATTGAGTCTCTGCTTAATATTGATAAGGCCGATGTTGAGATTGCTATGACCGAGGATGAGCTTTTCACCGATAAGGAAAGTCACTATACCTCAGCGGTAACGGTGTATCTTGCTCCGGGATACGATAAGCTCAGCAAGAAGGAGATAAAGGGTATCATGTATCTTGTGTCGCGGGCGGTGGGCAGTAAATTGAAACCGGAACATGTCACCGTGACCGATGAGTATGGCAAGATTATCTCAGATTTTGATGATGAGTATGATCAGGCAAAAGCGGAGTACACTCTGCTCGAGTATCGACGTAAGATCGAGGAGAAAGCGCGCGTTCAGATGCTCAGAGATATCAGAAACGGGCTGCAGAAGATTTATACACCCGACCGAATTCAGATTGTGCGGTTGAATCTGGACTTCAACTGGGATAAAATCACCGAAGAGAAGGAGGAGTATACTCCCATCGAGATGGAGCGGGACAATCCGGCAACGCCCTATTCGGAGCGGAAGGTTAAGGATTCACTGGTGATCTCCGAAAAATCAACCAGGGAGCACTTTCAGGGACATGGCTGGAATCCTGAGGGGCCGGCCGGGACCGAAGGAAATAAACCGCCCGGATATAAGGCGAGCGATGATCAGTATGCGAAATATGACAAGCAGGAGGACGTCAAGAATAACGCCGTTAATAAAAGTTTGAAAAAGATACAGAGAGACCCCTTTGATATCGCCAGTGTTTCGGTTGCCCTCGTCATTGACGGAGTACAGGAGCTCCCCCGGTTGCCGGATGGAAGCTATGATCTGGATCAAACGAAAAAGCCGGTTCAGATACCTCTTTCCCGTGAAGAGCTTAAGCAGGCTGAAAACATTGTCAAGAAGGCGATTAGCTTCAATGACGCACGGGGAGATCAGGTTGCGGTGGAGAACATCATGTTCGACCGAACGAAACAGTGGAATGAGCTCAGAGAGGAGTTCCTGAAACGAGAACAGATGAAGCGGATGCTCCTGGCCGCACTCGTGGGAGTTTTTGCACTCTTCCTCGGGGTGATTCTTTTCAGGGCCATCAATAAGGAGATTGCGCGGCGAAGAAGAGCTAAAGAAGAGCAGCTGGCGGCTGAGCAGCAGCGGATGCGGGAGGCCGCGCTCCGTGCTGCCGAGGAGGAGGGGATTGATGTTGAGCTCTCTCTCGAGGAGCGGGCACGGCTGGAGTTGCAGGAAAATGCTATTGCCCTGGCGCGGGAGCGACCTGATGACGTTGCTGCGCTCCTGCGAACATGGTTAGCTGAAGAATAGAGGAGATGGACTATTTTTTCATTTTGATTTGACCTTTTGTGGTGTGTCGGTGTAAATTAGTAGAGTGAGCGGTTTTAAGCATATATAATCATTGAAGGAAGCGAGAGGGGAATAATGCTTCAATCGAAGAAATCACAGTTAACCGGGAGGCAGAAAGCTGCTATTTTTCTCGTTTCTCTTGGTTCGGACGTCTCTTCAGAGATTTTCAAGCACCTTCGCGAGGATGAGATTGAACAGCTGACCTTTGAGATTGCGCGACTTGATAAGATAGAACCGGAAGACAAGGATCGGGTTCTCCAGGAGTTCCAGGAGCTCATGATGGCGCAGGAGTTTATCTCTACCGGCGGCATCGATTATGCACGGGAGGTCCTTGAGCGTGCACTGGGGACGCAGAAAGCGATAGATATTGTCAACCGGTTGACATCATCATTACAGGTGCGTCCCTTTGATTTTATACGACGAACCGATCCGAGTCATCTCCTGAACTTCATCCAGGGAGAGCATCCCCAGACGATTGCGTTGATTCTCGCCTATCTCGATCCCAATAAAGCATCTACTATCCTTTCGGGGCTCAGCCATCAGATACAGGCTGATGTGGCAAAACGGATTGCAACAATGGACAGGACCTCGCCGGATGTTCTCAGGGAAGTAGAGCGGGTCCTGGAGCGGAAGCTCTCTACCCTTGCCAGTGAGGATTACACGTCGGCGGGTGGAGTCGATGCCATTGTTGAAATACTCAATCAGGTTGACCGGGGAACGGAAAAGATTATCATTGAGGCGCTTGAAGAAGAGGATCCCGAGCTCGCTGAGGAGATCAAGAAGCGGATGTTTGTCTTTGAAGATATTGTCCTCCTCGATGACCGGTCAATTCAGAAGGTTCTTCGGGAAGTTGATACGCAGGATCTCGCCAAGGCGCTCAAGGGTGTTGATACCGAGGTTCAGGAGAAGATTTTCCGTAATATGTCGAAGAGAGCGTCATCCCTCCTGCGTGAGGATATGGATTTCATGGGGCCGATTCGCCTTCGAGATGTGGAAGAAGCACAGCAGAAGATTGTTAATATTATTAGAAAACTTGAAGATGCCGGCGATATTATTGTCGCACGTGCCGGCGAGGAGGAATTAGTTGTCTAAGCTTGTTTTTAAACCCAACGAGATCAAGGTTACCGATTCTTTTAAACAGGTTGAGCTTCCCGACAAATATAAGAAAAATGTTATGACCGATGAGGAGTTCAAGGAGTTTGAGGTCGATGAAGACGGTAATCCCATTGATGTCTATCAGGGGCCGTCCATTGAGGAGATGGAGGCTGAGCTTGAGCGCTATCGGCGTGAAACGGAAGAAGAAGTAAACCGGATGCTCGAAGAGGCCAAGGGTCGGGCAAAGCAGATAGAGGAGGATGGGAAGAAGGCAGCTTTTAAAGAGCTGCAGGATGCGCGGGAACAGATAAAGGAAGAGATGGAGAAATTTCGCGCTGACTCAGAGCGTGAGATAGAGCGAGGCAAATTCGAAGCTGAGAAGATGATCAAGGAAGCCGAGCTCAAGGTTTCGGAGATCGAGCATGAAGCATATAAGAAGGGATATGAGGCAGGCCGCGAGGAGGGCTATAAGGAAGGGCAGGCCGAGGTAATGCGGCTTATCGACAGGCTGGGGACCATTGTATCGACTGCCGTTGATATTCGTGATGACATCATCCGATCGTCTGAGAGGTTGATGACGGAGATGATCCTGATGATTGCCCGCAAGGTTATCAAAGATGAAATCGTCGAGCGGCGTGAGGTTGTCATCAACAATATCAAGGAGGCGATAAAGCGCGTGAAGGATCGGGATCGAATTGATGTACGGGTGAACTTCGCCGATCTCGACATGACCACCGCGCATAAGGATGAGCTCATCAAGATGATGGAGTCTCTGAAAAAGGTTAATATCTATGAGGATTCGCGCGTTGAGCGGGGCGGATGTATCATCGAAACTGATGTGGGAGCGATTGATGCGCGAATATCAACACAGCTTGACACAATAGAGGAAGCCATACGGAACACCAGTACCCTTTAGCGGGTGCTCTTTACGCAACAGGATCTGAAGCATCTGACCAGGAGTTTATGAATGATAAGAATTCTACCCTACGATAGAGTTGATATTCTCTCGAAGTATAAGAAGCTCATTGATGAGGTCGAGGTTATCAGGTTTACCGGCAGGGTTGAGCGGATTGTCGGACTGACCATCGAATCTGTGGGGCCGGCTGTTCAGCAGGGTGAGATATGCCGGATACGGCGTGACAATGGAGAGTCTCTTTATGCAGAGGTTGTCGGATTCAATAAGAATCGGGTGATGCTCATGCCAATCGGTGATATGCGGGGCATTGTGCCGGGCGCCGAAGTCGTTGCTGCAGGTACCGCCCTGATGGTTCAGGTTGGCGAGGAGTTGCTTGGCCGTGTTATCTCAGGGGTCGGCGAACCCCTTGACGGGCGAGGCCCCCTGTTCACCAAAGAGCTCTATCCCGTTGACAGCAAACCGATGAATCCGCTGGAACGGATAGTCATTGACCAGCCGCTGTCGGTCGGAATACGTGCCATTGATGGTCTCCTCACTATCGGCAAGGGACAGCGTATCGGAATTTTCTCAGGTTCAGGTGTCGGCAAATCGACGCTCCTTGCCATGATAGCACGGAATACGGCCGCCGATGTGAATGTTATTGCACTCATCGGCGAGCGGGGGAGAGAGGTAAAGGACTTTGTCGAGAAAGAGCTCGGTGCCGAAGGTTTGAAGCGCTCC